>ENA-ORTT01000946-ORTT01000946.1-human-gut-metagenome-genome-assembly--contig:-NODE-946-length-32689-cov-9.508519_pt1 | contig 32689 bp, 34 predicted proteins | sample MGYA00242074_ERZ509197 | MGnify/ENA primary metagenome ERZ509197 (study PRJEB26280, sample SAMEA2338789) | human gut metagenome | biome: human gut; feature: human-associated habitat; material: faeces...
CGGCACCCCTCCCGTCAGATACCTACCCTGTGTAGTCCCTTGTAAACTGTACTTTGCCGTAGTCGCAGTCTTTTCTCAGCGGGCAGCCGTCGCAGTTGGCTTTGCGGGCGGTGCAGCGGTCGCGGCCGAACAGCACCATGCGGTGGCAGAAGTCGCTCGATTCCTCCGGCGGGAGCACCTGACGCAGCTGCTTTTCGACGCTCAGCGGGTCCTTGCTGCCGTCCGTCAGGCCGAGGCGGCCCGTGATGCGGATGCAGTGCGTGTCGCACACGTAGGCGGGCTGGCCGTAGACGTCACCGAGGATCAGGTTCGCCGTTTTGCGCCCGATGCCGGGGAGGGCTGTGAGCTCCTCCATCGTGCCGGGGACCTTGCCGCCGTACTTTTCGAGCAGGATCTTCGCGCACTCGACGATGTCCTTCGACTTCGTGTTGTAAAATCCGCAGGAGCGGATCGCGTCGCCGACCTCTTCATACGTCGCGTTCGCGAAGGCCTCAAGCGTCGGGAACTTCTGATAGAGCGACGGCGTGACCATGTTCACGCGCGCGTCGGTGCACTGGGCGGAAAGGCGCACGGCGAACAGAAGCTCGTAGTCCTTTTTATATTCGAGCGAGCAGCGCGCGTTGGGGTAGAGGACCTTCAGCTCCTCCACGATGCGGCGGACGGCGGCTTTGGATTTCATGGCGAAACCTCCTGCGTTTCATCAATACTGCCGACAGTATAGCACAAAGACACGGAAAAATCGACAGAAAAAGTCTGTGCAGTGAAGAAAAAACGTGCTATAATCATTTCATCTGTGAAAAAGGAGGCTTGTGCGATGCGGCTACTATTCAAGCAGCGCTTTTTTTCGTGGTTCGACAGCTACGATATCTACGATGAGGACGGCAACACCGTCTTTACGGTCGAGGGCAAGCTCGCCTGGGGGCATTGCCTGCACATTCTGAACGCCATGGGCGATCACATCGGAACGGTGCAGCAGCGAGTGCTGAGATTCCTCCCGAAGTTTGAACTCTACATCGGCAAGCTGTATTACGGCTGTATCCGCAAGGAATTTACCTTTTTCACCCCGCGCTTCACCCTTGAGTGCAGCGACTGGGAGGTGAACGGCAGCTTCATGGAATGGGATTACACGATCGACAGCCCTTCGCGCGGCTGCATCGCCACCATCACGAAGGAACTCTTTCACTGGACGGATACCTACGTCATCGACGTCGCTGATCCCAAGGACGCGCTGGGCGCGCTGATGGTCGTGCTGGCGATTGACGCGGAAAAATGCAGCAGGAACAACTGATATGAGTGAAAAGAGACCTTTGGCGGATGAGATCCGCCCGCTGACGCTCGACGAGGTCGTGGGTCAGAAGCACTTGCTTGGAAAGGGCGCGCTGCTGCGTCGGCTCATCGAGTCCGGCTCAAGCGCGAATATGATCTTCTACGGCCCGTCCGGCACGGGCAAGACGACGATCGCGAACATCATCGCGAACCGCACGAATAAGACCCTGTACCGCCTGAACGCGACGACCGCGAGCCTTCAGGATGTCAAGAGCATTATCTCCGATGTCGGCACGATGATGGCACCGGGCGGCATTCTGCTCTACCTCGACGAAATTCAGTATTTCAACAAAAAGCAGCAGCAGAGCTTGCTCGAATTCATGGAAAACGGCTCTATCACGCTGATCGCGTCGACGACGGAGAACCCGTATTTTTACGTTTACGGCGCGCTTTTATCCCGTTCGACGGTGTTTGAGTTCAAAAACGTCAGCGCGGAGGAGATCATCCCCGCAGTCGAGCGCGCGCTCGGCATTTTGAAAGAGCGCAGCGAGCTGCCGCTTTCCTGGGAGGACGATGTGCCGCGCGTCATCGCGCAGCAGTGCGGCGGCGACGTGCGCAAGGCAGTGAGCGCGTGCGAGCTTTTATACGAGGCGGCGGACGTCACGAACGGCGAACTTTTGCTGAAAAGTGAAGACGCCTTACAGGTCGCACAGCGCAGTGCCATGCGCTACGACAAGGGCGGCGACGCGATGTACGACTGTGCGAGCGCGCTGATGAAGTCGCTGCGCGGCAGCGACCCCGACGCGGCGCTCCACTACCTCGCAAGATTTTTAGAGGCGGGCGATCTGGTCACGCCATGCAGGAGATTACTCTGCTCGGCGAGCGAGGACGTCGGCATGGCCTATCCGCAGGCTATCGCCATCGTCAAGGCCTGCGTCGACACCGCGATGCAGCTCGGCCTTCCCGAAGCGCAGCTGCCGCTGGCGCAGGCGGCGGTGCTGCTCGCCACCGCACCGAAGTCCAACAGCGTGATCGAGGGCATCGGCGCTGCTTGGGCGGATGTGAAGGCGGGCAAGAGCGGCAATTTCCCGCGCTGCCTCCAGAATGTCCACGCCGATTCGACCGGCGGCGCGCAGGGGCAGAACTACAAGTACCCGCACGCCTACCCGAACCATTGGGTGAAGCAGCAGTATCTGCCCGACGAGCTCAAAAACGTGCAGTACTACCGCTACGGCGACAACAAGGTCGAGCGCGCCGCCGCGCAGTACTGGGAAGCGATCAAGGGGTGAGCACATGGACCTGAGGTTGAACGATATTGTCGAAATGAAGAAGCCGCATCCCTGCGGCGAAAAGCTCTGGCTCGTGACGCGCGTGGGCATGGACATCAAGCTCAAATGCAGGCGCTGCGGCCACGAGGTGATGCTGCCGCGCGCCAAGGCGGAAAAGGGCATCAAGAAAATCGTAGAAAGGGAGGAACCCCATGAATAAGAAGACGAGAGCCGTCGCGATCCTGCTGGTCGCGGTGATGATCTTATCGCTCGTTGCATCGATGGTTATTCCGTATTTATAAAATACAGCGCGACAGCGCTGCACATAATTCCCTGCGCCGCGCAGGGGAGCGAGTCAAAGGGGCCATTCTCTTTCGTGAAAGAGAATGGCCCCTTTGACTCGTGCAGCGCCTTCGGCGCTGCGATCCCCGCGGCACAAGTGCCGCAAAGTGCTTTGTATTTATGCAAAATAGATGGTAATCGGACAAATCTCTGCTTTTGTCCCCACGCGCATGTTGGGTCCGAACAGGCCGACGCCGGAGGTGACGATGTTGTGCATCTTTCCCTTTTGAAGATACCCGCAGGCATTTTCCCACATCAGCTTGATGGTGAGATTTCCCGGGAACATCTGTCCATCGTGTGTGTGGCCACAGAGGTCTATGTCGACGCCCGCGTCCGCGAGCTCCTGTAGCTCTTTGGGCTGGTGGTCGAGGACGATGATGGGCTTATCCTTGTCCAGACCTGCCGTGATCTCATCGGGCGTCTTGCGCGTCTCGATGCCGCGGCCCGGGCGGTGCGCGTCGGGGCGGCCATAAAGGTAGAACTTTCCGTCGATGAGCATGCCCTCGTCACGCAGGAGCGTGATGTTCGCGTCCTTCAAGAATTCGTCCATGCGCGGGTCGCTCTCCTTCTTCTCGCTCTGGCGGAAGGTGAAGCCTGCGAGCACCGGCTCTTCGATGTCGTGGTTGCCGTAGCAGGCGTAAACGCCGTATTTCGACCGGATGCTGCGCAGCGTGGCGGCGATGGTCTCAGGGGCTTCCACCGCCTCCCACTCGTTATCGAAGATGTCTCCCGCGATGACGACGAGGTCGGCGTCCTGTTCGTTGATCCTGTCTACCATCTGCTGCATCTGCTTTTCGCCGATGTTGTAGCCAAGGTGCAGGTCGGCCACGAGCACGACCTTCATCTCGTCCATGCCCTCAACAGTCTTATCGACCGTCACGTCATACGGCGTCACGTGGATGATGCGCGCGTTGACGACGCCCCAGATGGATGCGATCAAAATGACCAGCGCGCACACACAGCCCGCGATGCGGTGCAGCTGTGTCGTGACGAAAATGTGCTTGAACGGCAGCACGTACCCCAGCAGCAGCCGCAGCAGGTCCGCCGCGATGACCGCGAGCAGCACATACAGCAGTACGCCGAGCCAGTAGTTGCCGATGAGCTTCATCACGCGCCGTGCCCGCCCCTCCGGCAGGAAAAACGCGATGACGATGGAGCAGGCCAGAAACGCCTGCACAGCCACGGGCAGCGCCCAGTGGCGCGCTGTGCGGAAAAACGGGAACCAGGCTTTCACCCAGCCCATCACGCGGCGCAGTAAATAGTAATTCGCCAGCAGGTACACCGGCGCAAGCAGAATCGCGATCATGTCAACGCGGGAGCATCGCTCCCCTCGCTTCCTTTCGAATCAAAAATCTTCGGTCATCATAGCACGTTTTTCTATCCATTGCAACGCATCCCCGCGGTTGACATTCCGCATGCGGCATGATACCTTTAGAGTCGAAAAATAACATGGATCAAGGAGGACGATCCGATGAAAATGCTCGAAACCATCCACATTCTCCCCGTGCGCGCGGAGAGCGCTGCGCCCGCGCCGCTGCGCGGCAAAAAGCTCGACCAGCGCGCCGTGCTGCAAGTCGTCCGCAAGGTCGACTGGAAAAAGGCCGGCCTCATCGCCGGCGGCGTGACCGTCGTGTGCGCCGCAGCCGGCACAGCGAGCCGGTACAAATTCTATCAGGGCATCGTCGCGCGCGAGCTCAAAAAGCAGCTCGCCCCGCTGAACGACAAGCTTGACGCCCTGCAGGCTGAAAACCGCATGCTGCGCGCGGAGCTTGAAAAGAAGAACGCCCCCTCCGAGGAACAGAACTGAACCAAAATTGCCCGAACAAATTCCAGTTCGGGCGATTTTTTGCTCTCCGCTGGCGCTTTCCCCCTCCGCATGGTAAAATGGGCAAAAACAGGACTGTTTTCCGCAAAAAGTCTTCATTGCTACCCACGGTTGCGCAATTGTCTACTGCAATACATGGCATTTTGCGCACACTAACGCTATGCTTTTTGCGAAAGGAGGAACCATGGCACTACCTGAAAAACTCTACACACTGCGCAAAAAGAGCGGTCTTTCGCAGGAGCAGCTTGCAGAGGCGCTGAACGTCTCGCGTCAGGCCATCTCCAAATGGGAGGGCGGCAGCACGATGCCTGAGAGCGACAAGCTCCTCGCGCTGAGCAATTACTTCGGCGTCTCGCTCGACTACCTTCTAAAAGACGGTGCGCCGAATACCGCGCCCGCCGAAGCGCAGGAGGAGCACCGGACGATGCGGCTTTTGAGCCTCATTCTCTGCTTCGGCGGCGCGGCCGCGCTGATCGTCTATGGCGTTTTGTCGATCCTTGTCCCGTCCGTTCCCGCGCAGATCAGCGGATCGTCGATGATCCGCATCGACGGCAGTGGCATTTTTCTGCTGCTCTGCGTCGCGGCCATCGCCGCGGGCGCGGCGCTGCTGCTCAAAAGCACCAAACACAAATAAGGAGGTCTCTCCATGAAAGCTCTGTCCTGTACCTTCGCCGCGCTGGCGATTCTGCTCTCCGACGTGATGTGCGCCGTTGTCGCATTCAACTACTGCGACATGCTCTGGGGCATCCGCTATGCTTCTTACAGCGCACCGGCGAGCACCGCGTTTCTGCTCGTCATCCCCTATGCCGCCGCCATCGCGGTCTGCACCGCGCTCGCGGTCATCTTTTGGCGAAAAAGCGCAAAATGCTGAAAAAGAACCACCGTATGGCGAGCCATACGGTGGTTTCTCCTTTACTTTCTCACAAACAGGATGCCGAGCGTGTTCGGGCCGCAGTGGCACGAGACGGTGCAGCCCGCCTGCGTCTCTTCGACGGTCTCAAACGATCCGTACTGTGCCGCTTCCTCCTTCGCCGCGGCCACGACGTTCGCGTCCGCCGCCGCGTGGGTGATGAACGCGAGCTCCGGCGCGATGTCCTCGCGCCCGTCAAGGCGCTCTTTTACATACTGGCGGATGCACTTTTCAAACGAGCCGCGGTACTTCTTGCACACGGCCATCTTGCCGTTTCGCACCTCGATGCAGGGCTTCAGGTGCAGAAGATTCGCGCCCAGCGCGGCCACAGCCGAGCAGCGGCCGCCCTTTCGCATGTAGTCGAGGCACTCGATCAAAAAGCTCGCCTCGACCTTCGGCGCGAGCGCGCGCACGCGCTCGGCGATCTCCGCGCCGGAAAGGCCCTGCTCGGCGAGCTTCGCCGCCGCGACGACCAGAAGGCCCTGGCCGGTGCTCAGATTCTCCGAATCGACCACGAAGACGTTCTCGTACTCCTGCGCCGCGGCGCAGGCATTCTGATAGCAGCAGGAGAAATTCGCGCCGATGGTGATCTGCACCACCGCGTCATACTCGTTTGCGTAGCGCGCGAACATCTCGCCGTACTCGTACTGGCTGAACGCCGACGTGCTGCAAAGGTCTCCGCCGCCGTCCACGTGGGCAAAAATGTCGGCGGGCGTGATGTCTACACCATCGTGGAAGTCCTTGCCGTCCTTGATGACGCACAGCGGCGTGACGGCAATATCATAGCGCTCGAGCAGCGCGGGCGACAGGTCGCACGTGCTGTCGGAAATAATCTTCACTCGCATCGTTCGTTTCTTCCTTCCTGAAAGATAAAAACCTCATCTGCGGGCATCCCCGCCGGAACTTACAACATCAGATTTTATATTTTTACCGCAAGCAGATGAACTCTTTCTCAACGCAACATCAACTTCTGTTGATATTTCTCCCACCCGTTCCGCAAAAAAAGGGCCCCCGAAGGTTTTCTTCGGGGGCTCTCCTGTTTGCTTTTATCGCTTACTTGCTGAGGCAGCGATAGAGGAAGGTGACGATCTGACCGCGCGTGCAGTCGCCCGCGGGGTCGAAAGTCGTCGCGCTCGCACCGGTGGTCACGCCGTTTTCCACGGCCCACAGGACGGCGTTTGCGTAGTAGGCGTCCGCCTTGACATCGGTGAACGGATTCTCCGCCTTGCTCTCAGGGCTGTTCTGCATGCGGTACAGGAACGTCACGATCTGGCTGCGCAAGCAGGTCGCGTCGGGCGCGAACAGCGTGTCGCTCATGCCGGAGGTGATCTTGTTCTCGACGGCCCACAAAACGGCCTTATAGTAGTAGCTGTCCGCCTTCACGTTGGTGAAGGTCATCTCGCTTGCGGTCGGCTCGGGGCTACCGGCGGCGCGCCACAGGAACGTGACGGCCTGCGCGCGGGTGCAGGAGTCGTTGGGGGCGAAGGTCGTCTCGGTCTTACCGGAGGTGACCTTCTTATCCACGGCCCAGTTCACAGCGTCCACATAGTAGGCGCCTTCCTTGGCATCGGTGAACACGCTCGGCTGGAGCGCTTCATCCTTCGTGATGTACTCGACGAGCTCAGCGCCAAGCTTGTGGGCCTTTTCAGCCATGGTCTTGCCGTTCTCGGTGGTAAGGGCGCGGGCATCATCCGCCTTGGCGAGCTGGTCGGTCGTGACGAAGTCCTTGTAGAGCTCCTGCTGGAGGGCGGCGAGTTGATCGGCGACGCAGGCCTTGGCCTCGGCCTTCAGGGGCTTACCGGTGATCTTGTCGGCGTTGGCGATGTAACCGCCGAGACCCTCAAACGTGAAGTAATAGGAATCCTTCCAGTTGCTCGGATACGCCTTGAAGCCGGAAACGCGCTGCCAGTTGCCCTCGGCATCCTGCGCCCAGCTCGTGCCGTAGGTGCAGAAGGTGTCGGGCTTTTCAGTCGTAAACTTCGCGGACGCGGTGCTGACCTGATAACCCTTGTACATGCCGTCGATCAGCATGGGATAGTACGGGACAAACACGTTGTAGGACATGTTGCCGACGCCGACCCAGCCCACGGTCGCGGTCTCGACCGGACGATCCTTGAAGAGCTGGAATATCTCGATCTCCTGGTTGCTGGCCTTGCCGATGGAGGAGAGCTTGTAGTAGCCGAACACATCGTCCTTGTCGAGTTTGCGGTCGGCCTTGATGTTGGTGTAGAGCGCGACAAGCTTGTCGCTTGCGTCAAGGTTGGAGATGGTAAACTTCGTGTTGTCAGCCACGAGCGCGTCGCTGTCGTACTTGTAAGTAGCGTTCAGGTAGTTCAGGCCGTCGATCATGCGCTGGTCCATCTTCTCGCTGATGCGGGCATAGGACGCGCGGAAGTCGATGATGTTCTTCGCCTCGTCGCCGACGAACGTTCCGGCCTTCTTCGCCACCGCGATCAGGTCCTTGGAGGCGATGACGTTCTCATCGTCCAGATTGACGCGGCCGATGACGGCCATGTTGGGTTCAAGAAAGATCATGTTGTTGTTGAGCTTGATGGCGACATACTGCGTGCCGCTGCAATTTTCAACGTACCAGACCTCGTCCTTGTCGCAGACGAACACGCCGGAGGCGGCCACGCAGCCGTAATTCTCGTAGATGTCGAGCAGCAGCTTCACACCCTCGCGCGCGGAGGATGCCCCGGCCAGGATGATGGTCGGGATGTCGGTCTCTTCAATGCCGATGCGCTCGCTCTTGTTCGCTTCCGCCCATTCGGCGTCGCGGTACGGGTCGGCTTCCGTCACCTTTTCGTTGCCGTAGAGCGTTTCGGTCGCGGAGACGGACACGCCCTTTTCGTTCGTGCCGAACTCGGTGTAGGAGTAGTGGTCGGCCTTTTCGCCGCACTCGGGGCAGATGCCGTCATAGTAGATATCGTTCGTAAAATAGGTGAAACGGTAGCTGTCGTGGGTGAAATCCCACTCGAACGGTCCGTATTCCGGGCAGCCGATGTAGTGGTCGCCCTGCTTCCACTTGCCGCTCTCGCTGATGAACCAGAGCTTGTTGTAGTCAGAGCCGTAGTCCTCCGTGCGGGCAACGAAGGGCGTGCCTTCTTCGACGAGGTCGCCGCCGACGTAGATCGTCGTGCAGGCGGAGGCGCTGATGGTCGTCGCGGCGAAAGCCGCGGCCGTCACCAGACAGGTGCAGAGAAACTTTTTGAGTACGTTTCCTTTCATGTGTTGTTTCCTCCTAAAATTTTCAGTGTTCAAACGAATGCCGCTTTGTCTGCAAAATCGATGTATCCCCCCGTTCACTTTATCACGCTACCGTAATATAGCACTTTATTTTGCGTTCCGCAAGAGGCAGATCTGCAAAAACACCGCTTCAGTCTCTCATTTCGTCACACTTGCACAAAGCAAGCCGCATTATTCGACGCAATTTATTATAATATAGCTTAGCATCTGTTATTCCGCTACCATCAAAAGGGCGAAAGCCATTGCGCATTTTTGCTCAAATCGTCCACCGGTGGCAAACAGCAAAAGCTCCGCAACAGAAGTTGCGGAGCTTTTGCATATCCCCCGCCGCCGCGTAGGCGACCAAGTTGTCGCTCGCGGCGTAATCCATGCGCCCCTCGCGGCAGTGGTCGATGGCGAGCATCCGCCGGTCGGCCACAAAATCGCACTCGTAGCGCTCCATGTGAAAGTCGTTGAACGCGAGCATCACGCCCGAAAAGATCTCATAGGTGGTTATCGTGCCGTCGCCAGTCTCGTTTCGAAACTGCCAGACCGCGCAGCCGTCGCTCTGCGCCAGCAAAATGGTGCCCTGATGCTCCAATAATTTCTCTGCGGTCATCTCTTTCGCTCCTGTCCTTCGGAGTTAGCCACCTCTAACCGTTTGGCAGTATACCACTGCTTTCGCCGCTTGTCTTTCCCCATCGGGCGAAATTGTTCCGTTTGGACGCCAATTTTGCCGCCGTGGGTCAAAAAAGAGGGCGGGTAACTACCGTCCTCTTTTTTATTCCTTTACCGGTTCACGAGCAGCTTTTTCATGCCGCGCTCGAGACCGTCGACGGTCAGCGGGTACATGTCCACCGCCCTTGCGATATAGCCGTAGCTCTCGCCCCAGTAGCCGCCCCAGCGCGGGGGCTCCTCGGGATTGAGCCAGATCAGGTGGTCGTAGTGCTCGCAGAAGCGCTTGATCTGATCGAGGCCCGACCATTTCGCCTCGCCGGTGCGGTAGTCGTAGCGCTTTTCCATCAGCTCGTACATGTCCATCAGCGCATCGCCGACTAAAATGACCTTGTACTCGCTGCCGAAATTCTGCAGGATCCAGTCCGTCGGCACCGCGTGCTCGCGGTACATCCGCGGGTCGGTATAGACGCTTGAATAAATGCAGTTGTGGAAGTAGTAGACGTGCAGCTCTTTAAAATGGTTCGACTGCCGCGCCGCCTGGAAGAGCATGGAGCAGAGGTTGGAATAATACTCCATCGAGCCGCCGGAGTCCATCAGCATCAGCACCTTGACGGTATTTTTGCGCGGACGCTTGTAGCAGACCGACAGCGTTCCCGCGTTGTCGCAGGTCTCGCGCACGGTCCCATCCACGTCGAACTCCGTTTTGGCCTCCTGCGTCTGCTCGGAATACTGGCGCAGCAGGCGGAACGCCATCTGAAACTGTCGGATATCGAGCACATTGTCCTTGCGGAAGTCGCGGAACCTGCGCTCCCCCGCCACCTGAAACGCGCGGCGGTACATGCTCTTCCCGCCCACACGGATGCCCTGCGGGCTGTGGCCGCTATTGCCGAAGTTTGAGTAGCCGTTCGTACCGATCCAGTACGAGCCGCCGTTGTGCTCCTCGGTCTGCTCCTTGAGGCGCTCTTCGAACATTTTGAGAATTTCCTCAATGCTCTTTTCCTCATAGCCCTGCGTGCGCAGGAACTTGCGGAACTCCTCCATTGCGGCGGCAGGGTTGTTGAGCCAGTCCATCAGCTCCTTGGGAAGCTCGTCCTGATATGGCACGCCGTCGAAGTATTCAAGGAAGATCTGGTCGAACTTGTCGTAATCAGCCTCGGACTTGACGAGCACCGCGCGACAGAGCTCGTAAAAGCCCGTGAGCGAATCGTGCTGCAGGTCCAGCATCAGCCCCTCAATGAGCGTCATCCACTCATTCAGGCTGACGCGAAAGCCGTGCGCGCGCAGAAGGTAGAAAAATCCAGTAAACATGGCGTTCTTATCTTCTCAGTCGGCGCTGCACGGTGGAGATATCCTTGTCCTTTTTGAGGAGCACCCCGATGAACGGGATCTCCTTCGTGATGCGGGACGTGTCCACGCCGGTAAGCTCGAGCGCGCGGATCCAGTCGACAAGCTCGGATGTCGAGGGTTTTTTCTCCACCGAGTCGATCGAGCGGATATAGTAGAACGCCTGCATCGCCTGCATCAAAAGCGTCTCGTCGACATGATCGAAGTGGACACGGATGATCTTTTCCATCTGCTGCTGGTCGGGGAATTCAATATAGTGGAAGATGCAGCGGCGCAGGAACGCGTCCGGCAGCTCCTTTTCCGCGTTCGAGGTGATGATGACGATGGGACGGTGCTTGGCCTTGATGGTCTCCTTCGTCTCGGGAATGTAGAATTCCATCTTGTCGAGCTCCCAAAGAAGGTCGTTCGGGAACTCGAGGTCTGCTTTGTCGACCTCGTCGATCAGCAGCACGACCTGCTCGTCGGCGGAAAACGCCTCGCCGAGCTTGCCGAGCTTGATATACTTTGCGATATCGTCCACGCCGGATGTGCCGAACTGGCTGTCGTATAAACGCTGCACCACATCGTAGACGTACAGGCCGTCCTGTGCCTTCGTCGTGGACTTGACGCTCCAGATGATGAGCTTTTTGCCCAGCGCCTCGGCCACAGCCTCGGCGAGCATCGTCTTTCCCGTGCCCGGCTCGCCCTTGATGAGAAGCGGTTTTTTGAGCGCCATCGCGATGTTCACCGCATTCATCAGCTCTGGGCTCGCAACATAGTTTTTACTGCCTTTGAAAGTATTTTCCATAGTGTGCTCCTTGCAAAAAATCAAAATCAATGATATTTTACCCTTGCCACACGCCCCTTGTCAAATTCATTGTTTTGACCTGTCCTCAAATTTTTTCTAAAAATTTGAAATTTCCTCTTGCATTTCTCTGAAAGCTGTGGTAGTATAACACCGTTGTCCGATATGAGACACGCGCCGTTAGCTCAGCTGGATAGAGCGTCTGGCTACGGACCAGAAGGCCGGGGGTTCGAATCCCTCACGGCGTACCAAAGTAAAGTCTTGAAACTGCAATGGTTTCAAGGCTTTCTTTGTTTTTCGGGGTAAAAATCACGCCTCTGAAAATCTGAAAAAGCGCACAAAAAAGCGCACAGCCGTCTGAAAACCTGAGATATCCCTAAGAGAAAGGGTGTATCTTCATGGCTCATATCAGGGCAAACACAAAGAATGGTAAAATCGTTTCCTATCGCTTCACAGTTTGTTTAGGCCGAGACTGCAACGGAAAGCAAATCCGAAAATACACTACATGGCCCATCCCACCCGATACAAGCACAGCCAAGGCAAAAAAGCTGCTGAACGTGCTGCTGATATTTGGGAACAGGAGCTTATGAACGAGTATCATAAAAAGCTCGAAGCAGAATCAGCAGGCAAGGCATATCAGATACCGGCAGAAAAACGCCACGACGATTTTGTTTCCTTCGTCAATGATGTCTGGTTTCCTCTTCAAGTCCGTGATGGTAAGCATAAGCCCAAAACCATCGCTTTCTATGAGAGTATGACAAAGCTGCTCCTCCCCTGCTTTAGTGGCTCCACCTTACAAGGAATCGGCTCCCTCGATATTCAGCGCTGCCTTACCTACCTTCGCACCGAGCACAAGAATCAGCACGGAAAGCCGTTAACTCCAAAAACACTGCACCACCTGTATAACACACTGAACCTGATTTTCGGTTTCGCTGAAAAGCAAGAGCTGCTTGTCAAAAATCCTATGAAGCTGGTTGACAGTCCCAAGAAAGAAAAAAAGCCTGTCGATGCCTTGACCGAGGAGCAAGCCAAAAAATTCTTCTCTCTGCTCCCCGATACTCCCCTTGATTTTCACTGCATCCTGCAACTGCTGATAACGACCGGAATCCGTCGTGGTGAGTGTATGGGTCTAAAATGGAGCGACATCGACGAGAAGAATTGTACCATCAGAATCGAGCGCAACATCGTCTACACACCGGAATGCGGTGTAATCGTCAGCTCGCCAAAAACAGCGACCAGCATCCGCACTATCCCCATCATGCCAAGCACATTGTCCTTGCTCAAGCAGCTACGAAAGGCGACACAATCCCAGCATCCTAACACTATCCTACGGAATGCCTTTCTTTTTCCCAAGGAGGACAATATCTTCCAACCTCGTGACCCGAACTCAGTAACAAGGCGGGTAAAACGCTTTATGAAAAGGAATGGTCTGCCTGATTTATCCCCACACGATTTGAGGCATTCCTGTGCGACGCTGCTTCTATCCCAAGGCGCTGATATCAAAAGCGTGCAGGAGATTTTAGGACACGCAGATGCAAGTACAACGCTGAATTTCTATGTCAAGTCTGACCTGCAACAAATGCAAGCTGCAACCGACAAATTCGCTGCCGCTTTCAACCTATAACAGAATAAATCACTATAAGGGAGGGCTTAATGCTCTCCCTTTTTTCATGTTTTTTTGAGGCAACCTACCCCCTTGTGCTCCTGTGCTCAGCGCTAAGATTTTTACCCCGGAAAATGTAAATTCACCTATCCAAGAACTGTGCTGCTCTTATGAGTGGTGCAGTTCTTTTTATATATCCAACTCTACCCAAGAAAGGAGGTGTCCCCATGGTGTTCTTTACTCTCTTCCTGCTCTTCGTGTTCCCGTTCCTGCAAGCTGGCCCGCTCGATAATTGGGTGTCGTTCCTTACATGGATGGTCTTCATTGTCATCCCGCTCATCGTCTGCGTTCTTCTCTGCATCACAGTCACGCACGAAGACAACAACGACAGCAAGAAAAATTGAACCTGAATGTTCAAGTGAAAGGAGGTGCCTCAGATGACCGGAGAAGGCATTGCACTCTGCATGGAGGTCTTGTTCGTCCTCTTCATTCTCATTGGCTGCATCTAATCACAGCGCCAACTACAGACCTATCCACCAACCTACATTGAAGAAAGGAAGTATCCCTATGTCAAGAAATGAACTCATCGTCAAAATCGAAGCCCTCAACGAATGGGAAGCCATGATGGAAGAAGCCAAAACTGAGGCAGATGCTATCCGCAACAGCATCAAGACAGAAATGGAGGAACGAGGCGTGGAAGAGTTACAAGCTGGCAGCTACATCATCCGCTGGACCTCTGTACTTTCGAACCGCTTTGACTCTGCCGCCTTTAAGCGTGCGCACGATGACCTCTACAAAGCGTTCACCAAACAGGTCGCATCCCGCCGCTTCTCCATCAGCGCATGAAAAAAGCCCCTTGTCTGAACGCCTACCAAGCCGCAGACAAAGAGCTAACCACAACTCACAATGGAGAGGGTACGAGTATTATATCGTGCTCTCTCCTATTTTTCAAGGAGGAATTACCATGAAACAACTGACTTCATATAATCGCGTCGCAGGATATCTCAACAAGCTGTTTGACCTGCTCAATCAGCACTTTTTTGAAAATGAACTATCAAGGCCGACCATCACCATCCAGTCCACACCACGAGCATATGGACACTTCTCGATGCGAGATGACACTTGGGTTTCTGTCACCGGCAGCAGCAACGAAATCAACATTGGAGCCGGTACGCTCGCAAGACCTATCGAAAATATCTGTGCAACGCTGCTGCATGAGATGGTGCATTATTACTGCCACGTCAACGGCATCAAGGACACAAGCCGAGGCAACACCTATCACAACAAGCGCTTCAAAACCGTTGCCGAGAGCCATGGACTAAAGGTATCCCACCACGAGAAGTACGGCTGGACCATCACTGAGCCAAACAACGAGCTGCTGACCTTCGTCCTCGAAAACGATTTGAGCGATATCCTCATCACCCGCAACGAGTTCTACGGAGTATCGGTTTCAGGAACAGGAACGCACAGCAACACCCCACCTCTCCCGTCGAAGCCGAGCAGCAGTAGAAAGTACATCTGCCCCTGCTGCGGGAACAGTGTTCGAGCCACTAAGAGCGTTCACATTGCTTGCTTGGATTGTAAGGAGCCGATGATTCTTGCATCTTGAGATTCAATAAGAAATTATTATAGATTTCCTTTCTCTGAGCGACGCAAGGCAGGGGGGCTATCCTTATACCCCCAAGACGCTGCGAACGATTCTGAGAGGGAAAAGATAATTAAATATCTTATTGAGCAGTGTGTTCTATCCCTCACCGGCACTATCTAATAAGGTATACCTTTACAACCACACCAAAAGCCGATGGATTTCCTGTCTGAGAACCACCAAAAGCAGTTTTCGGATATGTGCGGAAATTCATCGGCTTTTTCATACACTTTTCAAGGAGGTTATCATGGAAAACAGAACCTACTACTACGCCCGTGTCAGCACCAAGGAACAAAATCTTGACCGTCAGCTCAATGCTTTTCGACAGCTCGGCGCGACTGACCGTGATATCGTGACCGATAAGGAGTCAGGGAAAAACCTCGACCGCTCAGGCTATCAGGCACTCAAGACAACCATTCTCCGTCAGGGGGATACGCTCGTCATCAAGTCTCTCGACCGACTCAGCCGCAACAAGGGTGACATCAGAGCAGAACTGCAATACTTCAAGGAGCATGGCATCCGTGTCAAAATCATTGACCTTCCCACGACGATGACCGACTTCCCCGTTGGGCAAGAATGGGTGCTTGAGATGGTCAACAACATTCTCATCGAAGTTCTCGGCACGATAGCAGAGCAAGAGCGCACGACCATCAGGCAGCGTCAAAGGGAGGGAATTGAAAGTGCACGTTCAAAAGGCAAACACTTAGGCAGACCTCCCCTGCAAAGGCCCGAAAATTGGACAGCAGTCTATGCCTCATGGCAGCGCGGAGAATTGACTGCAAGAAAGGCAATGGAGCTGACAGGGCTGAAACGCAGCAGCTTCTATAAGCTCGTCAAGAGGATGGAGCAGTAAAAGAGAAGCCCCCATGCAGCGTGGTCGCTGCGCGATCACGCTGCACAGGGGGCTGTGTTTCAACTCATATTAAGCTCACTCAAGGTAGTATGCTTCGTCCTCTCCGGCCTTTAAGCATTCTTTCCCCGAAATCTTTTCTTCAAGGAACGCTACCGCTTCTTCATAAGTGTCCTTCATGGCAGCAATACTCAGTGCTTCCCATTCATAGGTTCTTTCTCCTGTTTCAGGGTTTTCTCCATTAAGCCGCTCAGTCAAATAGACGTAGTAACTTGGCGGATTTACTCCAATCCTGTGTGCAACATAAATATGGTAAATTCTCTTTTCGTTTTCCATTTTGACTCCTTTCAATATTTACTGGGTTTCAATTCCTATGAGACCCTATCATACTCTTCATCTATATGGTCATAAAGGCAACTATGCAACGCATCTCTGTATTGCATTAAGGGGTAAGTCTCCAAAGCGGCTGACTGTTCTGTTCGTTCTGTTCCAAAATCTTCAACTATAACTAAGAGTCGCTGTGCTTCGGAATAAAAGTAATCCCAATATTCCACCGTATCACTATACCTGTCGGGCAGATTCCTCACAGCTTCATCAAACTTTGGACCGTTCTCGCAAACCTCTTTTTTTAATTCTGAGAGAGTAAAGGCCGCATCCATTTCTTCACCAGTTACGCTTAGTCCGCTGTGATAATACGAACTCATCTCACAAAACCCATTCCAAACATCAATAACATAGAAGTCTGTGTCCGAAAGCGTAGTAAGGACATCAGGATTCTCCTCTTCTGTTTGTTTTTCTCCGCCGCACGCAGATAAAAAAACTATTAAAGCGATAGCTATCCCTATAATCAGCTTTCCTCTCTTCACATCATTTCTCCTCTCGAATCAAAAATCGCCTTTCAGCGTCTTCATTCTAACACGTAACATCAAGTAATACTATTTATAAAATATCTGAAATTACTTGATGTTAATTGTGCAAACTATCACTGATACTATCTGTTGAGGTGATAGTTGTGCACACACGAATCAGAAAGGCAAGGGAAGACGCTGGCTATACCCGAGAAAAGTTTGCCGAGCTTCTGGATGTCAGTGTTTCGTATATGGCAGAAGTCGAACGAGGCAGAACAGGTGTCTCCTTGAAAACGTTGAAAGCCATTTGTAACCTGCTGGGATTGTCTGCTGACTATCTCATATTCGGTGAAGAACGCGATGCTGACAAAGCTATGCTTGATAAGCTGCATCGGCTTGATGATAAATACCTGCCCTTAGTAGATGAACTTCTCAATCAGCTCTTGGCTCTGCAATAAACAAGCCCCGCAGTAATGGATTCTAAAAACTATCCATCACTGCGAGGCTCTTTCTCTGTCCGTATCAAATTGGTCCTGCTGCAACACTTTTCTTCATCGGCATATCACTCGTCAAGGCCATAAAGCGTTCTCAACCTGTTATGGAGGACGTTAGCAGACCTGCTTCTCAAAAGTGGTTGATTGACCTCCCTATGCGCTCTATCGCCAAAACCTTCAAAGTCCCGTTCTGCGTCTCGACCATTAACGCAGACATCTTTCCTCATTTGATTTTCCATATAGGTGATAAATCTTCGCGTCAATTCATACGCATCTTCATGTCTCTGTCGGTATCCTGCTGGGTGGTATCGTTCAGCTTTCTCTCGGTCATCAACTCGATAGTAAATGACCTTCCAGCTCTTCACTCCACCAAGCAATGTCTCGTTACATTCCCTTTGTACCTCTCGCCCCATTCTGGCAAGGTAGGGATTCCTCCAAAATTCCCCTCCAATAGGTATCTGCCCCAAAGGTGGCAATTCCCTAAGCCGATTTACTCTCTGACAGGCGCGTTGCCTCACATAATCGTTGTAGCTCTCCAATGCTTCTTCCTGCTCCTCATTCGCTGCAAATGCTGCTACCTTTCCATCACGAATCAGTTGTCGAGCATATTCCTCACATCTACCCCTTGAGTAAACCGACCTCAAAAAGCCTATCAACTGCTCAGCATTCAAGCAGGAATTCGTCTCCTCCGCGCAGTTCTGTATCTCTTCTGCACATACCCTTACTCTCTGTTCCGTTTCTACTCGATAGGCTTCTATCCTCAGCTCATTTCCCTCTGTCTGGATTCTGATATCAGGAAGCAGCATCGTTCTCATCCGCCATGTCAAAATTCCTTCTCCCTGCATTGATTTGAGAGCGTCCTTGACCTTTTCAGCAATCTCCGTTTTGAGTATTCCAGCATAGTATCGCTCACCAATACGAGGATACCAACAAGACTGCCACAGGTCTAAATCATCCTCATTCCCCCGCATCTGAGCTAAACGGTTTCTGACCTCTACACGTCTCCTCATCTCATTGGAATAACGCCCAAACAGCCGCATCCTGTTATATAGCTCACACATCTTCCGTTCAAAGTTCCTCTGCTCCAAAAGCAAGGGCCTCAACAGGTCAATGTACGTTCCGCGTCTTCCTCTTGCTGTCGCTCTCGGTGGTAATGGCTCATCAAATACCTCCGTCACAATCACAGCTCTTCTACGTCTCTCATTTGGGTCAATATCTATCGCTCTGGCATAGGTCAAGTATCGATTCAGTTCAGCCTTGGCATTCTCAATATTTCTGCTCCCACTCTCAGGGTAAGGCCTCTCAAATACAGCCTCATAGAGCTAAGCAACACTCAAAAATCTTTGATTCAGCAACAAGTTCAAATTATCTATTGGCATTTTGTACCTCATTTCTACCATTTTTCTAATTTTTGCACGGATTGTCACTTCAAAAAACTGGTACGTCTTGTGCCTCTATATCACATCTTGTTATAGGGAGAGAAGAGCTACCAGTAATTCATCGGACCAGTTTTGTTTGTATTGACGAAAAACTGGTACGACTTCCAGCCGTTATATATTAGATAGCGCTCATAGACAAGTAATCGCATCCATCTAAATTGGTTGAAAATCCAGTTCATTCATCTTTTCAGGTTGACATGATAATATCATACAATTCCAGTTTTGTCAATAATTTCAAAAATATTTTTATAAAAATTATTTATTATGCACAAATTCAGTCCTTTATTGTACTTCCAGACTCTCTTCCATATTGTATGCTAAACTCATAGCAAATCACCGGTTGTCACCGTTATATTCATCGCAAATCATATTGGTCGTTTTCAACAAATCATCTCAGAATCAACAGCTACTATTTCCCCTATTCCCGAAGCACACAAAAAGCGCACAAAAAGCGCACAAAATCGTTTTGGTCGTCATTTTTCATCACCTGTAAAAGCTATTACTGCTTGCATAGTAAATAGGAATGTGTTATACTGGACACGTAAAAAAGTCAGGTATATCAAGGCTTTCAGAGATTCAAGAAATCCCCGATATGAGACACGCGCCGTTAGCTCAGCTGGATAGAGCGTCTGGCTACGGACCAGAAGGCCGGGGGTTCGAATCCCTCACGGCGTACCAAAGTAAAGTCTTGAAACTGCAATGGTTTCAAGGCTTTCTTTGTTTTTCGGGGTAAAAATCACGCCTCTGAAAATCTGAAAAAGCGCACAAAAAAGCGCACAGCCGTCTGAAAACCTGAGATATCCCTAAGAGAAAGGGTGTATCTTCATGGCTCATATCAGGGCAAACACAAAGAATGGTAAAATCGTTTCCTATCGCTTCACAGTTTGTTTAGGCCGAGACTGCAACGGAAAGCAAATCCGAAAATACACTACATGGCCCATCCCACCCGATACAAGCACAGCCAAGGCAAAAAAGCTGCTGAACGTGCTGCTGATATTTGGGAACAGGAGCTTATGAACGAGTATCATAAAAAGCTCGAAGCAGAATCAGCAGGCAAGGCATATCAGATACCGGCAGAAAAACGCCACGACGATTTTGTTTCCTTCGTCAATGATGTCTGGTTTCCTCTTCAAGTCCGTGATGGTAAGCATAAGCCCAAAACCATCGCTTTCTATGAGAGTATGACAAAGCTGCTCCTCCCCTGCTTTAGTGGCTCCACCTTACGTTAATGGAATTCAGCATTCAAGGAGACATCTTCTTTTTCTATGATACATTGTCAGAGGAAGAAAAGGAAACTGTTCGCAAGCGCATGAGGGCAAAGTATAAAGGTAATATAGTAGGCGCCCCTAAAATCGATGATTTTTTAGAAGAACTCGAACGTGATTATGGCATTCGGTTGAAGAGGTTGCCGGTAACGAGCGTCGTTGCAGTGTGAGCGCGAAACAGCTTTCCTTCAAATTCCTGTGGACTTTTTCTGTCTGGGTGCTATCATACTGAGTGTTCAACTCGGGTAATGAGATGAACTTCTACAAGACTTGCAGAAAGGTGACCTTATGAAAAAACGAATTCAAGCCGCGGCGCTTGCACTATGCGCCCTTATACTCTTTGCCACGGCTACTGCCTGCGGCAAGCAGGAAAAAACGGCTACAGAGCAGCCTGCGCTGGAGACGGTGGAATACTCCAACCTGACCGATGAGGATTCCAGAAAACAGCTTTCCGAGCTTCTCACGGATGCGGGAATCGAAGAATCCCGCATTGCTGCTCTACTGAATCGAGTGGAACAGTTTAACGCCAGTGTCAAGAGCGAGTGGCTGACCGATGGCTTCGAGAGTGCTGCGCCGACCGATACCAAGTATGATCCCTATGACATGCAGGATGAATGGGCAACGGCAAACGGCAGCTTTCCCGGTTATAACTGCCGTATCACAGCATTTGGCCTGTTCAGCGAATTCATCACAGCAGGAGCCGACCAGCCGGAGGTACAGGGCGAGGACTCGCTCTTTACCGATTTAGAGACAGTCGACGCCGATCCTAACGCGCTCTGCGGTGACAGCACCGCCAAATTCTGTGCGCTGTTTGCACCGGTGAACGCCGCGGACAGCACAGAGGTCGAAGCGCAGGTCAAAGTGCTTCAGGAGGACTGGGCAGCCCGCGGCATCGCGTTTGCAGACAGCAGGGCAAGCATGATCTCGGTTGTCTTCCACGATAAATTCTCGGATGAAGACAACACGCTGTTCATTGGTCATGTCGGTGTGCTGCTGCCCGCGGAGGACGGTTCGCTGTACTTCATCGAAAAGGTGGCGTTCCAGGAGCCGTACCGTCTGGTGAAACTCCAGAACCGCACGGAGCTGAGCGACTACCTGATGGAGAAATACGACACCTCTTGGGGTCAGGATACGACACACCCCTTCATCATGGAGAACGATACTCTGATGGACGGATACCGACCGAACCCTCTGGAGGAAACAAACCCTTAAAATTGAAACAGCAGCGGGATGGCATTGCCATTCCGCTGCTTCTACTTTACAGAACAGGCACACAACGCCAGAAAGGAGAAAGCCCATGAACATCCGCAAGCTCGCAGATTACACCACCATGTTTGCCGCGCTGGACGCGCTTACGGCGGCACAGCTCCCGCAGATGGAATTGTACTGTGAGATCGGCCGAGTGGTCAGCGGCAGGAGCGAAAAAGGCGCCGCTGTCGCGGCGTCGGAATACCTGCAAGACACCTATCCCGCAACCGAGGGCTTTTCTCCCCGCAATTTGCGCCGTATGCGGGCGTTTTACGCGACCTATGAAGAATCCCCTGAAATCACACGGCTGGCGATGAGCCTCGGCTGGACGCAGAATGTGGCGATTTAAGAGTGGGGCAGCAGCAACGAGGAGCGGGCGTGGTACATCCGAGCTGTGCTGCGCTTCGGCTGGAAGAAAGCAAAACTGCTGGAAGCCATAGAATCTCAGGCATGGCTGCATTCTTCTCTCGACGAGCAAGCGGTTTCCTGCTATACTGGTGGAAAAGAAGCAACGCAGGAGAGCGAGAGCGATGAAAAAGATACTCTTTGTGTGTCACGGCATTATTTACAGAAATCTCTAAAATCCCCTGTAATATCAAGGCTTTTCAGGCTTGAAGGTAGTGCTACTACACCACTACTACACCAGTGAGTCTCGATGTGACAAAAATTTTGAAATCGAGGTCAAGCTTATGGAAAACAAAAAGAGTATCAACAATATGGAATATGTATTGGTTGGAGATTACTACATCCCGGATCTGAAGCTTCCCAATGAGGAACGCCCTATCGGAAAATATGGGCGGATGCACCTGGAGTATTTGAAAGAGCATAGCCCTATGAGATTTAACGATCTGGTTCTGGAAGGACAGCTCTGGACTTACCTTGCCGATTTGAACGAGCAGACACAGGAGCGTTTGTCCCTGATTGTTGAGCAGATGAAGGTATCTGAGGGCGTGACTGAGGAATTGAAAGCAGCAGACCAGATGGCCTGGATTCGAGCCATGAACAGTATCCACAATCGGGCAGAGGAAATTGTGTTGGAAGAAATCGTATATAGATAATATCTTGCCGGACTTCATTTTCGATGGAGTCCGGCTTTCTATATCCAGAAGCAGTATTTTCTGCGTCGGCAAAAAGTGCAACAACTTCGCCTTGAATGCTATTGATATTTTTGCCGATGGAATGGTATACTATATAATAGATTAATGTAGTTTTTTGGATATATGAGATTGGAGTGTATGGCTCTTTTGCAGCAAAAACCCTTGCTAACAGATTAAATGCAAAGGAATTTCGTTGTGCTGTAGACAATTTTGTGCAACAAGCAGAAATGGAATTGGGACAATATTACAAGACTAAGGATGTGAAGGGTAATGAAGGTGTTGTGCGTCATATTATTTTGAGTGAGGTGTTAATTTGTCCTGAATGTGATAAGGAACTGTCATATTTTGAAAATGGCACCAAGCGCAACCCTGTGCAGTTCACAAAGACAATAACCTGCCCTCATTGCGGAAAAACTCATGATACGGATACTTTCAAGCCTGCACTTGAAAATATTTATGATTCACTGTTGAAAAAGGAAATTGTCCGGAAAAAGCGTGAGCCTGTGTGGGTATATGGCACAACAAATGGAAAAAACTGGGATCGCAAGGTGAATGACGAAGATAGAGTTCTTATTAAAATGTTGGAAGAACAAGAGTTTGAAGAATCTGATATACCGAGGGAAATTTGCTGGGGCGAACTTCATAGAACTGGTTATCATTTAGGCATTACTCATTTGCATCAGTTCTACACTAAAAGAAACTATACTGTTATGTTCAAACTCTGGAAACTAACGGAGCGGTATCCCAACAACGTTCGAGAAGCATTACAGCTTCTTTTGCTCAGTTATAATTCGACGCATTGTACTTTGATGACTCGTGTAGTTGCAAAACGAAATGCTAAAGATTTTGTTTTAACGGGTGCTCAAAGTGGTGTTTTATACATTAGTAAATTACCTGTCGAAAAAAATATTCTTTTGGGATTGAAGCGTAAGTCGATTCCATTTGAGGAAGCATATGGTTTATTAGAAAAATGTACTGGAGAACTTATAATCCACAATTCTTCGAGTGAGAAAATGTTGGAGAAAACAGGATCGATTGATTTTGTGTTTACAGATCCTCCTTTCGGAGATTTTATACCTTATGCTGAAGTCAACCAGATTAACGAATTATGGTTGAATCATACAACGGATCGAGAAAAAGAGATTATTATTAGTCCTTCTCAGGAAAAAAGTGTAGCTGATTACCAATGGATGTTGACAAGAGTGTTTACAGAAATATCTCGTGTGCTTAAACCAGACCATTATGCTGCAGTAGTATTTCATGCAGCTAAAGCTAAAATATGGGAAGCTTTTGAACATGCTATCTTAGATTCTGGTTTAGCTGTTTGTATGACAAGCATACAGGGAATGAGAGGCTTACCAATCATACCTTGGCAATCTTCGGTACACAAAGATCTCACGCAGCGCCTTATAAGGAAACAACGATTATTTCCTAAGCAGACATTATCTGTTCGACTTCGGTTTGGCGTTTATAAAAACTGTATGTTTTCAAAAAACAAAATAATTCAATGTAATTGATAGGAAGCATCCAACTTCAACGGTTGGGTGCTTTTCTTTTGCCCTAAAAATTGTTATTCATTATGGATTGAGCATTTTATCGAGTGCGCACCGCAGTGGAAGATCCTCTGTACAAGGTCATAAAATCCTGGAAAAGGCACTGTAAAAATGAACTTACTCTACCTACTAGGCAATAAAATGATGCTTCAAAATCCATTATACTTTTCTCAAAGCTAAAGCAAGCCACCTTCCCTTAGGAACTAAGGGCGCATTTCTATACCGGTTATTCCATTCCGATATGTGCGTTCTCCGAAGGTAAATGCAAAGACCCATGCTGCGTTAAAGCCGATTTTGGATGAAATGAAGAAAGAAAAATAGCCTTCATTGATTCCAGCGGTGCAAAAGCAGCAGTTCACTGCAAACAGCCCCGGTCCCCTGCGAAAGGGACCGGAGCTGTTTTTTTGCGTCACTTCATGGAGCGTGCCAGGAACGCGGCGATCTGCGCGCGGGTGCAGGTACCGGTGGGGTCGAAATGACCGTTACCCACGCCGGTGGTAATGCCGTTCTCCACGGCCCAAGCCACGGCCTGCGCGTAATAGCTGTCAGTGGGAACATCGGTGAAGTTCGCCGTACCGCCGGCCGTGGGCTGGCCCACGGCCCGCCACAGCATCGTCACCATCTGGGCGCGGTTGATGGCGGCGTTGGGGTTCGCGCCGTCGGAAACGCCCTTGTCCTTGGTCCAATTCTGTGCCTTTTCGTACCAGGTGTTACCGCCGTTCAAGTCCGCGCCGTTCTGCCGCGCAAGGATCGTCCAAAGCTGGGCGCGGGTGGTGGAGGCGTTGGGCGCGTAGATCGTGGCGCTCATGCCGTTCACCAGTCCGCGCGCACTCACAAAGTCGATCTCGTCCTTGGCCCAGTGGTTCCGGGTGTCGATGAAGCCCTTGGAGTTGTCAACGATCTTCACCGTCGCGCTGCCGTCCACGGTCAACTGGATACCGTCCTCGGTGGGAATGGAATCCTTCAAAATTTCCTCCGTGCCGTCGGGGTAGACGAGCACCGCCACCGTACCGGGGGTCACGTTGGAAACAGGAATTTCCACCTTGGTCTCGCCCGCGCCCTTGGGAAGCTCGATGCTCACCGTGGGAGCGGTGCTGCTGTTCCGGGTGGCCTCGACCTCCACGGGAACCTTGACCGCCTCGCCGTTCTTCTTCGCGTCCTCAACAGCCTTGCCGCTGACCTTGGCCGCCGCCTCGGTCTGGCCGTTTTTGTCGGTTTTCACCGTGCCGGTGGAGCCGTCAGCGGCCTTGTTCTCGGTGACGGAACTGCCGTCCTTCTTCGTCTCGGTCTTGGTCACGGAGCCGTCCTTGCCAGTGGTGGTTTGGGTCACAGAGCCGTCTCTCCGGGTCTCGGTCTTGGTGGTAGAGCCGTCGGTATTGTTCTTTGTCTCCGTTTTAATGACCGGATTGCTGTCATGGCTGTCCCGGTCGGAGGAAGATCCGCCGGAACTGTCGCCCGTAGAGCCGCCGGGCTGAGAGGGCGTAGTGCCGCCGGTAACGGTGACCTTGCAGACCGCGGATTTGCCCGAACCGTCCGCCGCGGTGGCGGTGATCGTCGCGGCACCTGCCTTGACCGCCGTCACGGTGCCGTCAGGGGCTACCGTGGCAACATCCTCGTCAGAGGACGCCCACTTCAAAGCCTTGTTGGCGGCGTTCTCAGGCGCGACCGTGGCGGTCAGCGTTTCGCTGTTTCCAACAGAAATCGAAGTTTCCGCCTTGTTAAGCGTGATTTGGGAAACAGGGACGATCTCGGGCGTCACGGTGCGGACATAGCCGCAGACGTTGCAGGTGGTGTCCGCATCATCGTCGTAGACGTGCGCCGCTTTGTCCTTGATGCTTTCGGACTGATTCGGGCACGCCGCATCGGTACATTCGTGCCAGTGGTTCGTACCGTCCTTGCTCCAATCGCCGTAGCGGTGCTCATGCGCGGGCGGCGTCACGGTGAGCGTCGCGGGCTCGGAGTATACGGGAGGCGTGCTCACGCGGTCACTGCCCGTATGGTTGTTCGTGTTCCAGAGCACACAGCGGAACAGCTGGCCGCTCTGTGCCGCCGTGACGGACGGGATCGTATAGCTGGGCGTGTAGTTCCAGAAGTCCGCCGTACTTTTGCCGCCGGCGCCTTCGATGTCCGTCCAGCTTTGGCCGCCGTCGGTGCTGCTCTGCCACTGATACTCCAGCGTGTTGAGATATTGATCGATCAGCTTGGCGGAGAATGTCACCGAATCACCCGCAGCCGCGGACACGCTCTGCGGCTGCTCCGTGACCACGGGCGTGACGCACACATTGAGCCGCCAGTAACCGGTCACGGTCTTGACCGTATTGTCGGGATAGGTCAGCGTGACATGGAAGCAAACACTCTGATAGTCCATTTCATCCGTGATGGTGATGGGATAGGATTCGCCCGCGGGTGGGATCGCAGCCCACTCCTCTTCCGTTGGCATAACGTTTCTGCAGTACTTCCAGCGGTATTCTGCTGTGACGCCCGTCAGAGAGCTTACGGGATACCAGGTACTATTGTCGTATAAACCGGCGGTAATGGTCGCGATCTCGTCCTGAATGAATTCGCCGTTTCCCCGCATGGGCGAGGCCGCGCCGCGCAGAACTGCGGGACAGTAGTACGCGGTAAATGTATGGGAATATGTCGTGCCATCCTTATTCGTCGCCGCGCAGCGGAACTTTGCGCCGTGCAGGGACAGGGGCAGGAGCGCCTGATAGGTGGCTTTAGTCGCGCCCTCGATGTTCTCCCAGGTCTTGCCGCCGTCCCGGCTGACCTGCCATTGCAGTGCGGGCGCGGGCGTGCCGACAACTTCCACGGTCAGGGTCATGTATTCATTGCTTTCGACCACGCAGCTGACATCCTCTGCCGGGCTGGTGAACTCCGGCACATCGCCGATGGTCATGCTGCCGTCCGACTTGGGATAGTATTTGTTCCCGCCGACGGTCACAGTCTCCACCTCCGCATCCTTGGGGATCCAGAGGTAGATTTTGCCGCTGCCGTCGGAGATGATATGGCTGTCGTCAAATGTAGTATTGGCCGGAAGCCCGGAAAGGGTGACATCCTCCACGGCGGCATTCTTTTGCGAAAGGGTCAGAGTGACCTTTTTCAGCTCATTGCCGCTGGAATCTTTCACGACTGTGTTCACCGGAACATCCAGATCGACACTGCCGCCGTTGATGACAACGTTGGCGCAGTTGACCGTGCCCAGACCGAGGACGGTGCTGTTTGAGATGGTGAGTTTCCCAAGCGTCGTCTCCGGCTTGTTCGTGCAGTTGTTGATGAGCGTGATGCCATTGAATGTCAGGGAGGCACCGGTGCTGCCGTCCATGGCGTGGTCGCCGCGGAGCGTCAGCTTTTCACCGCCGGACTGCCCCTTGATGGTCAGACCGCCCGAACCCTTGAGCGTCCAGACCGCATCGGTGCTGCCATGATTGGACTCCATGGCGCTCTCGGTGTTTTCCATCAGCACGACGGAAAGCTTCGAGCGGTCATCCAGCTCCACGCGCTTGTTCGGACCGCTCAGGTCCAGTCCGTTGAGCTTGACCTCCGCCTCGCCGCCTGTAAGCATACGGATGCCGAAGTCTGTGATAAACTTCCAATCCGCCTGGAGCTTGACGTCTTTTTCCGGGCGATAGTCGATTCAGGTGTCCTTTGCAGAGTCCCCCAGATAGCCCGCACAGAGCGCGGTGTTTTTTCCGCCGGGGGTGCCGCGGAAGGCGAGCACGCCCGAGGCGAGGAGCAGGTTGAGCAGGATCATCTTGCCGCTGGCGCTGTTGTCGGCGGTGGTGATGATGGGCGCGTCTTTCTGCGGATCATGGATGAAGCCGACCGGCGAGCTGCCGTCGTCCTGAAAGCCCTCCACACTCATGATCCTTGTACCGTTCGGAAGCCAGAGGTAGACAGTGTTGCTGCCGACGAGCATGGTGAGATCCTTAATAATGTCATCGTTGACAATGTTGGGGATATTCACGCGCAGTTGTGTGACCAACGGGTAAAAAGTCGACTGCATGGTGCCGCTGGTAGCGTCGGTGCGGTAGGCGATCATCATGAGGTTCCGGCTCTGGTTCATGTCCTCCAGCTCGACCTTTGTCCGGTAAACAGGATTGCCGCTGTGATCCGTGACACCGGTGACCGCCTTGCCGGAGGCATCCGTCAGGTTGGCGTTGCTCCTACGGTCGATCTTCACCGTGCCGCCGGAGTGCTCCCCCTCCAGGGTGCTGCGCGTGACGCGCAGATTTCCGGCAAAGCCGGCGCTGATCCAGCAGTTTTCAACGGATACGTTGGCTCCCGTTCCGCCGATGGTCTTACCTGCGGCGTAAACGGCGCAGTCCTTGAAATTCACAGTTGCGCCGCTTGCCGCCGAAAGACCGCCCATGAGCGCCAGTGAGGACTGCGCCATGCCCCCGCCGATGAGGTTCAGCGTGCCGCCCTGTTCCACATAGATGGTGGGTGCGCTGCCGCTTTTCAGATAGCTCTTGCCTGTGAGCTTCAGGTTCAGCGTCGCGCCGCTGCGCACGGTGAGGAAGGTGTGATCGCGCACGATTGCAAGACCATCGAGCACGACGGTATGCTCACCCTCCCGCACGTCGATGCCGTAGTAATTATTGTAGTCCGCCGCAAGGACTTTGCTGAAGCCCTCTTTGAGGTTCAGCTCCTGCTGCGTGCTGCCGGAGCTGTAAACATTCTGCTTGACGGAATCTGTATCCCCGGGGCGGTCGGCGTTGCGATAGTACCAGGTTTTTCCCTTGTTGTTTTGGTCCTCATTGTAGCTGAGCACCAGCACGGCATTTCGGATGCCGCTGATCTCCACCTCTTTTTCAGGGCTTACGGTTGTTTCGAGGATCACATTCTTGTAGATGCTGCCGTTCACCGGCTTTGTTATGACGGCCTTTGTGTATGCCGTGTCTCCATTGGTCCCGGAAAGATCCCAGCGGCCGTTGACCTTCAGCGCGCCGTTTTCATTCTCGTTTGATAGAATCGGGTTCTGTGTTTTCGCGTACAGATAGCCGCCGAGATCGACCGTCAGGTTCGAGGAAACGTAAATAGCTTCCTTGCCGTCGTATCGGCTGGTCTTCGTACTGTAGCCGTTGGAATAGGCGCGGACGGTTCCCCCGCCGCCGATTTCCAGTGCATTGGCCTTGATGCCGTAGCCCTGACAGCCGTCATTGCCGTTCCGACCGTCGCTCGTGGCGGTCACCTGACCGCCGACGACGCGCAGTGTTCCGCCCACAAGCAGGGCGACGGGATAGTCATTTTGGTATACACAACCCTTGGTGGTCGCATTAAGCGTGCCGTTCACTGTCAGATCGTTCTTGACATTGAGCGCGTAGAAGTCCAGATTGTTTCCCTTTGTCTCCGCAGTGACGCTCGTCTCGGCGCCAACGGCCATGCTCCGCGTCACGGTTCCATTCATGTAGCTGCGCAGTGTCAGATCCACGCTCCCGCTTGTCTCAATGCCGCCGGACTGAATGGGGAAGGTCTAGGCTTCAATGGTCAGGCTCCCGCTGCCGGAGAAGCGGACGGTATTGCCCCAGATGCCGAGATAGCGCGGCGTATTCAGATAGGAACCGGCGGACATATACTTTAGGCTGCCGGAATTACCAATGTAATTGCTGCCCTCAAGCACGATGTTCAGCGTCCCGACATTACGGCTGTCGAGAAAGACGTTATAGTATTTGAATATGCCGGGCAATTGCTCGGACGAGACCTTTGTATAAGTGTCGATCGTGCAGTTTCGCAGCGTCAGCGTCTTTGTGTCAGCGTCATACTTGAAGCCGCCGGTCGTATCGTAAGTGCTGCTTATAGAGCTTTGTGTGATGTCGAGAACGGTGCTGCCGAGGGTAATCGTGCCATTCGCCGCCCGCGCACTGATGCCATTGGCCGCCCGCATTGCGACAGGGCTTGCTTTGGCGGCAACGACATCACTGCCAAGTTCATCATCCGCTGGCGCGGATGATCCCTCGTCCTCCGCGATGGCGTTCGGCTGCTCCTTACCGAGCTTCGACTCTTCCGTGCAGGCTGTTTCGCAGATGCTTGGGGAAACATCTTCTCCTCTTTTCTCGTCATCTGCGAATGCTGTTGTGGGGATCAGGGTCAAGCACAGAGCAAACGCGGTAAGCAAGCTAAGAAATCTTCTTTTCATCGTGATTCCTCCATGATAAAAGAATTTTGGCTTCTCCAAGGGGATACCCCCTTGCCTAAATTTGTTTTTCCGTCAGGGCTTCAAAGCCCTTTTCCGCCTGCTGGACGGTCTTTTGGATGATGCCCAAAGCCATTGTGTGAAGGTCCATCTGCAAAACTGCCGCCGTGATCGCCGCCCGCTTCTCCTTCGGCACGTCATAGAGCTTGAGCGAGCAGTCCAGAAAGCGGGAGATCTTGGCGTCCATCGTGAAATACACGTCGCAGGGAACCGACATGAAGCCCCGCATGATACTGGCGGACGCGATCTCCATCTCGTAGAAGTCCTTGGGCTGCGCCTCCGGCAGATAAGGCCCGAAGATGACTTGCAGCCGCTTCGTTGTGCTTTTGTACAGATACGCCGCGATGGAAGGCAGGGAGTATGCCATCACATACAGCTCCCGCAGCGGCTCGGTCAGCTCGGCGATGTGGAGCTGGAGGGCCGTTTCCACGGCGTACAGGAGCACAGGGTCTTGTTCCCCGCTGTGCTGTCCCGCCAGCGCGAATTGTCCGCTGAACATCCGCTTTACCAGCTCCAGCAGCAGCGCCTCCTTACTGGGAAAAACGTGGAAGAACGAACTCTGCCCGATGCCCGCCGCCTTTGCGATCTCTCCGGTTGTAGTTCTGGTGTAGCCCTTTTCCAGGAACAACGCCACCGCCGCTCGTAATACCTTCTGCTGCGTCACCAGACCGTTTAACAGTTTTCCTCTTGGCAAGTCAGCACCCCCTTTATAACTTTTCTTGCGATTGCACTTTTATAATACCATGAGCCATTCCATCACGCAAGAAAAATTTCAGCGCCAGACCAGCAAAATTGGAATTCCCTGTTCCTGACCCAGTTTTGACCCAGAATGGAATTTAAACTGTACCCAAGAAAATGGACACGAGATTTTGACCCATGGCCCCGTTCGGCGGACACGCATTTGACCCATAGGGTCAGAAGCGCCGCACCTGTGTTATGATAGAATTAGAGAGATGAGCAAAACGGACAGAAAAAACTGCCCGCAAACAGGAAAATGGGAATCAAAAGAGCTTGGGGCGTCTCAAGGGCGCAAAAACCGTAGCGCGGTAGACCCCCGCGCCTGCAAAAGGTATGGAAAAGACAGATTAGGCGGAACGCCGAAGCTGTTTGGCAGAACGGTAGGAGTGAGAACCATCAAGGCCATGATCGGACGCTCAGCAAAGGTGGCGGAAAATGCCACGCTCCGCAAGCAGCGGGAGCTGGACGCTCTGACCGCCCGTGACCGGGAACTGGATATGCTCTTTGAACGGCTCTATGAGGACAATGTGTCCGGCCAGATCGACGATGCCGGTTTGCCAAAATGTCCAAACGCTACGAACAGGAGCAGGGCGAAAATGCAAAGAAAATCAAGGCTCTGCGGCTGGAACTGAAAAAAGACGAGGGCAAGCGCATGGACATTGACGAGTTTCTTGAAACGGTGCGGCGGTACACCGACGCGACCACCATTACAAAGCGCATGGTCGCGGAACTGATCGACCACATTGAGGTGTACCACGCTGAAAAGCAGGACGGCGTTACCAACCAGCGCGTCGTTATTCACTATAACTGCATTGGTGCCTTTGATGTGCCGGATCGCCGGAAGATCCCGGAGGCCGACATTATCATGGAAACAAGAAAAGGCGTAGCACTCAGCTACGCCCCGGAACAGGTTGCGGTATGAATTTTGTGGGAAATAAAAAAGCAGAGTGTCCATTACAGGATACTCAGATCCTATAAGGACACTCTGCATGGTCCGAGTGGCGAGATTCGAACTCACGGCCTCATGGTCCCGAACCATGCGCGCTACCAACTGCGCTACACCCGGATATGAAGTTGTACGGCTCACGCCGCGAACAGTAGTATTATATGAGCTTCCCTCCGTTCTGTCAAGAGGGAAATCCACATTTTTCAAAAAGCCCCGCGGCACACGGCCGCGAGGCTCTGGCGGGAGCATGTGAGAATCGAACTCACCCGAGAGGCTCTTCACCCCTCTCACCGGTTTTGAAGACCGGGGGGCACACCAGCACCCATCTACTCCCATGTGAGAGGCGACAAAAGCCGCCTCATTTTTCTATCTCGCCAAACTGCGCGCCCGGCCTGCGGACATCACCCTCGCGGCGAAGAATCCCTCGCCGGTCGTAATACTCCAGCACCAGCAGCGCGTGGTCGCGCGAGGTGCCGAGCGCGTCGCGGAATTCTCCCAGCGTGAGCGTGTCGTGCATTTCGAACCACGCCTTCACCCTTGCGTCGACCGCATCCAAAACGCTTTTTTCGACGCAGAGCTCTGGCGCGAGCAGCACAAGCTCACCGGTAGATAAAAGACTCTCAAGCACGCGCGCGCACTCCACGCGGTCTTTTTTGTCGAACAGCGCACAGAGCGCGTCCTGCTTTTTGCCAAGAATTCCCGCCGCGCGGCAGGTGCGCAGCAGCTCTTCCCGGATGGCGCTCTGCCGCTTGGTCAGATGCACGGAAAAGTCCGCAAGCGCGCAGTGCTCCGCCGTCAGCGTGAGTTTTCCCTCGCGCGCAAAGCAGGCGAGGATCGCGTCCGCATTTTTCCGTGCTTTGCCGCGCAGAAGCCGCTGCCGCGCCTCGGCGAGGCGCATGCCCGCGTGCAGCGGATGCTCGCGGTGGTACTTTGTCAGCATCGTCTCACAGTCTGTCCACAGCCTGTCCAGCGTCGACGATGTAAGATAGCGCGACGGCGCGATCTCGACGAGCTTTCCCCGCGCACAGAGCACGGCGAGCATTTCCACCAGTTTTTCTTCCGGTTCATCGAAGCACGCGGCAAGGTCCGCAAGCGTCATGCCATCCGCGCCGCGCTCGCCGACGG
>ENA-ORTT01000963-ORTT01000963.1-human-gut-metagenome-genome-assembly--contig:-NODE-963-length-32142-cov-3.518559_pt1 | contig 32142 bp, 28 predicted proteins | sample MGYA00242074_ERZ509197 | MGnify/ENA primary metagenome ERZ509197 (study PRJEB26280, sample SAMEA2338789) | human gut metagenome | biome: human gut; feature: human-associated habitat; material: faeces...
TACAGTTTCATAACCTGCGCTCTTGCCTTATCTTCAAGTTCATCATCAAGCGGCTCAAGTGTGCAGGAGCCGTACTTATTTTTCACTGCCAAAGAAATAAGCAAATCTGCAAGCTGCGGATTTTTTGGCAAAACAGGACCGTGAGAATATGTGCCGAAAGTATTTTTATACCTTACACCCTCTGTGCCGTCCTCGCCGTTATTGCCGAAGCCTTTAATCATTTTACCAAGCGGCTCAACACCCTTGCCAAGATAAGTTCTGCCGCTGTGATTTTCAAATCCGACTACTTCAATACCCTCTTTGGTTTTGTATGCGAAGTTGCCAATCATTCTTTCATCCTTACCCTCTGTATAAAAATCAATTGCGCCGATATATTCAAGCATTTTACCGTCGTGAGTTTTATAATACTTGCCAAGCATTTGGTAACCGCCGCAAATTGCGAGCATAACCTTACCCATTTCAATTGCACGCTTAATTTCTTTATCTTTACCTTTTTTCAAATCTTCAAGCAAAACATCCTGCTCAAAATCCTGACCGCCGCCGATAAAAAGAATATCATAATCATCGGCATTAAAAGATTTACCCATAGTGATTTTATCCACTTGGGTGGAAATACCGCGAAGTTCCATTCTTTTAGTCAAAGCGATAATATTACCCCTATCACCGTAGAGATTAAGCATATCAGGATAAAGGTGTGCTATTTTAATCATCATTCCCAAAAGTCTTTACCTCCAAGTCTTTTAGCAATTACAGGGCGCATAGTCATCATAGAAGTATAAGTAGGAACTATATAAACATCCCTGCCCTGACTTGTTGCAACATCAACGAGTTTATTATAATCTTCATTTTCAATAATCTTAATTTCGCGATTTCCTATGCCTTCGTATTTAACACGAACCGCCATATCGTAGCAACGCTTACCGGTTACATAAAGCTCTTTAACATTAGGCTTATCAAAAATGCCTGAAAAATCAACATCCCAAATCCAGCTTATATCTCTGCCGTCGGCAGCATTATCATTAAGCGAAAGAATCAATGTAAAATCATCATCAATACTTTTTAGGAAATTCATTGTTTGGCTGAAGCCTGCCGGATTTTTAACAAGAATAAGATTAACCGTGTTATTTCCGGCTTTAAAATGTTCCATTCTGCCGAATGCGCCGTTAAAGTTTTCAATAGCGTCAATAATATTTTTTTGCTCAATACCAAGTGCAGTAAGTGCAGCCGCACAGCCGATAGCGTTATAAATATTATACGCACCGCCGATATTAACCTTGATTATATTTCTGTCGCCGTTGAGATTTGCAACAACAACGGAATGGTCGTTTTTCATTTCTTCTACACTTTCAACCGCAAAATCAGGTTGCGGCCTTTTATATCCGCAATTGTTGCATACAAAACCGCCGAGATGACCATAGGTATGGTAAGTATAATCATATTCGTGCTTACAAAAAATGCAATATTTAGCATCGCTTATTTCAGGTGCTTTTGCATTTTTATCAAAAGGAACATTAACACCGAAAGTGATGATTTTATTAGGAATTTCCTTTGACATTGAGTAAGTCAACGAGCAATCAGCATCAAGGCAAACAATTGCATTAGGCAAATTTTTAACCGATTCTTTAATAGCGTTAAGTGTATGCGTAACTTCACCGTAACGGTCAAGCTGGTCACGGAAAACATTAGTTACAAGAATAACATCGCAATGAATATATCTTGAAACTTCTTTAAAAGCGTTTTCGTCACATTCAATAATGGCATAATCTTTTTTGCACTTACCGGTAACGGTTGAATTCATTATAAACGAAGCAGTTACGCCCGTAATAAGATTTGCGCCGGATTTATTGATAAAATATGATTTGCCTGCTTTTTTCAGACCTTCTTCAAGTATACGGCAAGAGGTGGTTTTACCATTAGTACCGGTTACAACTATAACCTTGGTATTTTTTGATAAATCTTTTAAAACATTTCTTTTAACTTTAAGTGCAACCTTACCCGGCATAGATGTAGCACCCCTGCCAAGCTTATGCAAAACAAAAGTTACAATTCTGCAAACAAGGCAGCTTAAAAAAACTCTCATTTCGTTCTTCCTTTACTAATTATTATCAAATCAATTTTAAACTAAAGGTGATACCAAGTCAATAACAATATGAATTTTTATTTTAATTAGATATATTTTATGGTATACTTTATTTACTATAATATGAGGGATAAATATGGAATATTTAAGTTTTAACAAATATTTGAAAGATAAATTTGGGCAAAAGGTTTACAAAATCAGTTTGGACGGCGGATTCACCTGCCCGAACCGTGACGGAAAAATAGATACAAGAGGTTGCATTTTTTGTTCAAAAGGCGGAAGTGGTGATTTTGCACAAAACCGAAATCTAAGCATTACCGAGCAAATCGAAAGCGGCAAAAAAATAGTGGAAAAGAAAATCAAAAGCGGGAAATATATTGCTTATTTTCAGGCTTTTACCAACACTTATGCACCGGTTGAAATACTAAAAGCAAAATACAGTGAAGCAATAAATCACCCTGACATTGTTGCACTATCAATTGCCACAAGGCCCGATTGCTTGGGTGATGATGTAATAGAACTTCTTGATGAAATGAATAAAATCAAGCCTGTTTTTGTGGAACTTGGGTTGCAAACAATACATAGCGATAGTGCAAAGTATATAAGGCGAGGTTACAGTTTAGAAGTATATAACGAAGCTGTTAAAAAGCTAAAAAACATTGGCGTAAATATCGTGGTGCATATAATATTAGGCTTGCCGAATGAGAGTGAAGAAGATATGCTTGAAAGCGTAAAATATGTTTGCCAAAGCCAAATAGACGGAATTAAACTCCAGCTTTTGCACATAATAGCAGGAACAGACCTTGCAAAAGACTACGAAAAAGGATTATTTAAAACCCTTGAATTTGATGAATATGTTGAACTGATTGCAAAATGTGTTGCAATTATACCGAAAAATATTGTAATTCACCGCCTTACCGGCGACGGAGCAAAAAAAGATTTGATTGCACCGCTTTGGTCAGCGGATAAAAAAAGAGTTTTAAATGCGATTAACAAGGCATTGAGAGAAAGTTAATCAAAAACGCTTGCCGGTGTGGAATTTTATCTTGAAGTTAAATAGAAAAGAATATAACAAAAGACAGCCTAAATAATCAGGCTGTCTTTTTTATTGCGTCGTTAAACACAAATAAATCTTACTTGGTTTTTACGCTTTTTACCTTTGACCAAGATGAATATATCTTTTTACCGTTTACCGTTTTATATGTGCGAACACGAACATAATACTTTTTCTTAGACTTAAGTTTTTTAACGGTAGCCTTTGTTGTCTTTTGCTTTGTAACAGTAACGCTCTTATTGTTCTTTTTTAATTTTTTATCGGAAGAATACTGAATTTGGTATCCCTTGACACCACTTACTTTTGCCCAAGTAACGGTAAATTTCTTTTTGCCTTTACTGAGTTTTTTAATCGATGTCTTTTTAGGCTTAACCGCCTCAGTGTTCTGAGTTGTGCTCGGTTTTGTTGTAGGCTGAGTTGTTGAAGGAGTTGTTGCAGGTTCGCTCGGCTTTGTTGCAGGTTTGCTGTCCTTAACCTCGTTCTGCTTTGTACCCTTAACCATAACTCTTACACTTCTGTAAGCCGCATTATCGCCCAAAGGACCCGGATCAAAGAAGAAATCTGTTTCTTCAACAAACGAAGCTGAATAATATGTTTTAACCGTAAGTTTAACCTTAGTATCCTTTTCAGGTCTTGTTACCTTACCTGTTTTTGCATCAATAATTTCGGGGTGATCGGATACCCAGCTTGAGCAAATTGAATAATAGCTGTAATCATCCGTATCTGCAGTATTTATCAAATCAAGATTGCGGGTAACATCAGCTGCACTCTTGTTTTCGCCCTTAATATTTGCAAAGTTTACGGCATAAAGAGCAGCGCTGTCAAGTCTTTGAAGCCTTGTAAACGTATGATAAGGAACTACTACTCTTACCTCGCTTTCCTTAGTCTTATCGCCGCAAGTTAAAGTAAGTGAAAGGTCGTAAACTGCGCCGTAAAAATCTTCGTCATAATTTGAAGAATCAACGCCCTTATAATAGATATTGCCGTTTTTGAAAATAACTGTATTATCATCGTCACCGTCAATATTTTTAACGGCGTTTAATTTAACCGTGATTTTTTCATCGGATTTTACATTTGAATTGATTTTTTCTTCAACTGTTTCAATAACGTTTGTATCTTGATAATCGGAGTCAACATCAGAAACGTAACCGAAATCGCCGTCTGTATGAACGCCTGAAAATTCAGTCATCATCATTCCGTCGCCCGACTGAGCAAAAAGATAATCGTCTGCTTTATTAAGAAGTGAATCATAAAGCGAGTCAAGTTTAACGGTAATTACATAGTTATTATTTTTAAGAGATGTATCGGTAGCATTAAATGTCTTACTTACAGTAATAAATCCCTCTGCTTCAACGGTATAACGGTATTGACCGTAAACAATCGTATAATATCCGTTTTCATCAGGCAAAATTTCGTCGCCGTAAGCGCCGCTTGAGCCGTTCTTTTTAAGTGTGATTTTTGCATTTTCAGGTGTAACGTCAAATTTAACCTTATATTCGGTATATTTAAGATTTACCGTTATATTAAGTGACTTTGTACCCTCTGCGACAGTAAATGTACCCGCTGCCGTTTGACTGCCGCTTTGATAAGTTGCATAGTATTTATATTCGCCGGGGGTAAGCTCAAACTGTGAGGTTTCATAGCCGTATTCGTCCTCTATCGGAGAATATGTTTGACTGCCGTTTGCTGATGTTACTTTTAAGGTAGCGTTATCCGTTTTAGCTCCCGTTGCAAGTTTAACGGTAAAATCAACTGTTGCGCCCTCTTTTAATATAACATCAAGTTTAGTATTTTGAGTTAAAGTGATTTTTCTTATGTCACGAACATATCCCAAAGCCGAAACGGTAAGAGTGTATTCAGTATTAGCGCTGAGTGACGACGGATTTTGTTCAATATTACGACTGTCAAAAACACTGACTTTTGCGTTGTCAATAATCTCGCCTTTTTCATTCTTAGCAGTTACGTCAAGAGAATAAGTAGCAAGTTTTGTCTCAATATAAAGAACATAATCTCTTGTTCCTAAAACAGTTTTGCCGTCGGTTTTATCTAATATTTTAAGAGTAAGAGTAACAACCTTAGCACCTTCATTATATGACGGATGAGTGATTTTTGCAGTAGCGGAATAGCTGCTGTTTGTCACCTTTGCATAAGTATCGTCGCTTGAACTCCAAGAAGAAGTATAAAGCTTTGATGACGTGTCCTTTTTAAGAGAAACACTTGTTTCGACAAAACTTCATAAAAAAGTTGTTTGTTTCATTGATGATGATGCAACAAAACACAATAGATGCATTCACAATGTTCCTATTGTAGGGGGAAGAAATGAAATCCTTACACAAGTTGAAAAATATAAAATTGATGAAATCTATGTAGCTTTACCATCAATAGATGATAAAGAAACATCTAAGATTTTAAATATTTGTAAAGAAACCAAATGTAAAATAAAAAAATTACCTGGTATGTATCAATTCTTGAACGATGAAATTACTTTAGAAAAACTAAAAGATGTTGAAGTTCAAGATTTACTTGGAAGAGATCCTGTCCAAGTAAACTTAAAAGAAATTATGGGTTATGTAAAAGATAAAGTAGTTATGGTTACTGGTGGAGGAGGATCTATTGGATCTGAACTTTGTCGACAAATTGCGGCAAGTAATCCAAAACAATTGATTATTGTAGATATTTATGAAAATAATGCTTATAACATTCAATTAGAATTACAACATAAATATCCAAACTTAAATCTTGAAACCATGATTGCTTCCGTAAGAGATGCTGTTAAAATCAATGATTTATTTGCTTATTACAAACCAGATATTGTTTATCATGCAGCAGCTCATAAGCACGTACCATTAATGGAAGATGCGCCACATGAAGCAATTAAAAACAATGTTTTTGGTACATACAATGTCGTAAAAGCAAGTCATACATATGGTGTTAAGAAATTTATCTTGATATCTACAGATAAAGCAGTTAATCCGACAAATATTATGGGTGCTTCAAAACGATTATGTGAAATGGTTGTACAATCTTATAACAAGATTTCAAAAACAGAATTTGTTGCTGTACGTTTTGGAAACGTATTAGGTTCTAATGGATCCGTTATTCCTTTATTTAAAAAACAAATTAAAGAAGGTGGACCAATTACCATTACACATCCAGATATCATCAGATACTTTATGACAATACCTGAAGCTGTCTCTCTTGTCTTACAAGCAGGTGCCTATGCTAAAGGAGGAGAAATCTTTGTTTTAGATATGGGAAAACCGGTTAAGATTTTAGATATGGCTAGAAACTTAATTAAACTTTCTGGTTTAGAACCAGATGTAGATATTAAAATTGAATTTATTGGGTTAAGGCCTGGTGAAAAACTTTATGAAGAAATGTTGATGAAAGAAGAAGGAATGAAAACAACGCCTAATAAGATGATTCATATTGGACAACCAATTCAATTACCTGATGATTTCTTTGATCAATTAGAAGATTTACGTCAAAGTGCTTTTGATGAAGATAGTGATATTAGAAAAGATGTTCAACATATGGTAGATACTTACCATTATGATGAAAATACAACACATGGTATAAAAAACAAAGGATAAAGAGTTAAACGAATCGTCGCTTTGTCGCGTTCGTTTACTTTATCTCATATATGAAAAGAGTCCAATAAATCTATTGGATAGGCGAAGCATACTCAAATGGAGGTTTTTTATGTTTGATAATTGGTATGTAGTTCAAGTAAGAACAGGAAAAGAAGAAGAATAAGAACAGGAAAAGAAGAAGAAATTGTGAAGAAATGTCAATTTTATATTGACCATGATATTTTAATTGATTGTTTTATTCCAATTACGAAAAAGAAAAAGAAATATCAAGGTACATAGCATATTGTTGATGATATTTTATTTAAAGGGTATATCTTTATGATCACCAATCAAGTAGAACAACTTTATACACAACTAAAAAAAGTACCAGATCTTACAAAACACCTTGGAAACGATGGGAAAGAAATATATCCCATCTATCCACAAGAAGCTATGTTTCTAACAAAATTTTCAAATAAAGATCATGTTGTTGATATTTCTAATGGTATTATTGAAAACGATAAAATCATTATTAATGAAGGTTCTCTTGTTGGTTTAGAAGGACTTATTACAAAAATAGACAGACATAAACGTATTGCTTATGTTGATGTAGAACTACTTGGAAAGCTTACAAAAGTTCAAGTAGGATTAGAAATTATTAGTAAATCATAAAAAGCACAGAAATGTGCTTTTTTATATACACTTTTTATGCATAACTTTGTTATGCCTTTTTTAGTATATAAAAATATTTAGGGGGAAAATAATGAATCTAATAATATTAGGTGCCGGAGGACTAGGAAGATGTTGCCTAGATATTGCACGTAAAGCTTATGAGGATATTGTCTTTTTAGACGATGGATTAATAGGTAATACATTGAATGGCTGTTCAGTAGTTGGCGGAATAGATGAAATGGAAGCATTATTTCCTAAATATCAAAATATTGTTATTGCTATAAGCAATAACAAACTTCGAATGAGGCTGGCAGATATGGCAAAGAAGATAGGATACAAACTTGTAAATCTAATAAGTGATAAAGCGATACTATCTGAATATGCAGTATTAGGAAAAGAAGGGTGTATTTTCTTTCCTAATGTAGTCATTGAATCCAATAGTTCAATTGGTAATAGTTGTATTATATGTGCAAATACTGTTATCAATTATGATGCGGTTATTGATGACTATTGTTTGATCAATAGCTCAAGTGTCATTCGCCCAACAGCTAAACTAAGTAAATATACACATATTGGATGTAATTGTTTAATTGGTAAAGAGCTAAAAGACAAATTATTTATTAGTGATGGAGAGGTAGTTGTTTAATGTATAAGAATAAAATAAAAAGAATTATAGATTTTATAATGGCATTAGGTGGACTTATCGTATTAAGTCCTGTTTTTATAATTCTATGTATCTGGATCAAATTAGATAGTAAAGGTCCAATTCTTTTTAAACAAAAAAGAATTGGTATCAATAAATCTTATTTTAATATCTACAAATTTAGAACAATGTATGTAGATACACCAAAAGATACGCCAACACATATGTTATCAAATCCAGATCAATACATAACAAAATCAGGTAAATTTCTAAGAAAGACTTCTTTAGATGAATTGCCACAAATATTAAATATCTTAAAAGGTGAAATGGCAGTCAAAGGACCAAGACCTGCTTTATGGAATCAAGATGATTTAATAGCCGAAAGAGATAAATATCATGCTAATGATGTAAGACCTGGTCTTACAGGATGGGCACAAATTAATGGAAGAGATGAATTAGAGATTCCAGTAAAAGCAAAGTTGGATGGAGAATATGTAGAAAATGAAAGTTTCTTCATGGATGTTAAATGTTTCTTAGGAACACCAAAAATAACAGAACTACTGAACAAAAAGGGTGAAAAGGTAAGTCAAAAATATGTTTATTCGATCATGAAGGAAAACAATATCAAAGCAAAATATATTAAGCCATATATTCAAACAACAGTTAGTCATGATTTCTCTGACAAATTAAAAAATCTATTAAACAGACATTATGATCCTACGAAGCCAAATGTAGCTTGGTGTACGGATATAACTTATATATGGACATATGATGATGGATTTGTATATTTAACAAGTGTTATGGACTTATATTCAAGATCAATTATTTCTGATGAAGTATTAAAATGTATTGAAAAAGCAAAGGAAAGAAGAAATATTGAAAACCCATTAGTAATACAAAGTGATCGAGGAGTTCAATATACTTCGACAAAATATAGAGAATTAACCAGTGAATTTATAAGAAGTTATTCAAGAAAAGGAACACCATGCGATAATGCATGTATAGAATCATTTCTATCGTTGGAAAGTATTACGTACCCTCAAATAAAAAAATAGTAATTGATTATTGATTAAAATTTCAATGGTCAGCAGATACTTCGAATAGCCTATTTGTTTAGCTGAATTAAAATATATGAGTAGAAAAAAGGTTTAATTTTTAATTATTTATGTGTATAATAATACTATCATAGAAATAAAAGGGAAATGAATTATGGAAAATATAAAGAAAATTATATCTTGGCCTGTAATATTAGGAATACAGGTCATTACAACAGTAGTATTATTATTTTTTATTTTTAAGCTTAATATTTTACCAACAACATATGCTGTTATGGTTGGGATGATATTTGTTTTATTAGGTTTTATTAATTATGCATTAATGAAACCTAATAAAAAAGAACATCATCGTAAAACAAAACCAAGAGAGATTATTGGTAAAGTAATAAGTTTATTATTAAGTGTTTTAATGATCTTTGGATCAGTAATGATCAATAAAGGTTATTCAACATTAGATGATATTACGAATTCTAATACGAAATCTGCACATTATGCAATTGTTGTATTAAAAAGTAGTAAAATAAATAGTTTATCTGAATTACAAAATGAATCGATTGAATATTGTTTACAATATGATAAAGAAAAAGATATGAATCAAGTTATTGCTGAAGCTAAAAAGAAAGAATCAAGCTTGAATTTTGATGTTGCTATGACATATTCAAAATTAGGGGATGATCTTTATAATAATACCGTTAATGCTATATTAATTAATACAGCATATAATGGTATGTTTGAAGATAATCATCCAGATTTTCAAAATGAAGTTAAAGAAATATGGACAAGTGACATAGAAACAAAAGTCAAAGACTTTTCAACAAGAGTTTCTGTAACAAATACACCATTTATTATTTATATCAGTGGTATTGATACATATGGAAGTATTACAACAGTATCTAGATCAGATGTTAATATGATCGTTACTGTTAATCCAAATACAAAGAAGATCTTATTAACATCTATTCCAAGAGATTACTACGTAACTCTTGCGAATATGAAAAAAAAGGATAAGTTAACGCATTCAGGTATTGCTGGACCTGAAAATACGGTTAAAACAATGGCTCAGTTTTTAGGGACAGATATCAACTACTATGCAAGAGTTAACTTTACATCATTGGTCACAATGGTTGATGCATTGGGTGGTATTACTGTTAATGTTGATCGAGATTTTAGTGCGGGTGGTTATACCTATAAATTAGGTCTTCAACAAATGAATGGTAAAGAAGCATTAGCATATTCAAGGGAAAGACATTCATTTGCTGATGGAGATAATGTACGTGTAAAACACCAACAAGATGTTTTAATGGCTATGCTTAATAAGATGATGTCATCAGCTGTTATTACTAATTATACAAGTGTTTTAACTGCAGTATCAGGATGTTTTGAAACAAATATGGCCTCTAGTGATATTACAGATTTAATAAAAATGCAAATAAATGATAATGCTTCATGGACATTTAAACAAAAACAATTTACTGGAACAGGAGTTATGCAAACAGGTGGAGCTTACATGCCTGATAGCAAACTTTATTATATGATTCCAAATGATGATAGTGTTAAAGAAAATCTACAAGCAATTAAAGATGTCTTAAATGGGAAATAGTTATTTTAGTTGCTAAAAGTGATCGTTGAGTAATAATAGATAACATTGATTATATAGCGCTCTAAATAATCGCGTGTTTTAGAAAAATCACTTTAAATTATTAAGGGGATATTGATGTGAAATCAATATCCCCTCTAAAATATCTAATGTTTTTTAGGAGGAAAATTAGGCTGATGATCAGTCTTGATTTTCCTCCTTTATTTTTATTGTTATCGTGATTTTTCTACTCTAGTTTTCCTATATACTTGATCAACTACCATTTTCCATTAGATTTAGATAAGCTAAAAATCATAACTATGAAATATTCAATATAGATCAAATTAAAAATTGAATTTATATTCATCAGTAAACATCTCTAAAATAGTTTATAATATGTAAAGAAAGGGTGATAGAAATGAAGAAAATACCAATAGGAACGAAAAGTTTTTCAAGACTTGTAGAAGGAAATTATTATTTTGTAGATAAGACCTTGATGATCAAAGAGTTCTTAGATAGAGTAACAGATGTAACATTGATTACTCGTCCTAGAAGATTTGGAAAAACCATTAATATGTCAATGATGGCTGAATTCTTTGATATTACCAAAGACTCTAAAGAAATCTTTAAAGGTACAAAAATCATGGAAACACCTTATGCAGCTGAAATCAATCAATATCCAACAATCTTTATCTCTTTTGCGGATGCCAAAAGAGATAAAGAAACAGTTGTTTCGACGATAAGAACACAAATACAAAATCAATGGGATAAATATGATTTTGTATTTGAAAATCTTAAGGGATTTAAGAAAACAAATTATGAAAGACTTTATGAAGTATTAGCTGATAATAACAAGAATAATCTTAAGGGAATAGATGATGCAATTTCATTCTTGATGGAAAGAATGGAAGATTATTATGGAAAAGAAGTTATGGTATTTATAGATGAATATGATACACCATTTGTAGAAGCACATATAGGAGGGTTCTATGATGAAGTAAGAGGAGGACTTGCAGGATTGCTTCATAATTCTCTTAAAACATCAACCAGCTTAAAATATGCGATGCTTACAGGAATTCAAAGAGTGGCTAAAGAAAATGTTTTCAGTGATTTAAATAATTTAGATGTGTATACAGTAATTGATAATGATTATAGTGAATATTTTGGATTCAGTATAGAATAAACCAAAGAATTACTTGAATATTATGATTTAGAATTAAATGATGAAGTCAAAGAAATGTATGATGGCTATAAAATGGGAGATAAAGAAATCTATAATCCATGGTCTATTTTAAATTATGCAAGAAGAAAAGTACTTGTTCCTTATTGGGTCAATACGAGTGCTAATACAATGCTTAAACAAGCTATATAAAAAGCAGAATACGACTTTAAATAATAATATGAAAAACTTATAAAGAATAACTATCTAGAAACAAGAGTTGTCCTTCAAACAAGCTTTTATGAAGTGGCAAATACACCTAACTTATGGGGGATGTTTGTAAGTGCTGGATATTTAACAGTAGTAAAAGCAATTGATTCAAAAAAAGAAAAGTTTAGAATTGCGATACCAAATTATGAGGTAAGAAGAGAATTTATAAGATTAACGGAACATCAACTAGGAATGAACAATGGATAATATAATCGCATTGTTGACAATTTGATTGCTGAAAACAAAAATGATTTTTTCAAAAATTATCAAAATGTATTAATGATTCCAAGCTATCATGATTTAAATAATGAAAACAGTTATCATATGATGATGTTAGGAATGTGTTTATGTCTATCAGATAACTATAAAGTTATTTATAATCGAGAAGAATGTAAAGGAAGATGTGATCTCATTATCCAGGCTCATGATGAAAAGAAAACATCGTTTATTATTGAATTTAAGTATTTCAAAGAAGATAAAAAAGATTTTGAAAAAGCATTGGATAAATTATCAAATGAAGCCATCCAACAAATCAAAGATAGAAGATATGACTATGATTTAAAAGGAAAAGTGATTTATATAGGCTTAGCGCATCATGGAAAAGATGTCATGATGAAATGGGAAGAAAAGGTTTATATTTGATGTTTGTTATTATAATAAAAAAATCAACGCTTGTTGATTTTGATAATGGTGCTGGAGATGGGATTTGAACCCACAGCCTACTGGTTACGAGTCAGTTGCTCTACCGTTGGAGCTACTCCAGCATAGAAATAGAAGCAAAGCTTCTATTTTTTTTCAACTTTTGTTTCACAATAAAGACAACGATAAATACGTTTATCTTTATTTGCTAAATAGAAAACATGATCTAATCCTTGTTCTACAGATGTAATACAACGAGGATTTTTACATTTTTCTACATTAATAATTTTTTGAGGAAGTTGCAATTTTTTCTTTTCAACAAGTTTACCATCTTTAATAATACAAACAGTAATATTAGGATCTAAATATCCTAAAACATCAAAATCTAATGCAAATTCTTCATCTATTTTTAAAATATCTTTTTTACCCATTTTATTAGATTTAACGTTTTTAATAATAGCAACGCTACAATCTAATTTATCTAATCCTAGTGCTTTATAAACTTCTAAAGATTTACCAGCAGTAATATGATCTAGAACAATCCCGTTTTTAATACTATCTATCTTCATTATCTTTCTACCTCATTTTCCAATCCTAACATTTTTAAAATAAGTGCCATACGCATAAAACGTCCGTTTTGAACTTGATCAAAATACTTAGCTCTTGGATCATCATCAACCTCAATAGCAATTTCATTAACACGGGGTAATGGGTGCATAACGATTAAATCAGATTTTGATTTTTCTAATTTCTTTAAATCTAAAATATATGTATCTTTTAAACGAATATAGTCTTGTTCATTAAAGAATCTTTCTTTTTGAACACGTGTCATATAAAGAATATCTAAATCTTCAATAACTTCTTCAATAGTTTCAACTTCTTTATAATCTAAATTCTTAGCATCTAATAAATCATGTTTTAAATATTCAGGAATTTTAAGTTCAGGTGGTGCAATAAACACGAATTTAATATTTTTATAACGTGACATTGCTTTTGTAAGAGAATGAACTGTACGTCCGAATTTTAAATCCCCACAAAAACCAATTGTTAGATTATCTAGTCTACCTTTTTCTCTATAAATAGTAAGTAAATCAGTTAAAGTTTGCGTTGGATGGTTATGACCACCATCTCCAGCATTGATTAAAGGTACTGTACTTTTTCTTGTAGCAACAAGAGGTGCTCCTTCTTTTGGATGACGCATTGCAATAATATCACAATAGCTTGAAACAACACTAATAGTATCACTAACACTTTCACCTTTAGAAGCGCTTGTATTGCTTGCACTTGAAAAACCTAAAACACTTCCACCAAGTGATAACATAGCTGATTCAAAAGAAAGTCTTGTACGTGTACTTGGTTCAAAAAAGAGTGTAGCTAGAATTTTATGACGACAAACATCTTGATAGCGTGTACGATCTTTAATAATATCATTCGCAATATCAATTAGTTCATCAATTTCTTCTACACTTAAATCCATTGGGTCAATTAAATATTTCATAATAGTCTCCTTTTTTTTTCTTCAATATTATAGCACTCCTTAGAAAGCTATTAAATATATTTTAAAAAAATACGGAAATTTCTTTCCGTATTATTTTTTACCATTAAAACAATAAGTACAGATCTTATCACTATCAAGTCCAATAGCTTGAAGCATATCATCCAAACGATTAAAACGTAAAGAAGTAAAATTAAGTTCTTTACGGATTTCTTCTACCATTGCATTATATTCAGGAGTATCTGGATCACTATATGTTTCTAACATATTGATATCATTTTCTCCTTCACGTTTTCTAATAACACGACGTGTAATTAAATCCATATCACTTGTACTTCTTGAAAAGTTTAAGTAAGGACATCCATACATAATTGGAGGACAAGCAGGTCTGATATGGACTGCTCTTGCTCCAGAGTTATATAAATATTCAGTTGTATCTCTTAGTTGTGTTCCACGAACAATTGAATCATCAATTAATAATAATGATTTTCCTTTAATCAAGCTAGCAATTGGAATTAATTTCATTTTTGCAATTAAATTACGATCCGCTTGAATTTGTGGCATAAATGAACGTGGCCACGTAGGTGTGTATTTAATAAAAGGTCTTCCATATTGAATATGTGATTCATTTGAATAACCAATCGCATGGGCAATTCCACTATCAGGAACACCTGCTACAAGATCAATATCTTTAATATCATCTCTTTGAGCCATTAAACGACCACATTCATAACGCATTTCTTCAACATTACGTCCTTCATAACAACTTGTTGGATAACCATAGTATACCCATAAAAATGAACAAATTTTCATTTTATCATTGGCTTCTACAAGTGTTTTCACTTCTTCACTGGTCATAAAACAAACTTCACCAGGTCCTAATTCTTTATATAAAGAATAGCCTAAATTGATATAAGCATGACTTTCAAACGAAGCACAGAATCCATTTTCCCCCTTACCAATATTTAATGGAGTTCTTCCTAATTTATCACGTACTAAATACAAACCATCTTTTGTCATCAACATAAAAGAAATAGAACCTTTTACTTTTCTTAAAACATTGATAATTCCATCAACATAAGTATCCTTTTGATTGATCATTGCAGCAATCAATTCAGTTTGATTCACTTCTCCCCCAGACATCTCTAGAAAATGAGTATGCCCATTCTCAAAAGCATCTTGAATCAATTCTTCCATATTTGCAACTCTACCTACAGAAACAATTGCATAACTACCTAAACGACAATTGATTAAAAGAGGTTGAGGTTCATTGTCTGAAATACAACCAATCCCCATTTTTCCAGACATTTCTTTAATATCATTTTCAAACTTAGTTCTAAATGGTGAATTTGAAATATTATGAATTGCACGGTTAAAACCGTTTTCTCCATAAACTGCAATCCCACCTTTTTTTGTTCCTAAATGAGAATGATAATCAATACCAAAAAACAAATCAGTGACACAGTCTTTACGACTGACAACGCCAAACATACCACCCATATGTAATTTTCTCCTTTTTCATTTGTTCTCTAAATGCCAAAAATATGATAACATAAAACAAAATGAAGATAAAGGACATAAAAAAATGAAATTATATATAGTAAGACATGGTCAAACAGGTTATAACATTGATAATAAAGTTTGTGGCATTTCGGATGTTGAATTAACATCTTTAGGAAAGCAACAAGCTAAAATGGCCAGTGAACAATTAAAAGATATTTCATTAGATATGATTTTTGCTTCACCACTTCAAAGAGCACATGAAACTGCAAAAATCATAAATGAAAATCATCAATTAGAAATTAAAATAGATTCTAGAATTCAAGAAATCAATTTTGGCAAATTTGAAGGAATTGTTAATAATGAAGAATTTCAATATTATAAACAAAATCATGGACTCCATTATCCAGGCGGAGAATCTTTATTTCAAGTAGTCCATCGTGTGTATAGTTTTTTAGAAGAACTTGAAAATAAATATCCTGATAAAAATATTTTAGTTGTTTGTCATGGAGGTATCGTGCGTGTCATTCATAGTTATTTTCATGATATGACTAATGAAGAATTAATGACATGGTTACCCGAAAATTGTTGTATTCAAAGCTATGAAAAATAGTGACTTTGTATTGACTGAAAAGTGGAAAGTGTTATACTAATTATAGGAAAAAAGGAAAAGGAGAGTTAAATATGAACGTAGATAAAGATACTTGTATCGGATGTGGAGCATGTGCTGGTGTTTGTCCTGTAGAAGCTTTAGCATTTGATGACGAAGGAAAAATGGAATGTGACAAAGATACATGCATTGGATGTCAAGCATGTGTTGGAACTTGTCCAGTAGAAGCTATTTCAGCTGAATAATAAGATAAATTTAATAGTTATAAAGGACTTTTTATGATATATGGTTATATCAAAAAAGTCCCTTTTATTATGTTGAAAATTTTTCGGTCGAAAAAAAGCATATTTTGGTCGTAAAGAATATTTTTTGTTGAAATTATGTGATAATATTAGTTTATAAAAATTATATATTTTAAAGGCAAAACTATTGAAAAATAGTGACGCAAAGCTACAGAACTGAACCGTAAGGAAGTTGGCTGAGTTGCAGATAATGTGTACTTAGTCTTTTCTTGCGGCTTTTTCTTTATAATTATCATTTATCGTCAATATTTTTTTATAGTTTTGTAAAATTGGGAGGAAGAATAATGAATAGAAAGAAGAAGTTGTTTTCACTATTATTGGTGGTAGCCATGATAGTAACAGCAGTTTCAACAAATGTATTTAGTGCATTTGCTGAAGAATCGGTAGATTTATCTCAATTTATTGATAAAAATCTACCAAGTGATGTAGTTGATAGAAGTTATATTAAAATTGGAGACCATATTTTACAGCCGAATATAGAAAACAAAATACCGTATGGTTCAACAATTTCTATCAAACTAGTATGGGGATTTATTGATAATCAATTTCCAACAAAAGATAATAATACGATGGTTTATCAATTACCCGATGGTATTACTATGGAGGAAGGTGTTAAAGATTTAAAAGATGGTACAGAAACTGTAGGACATTTTGAGGTGAAAGGTAATACAATTACAGTTAAATATAATGCAGGAGATCAAAGTGAATTATTTTTTAGTAAGTCAAATAGATATGGTTCACTTATTATCAATGGAACGCTTAATGATTCGTTTACAAATGATCATGAAGGTGGAAAAGGAAAACTAGACTTACCAGGTGTTGGTCAATTTATCATTGATATGGATCGTGATAAATCTAACGATAAGGTAGATATTGAAAAAACAGGAGGAAAGGTTATAAGCGATGGGGATAATCTTTCTGCAGAATTTAAATTAAAGGTTTCAGCAACTGGTTCACAAACAAACGTTGTTGTGACTGATCAAATGGATGAAAATATGACATTAGATGGAGATGTTCAATTTTACACAGATGAAGCCTGTACAATTTCTTATACTGGTACAGTTACAAATAATTTAAAAGAAACTAATAAATTTCAATATACAATTGGAAGTATGAATGATAAAGAAGTTTTATATGCTAAATATAAAGTAAAAGTAAAAAAAGATGTTTTTGCATATAATCCGGATGATTGGAATTCTAAAGTTGGAAATAACATAACTGTAAAGAGTGATACACAAACAAATGAAAAAAATTCTTACAAGAAATTAGAATATACTAAGAAAAATTGGGCAGAAAAAAAGCATAGTGTTACTGGTGATGATAGTAATAAGGTTATCAATTGGGAAGTTACGTTAAATCCTGGGGGTAATTTTGATATTGGTGGTTCTACTATTAAAGACTCGTTAGGTGATAATATTGGTGAATATATTGATGGAAGTTTTAAATGTAGTCCTTCTATTGAAGGATTAACATGGGAAAGTTTAACAACTGGAAATTTCCAAGTACCTGCTGGATGTGATAAGGAGTACAAGATGACTTACCAAACTAAATTTGGTGAAGATCCTAGTAATGCGCCAGCTATTACAAAGAGTAATACGTTCACTATTAATCCTTTTGGTAATACACAAAACACGGATTATACAGATTCATTTAAAGTAGGAAAAGAAAATTATCAATTTATTGAAAAAACTTGTCTAACAACAGGAAATTCACAAAAGGTTGCATGGCAAATAAAAATTAATGTTCCTGAAAATGGTATAAATCATTTAATTGTTAAAGATATTATTCCGGAAGGAATGAATTATAAAAATTTTGAGGTTTTAAGTGGTTTTAATGGAATACCAACATTTAGTCAAAATGAACAAGAATTAACTTTCGATTTTGGAAAAGTAGATGAAGGAATTATCGTTATAAAGGTTATTACAGCTTTAGATGAAGTTCCAACTGAAACAAAGACTTACACGAATAAAAGTGAATGCTTTGATGAAACAAAAAAATTAGGAGATAGCAGTACTAATTATGAGTATAAAATTGACAGTTTGATTGAAAAAAGTGTTGATTGGAATAGAAATTGTAAAAAAGATGAAATGGCATGGGCATTAACAGTTAAGAAAGTACCAAATGATGCAAAAGAAGTTTTTATTATAGATTCTCTTCCAGATAATACACAGTATGTAAATAGTTCATTAGAAGTGTATACAGTTGGGCAATGGGGAAATGAAGTAAAAAATGAAGACATTATTAAAGATATTCAAATAGAAAATGAAAATAAGAATATTAAATTTATTTTTACAAATAAAGCATTAGATTATTTAAAAACAAATTATATGAAATTAATGTATAAAACAAGCATTATAGATATTTCTAGTGCAATAGGAAATAAAGAATATAAGAATAATGCTTCCTTATCAGTTGATCAAAGTATTTCTAAATCAAGTGCTAGTCGATGGCTTGATTTGTCAAAAGATAATATTTTAAATAAAAAATATTCTTATTCACAAGATACAGCGCCAAATGTTAAATATACAATTACTGTTAATGAAGGTGCACTTAAATTAAATGAAGGAAAAGATATAGAACTTATCGATGAAATGGGAAGTGCTTTAGATTATTATATGAATAGCTTAACAATTAACGGTAAAAGAGCCAATTCTAAACAAGTAAGTTATGATGAAATGAATCATGTATTAACAATTATGATTCCTGACGAAGAAAAGATTGTTCTTGAATATGAAGCAACTGTCAATTTACCAGTTGGTGATGATAATAATGCTTTAAATGAAACAAATGCTTATAATAAATGCTCATTAAGAGGAAAAGGAAATGTATCAGAGTTTGAGACACGAGTTAATTTAAAGGGAAAAGTATTTGAAAGCTCAGGGTCATCTACAGGTAAAGGCGTTAGTATTAAACTGTATAAATGTGATAAAAATGACCAAACAGATGCTTTAGAAAAAGCAAAATTTAGTTGTAGTGAAGTAACTTATGATAGTAATTTTGAAACAACTGCTACAAAATTAAAAGCAGAGGGCGAAACATTACCAACGGGTTATCTTACTTTTTCTGGGTTGAGTAGAAATGTTCTTTATAGAATTGTTGAAACAGAAGCACCTGATAATTATAAATTAGATGCTACACCACATTATTTTATATTTAAAGGAAATAGTGAAGAAAATTATCCTGAAGCTATTAAAGAAGGAGATAATACTTATCCTGTAACACTTATTGATAAAACACAAGCAATGCATTTTTATACAATTTCTAACGAAAAAGGAACAACAAAAGAAAATACTATTGAAATTAGTAAAATAGATGCACAGACGAAATCTGAATTGAAGAACGCACACCTAAGTATTATTAATAAAGATACAAATGAAACTGTAAAAAGTTGGATAACTGGCGAAAATAATAATCCAGGAAAAGTTAAACTAGAACCAGGAACATACGTTTTAAAAGAAACCAAAGCACCAGAGGGATATATGGTAGCTGATGATATTACGTTTGTTGTGGATAATGATGGTAATATAGTTGGCAATGATCAAAATACAATAATCATGGAAGACAAACATATCGAAAAAGGTAAACTTATTCTAACTAAAACAGTAGAAGGGAATATTTCTAAAGAAAATGCCAAAAAGATTACATTTAAAGTAATGAATCAAGAAACAAAGAAGACAGATAAATATACTTTAGATGAGTTTTCGTATGATGAAGCAAGTAAAACTTGGACAAAAGAGTTAGATGTTTTAGCTGAAGAATATACAGTTGAAGAAACAAATTCATCAGTGGAAGGTTATACAGTAAAAACAACTTATAAAATTGATACACAAGAAATAGAAGGTAAAAAAACTGAAAGTATACAAATTGAAAATCAAGGTGAAGTAACTGTAGCCTTTAAAAATAGTTACACTCCAAAACCATATGAAGTAGCTATAAGCAAACAAGATCTAACAAATGAAAAGGAAATTGCTGGAGCAACACTTAAAATAGTAAATCAAAAAACAAAAGAAGAAGTAGCTTCATGGGTCAGTGAAAAAGATAAGACACATACTGTTTCATTACCGTTTGGTGAGTATATACTTATTGAAGAAGTAGTACCTGACGGTTATAAAAAAGCAGATGATATTTATTTTAAAGTTTCTAAAAATGGAGAAATATCTATAAAAGGTAAGGATGGTACTTATAGTAAAACAAATAAAGTCATCATGAAAGATGAGGCAAAACCTGGAAAAATAGTAATTAGTAAAAGTGTTACTGGTTCAATCAATAAAGAACAAGCTGAAAAAGTTATAAGTTTTAAAGTAACAAATAATTCAACGAAAGAAGTAAATACGTATTCATTAAAAGACTTTAATTATGATGAAAGTAATAAAAAATGGACAAAGGAATTAATACAAGTTGCAGGAGGATATAAAGTTGAAGAATTAGTAACGTCTATAAAAGGGCATAAATTATCTTTAACTCAATATCAAATAAATGAAAATGGTGAAATAAAAGAAAAGGTAACAGATAAAATAGCAGAAAAGGTTACTGTTAAAAAAGATAAAACGACATTTATTGAATTTGAAAATAATTATGATTTAAATGTGTTTGATGTTGAAATAGATAAGACAGATATTTCTGGTACAAAAGAAGTAGATGGTGCGAAGTTAAAAGTAATTGATGAAGAAGGTAATCTAGTAGAAAGATGGATTTCTGGTCAAGATGATGAAAAAACGCATAAATTAAAATTATCTCCTGGGAAATATACTCTTATTGAAGAAGAAGCTCCTTATGGTTATAGAGTGGCGGATCCTATTGATTTTACAGTGAATGAAAATGGTAAGATTGAAGGCATGAGTGAAAATAAAATCACTATGAAAGATGAAAAAACACAAGCTAAATTAATTCTTACTAAAACAATAGAAGGGGATATTCCCAAAAAAGATGCACAAAAGATTACTTTTAAAGTAACAAATCAAAAAACAAACAAAGTAGATAAATATACTTTAGATGATTTTTCTTATGATGAAGTAAACAAAATTTGGACGAAAGAATTGGATGTTTTAGCTGGAGAATATACAGTTGAAGAAACAAATTCATCAATAGAAGGTTATACAGTTAAAACAACTTATATAATAAACGGACAAGAAGTAGAAGGTCAAAAAACAGAAAGTATACAAATTGAAGATCAAGGTGAAGGAAATATATCTTTTAAAAATAGTTATACTCCAAAATTATATGAAGTCTCTATTCGTAAACAAGATATCTTAAATAATGAAGATATTGAGGGCGCTAGTTTACAAATCCAAAATAAGGATACAGGTGAAATTATTAGTATTGATTCATCAAAGGATGGACAAAAGGTTAATCTTGGATATGGAAATTATATTTTAACTGAAATAACTGCACCTGATGGTTATAAAATTGCGAATCCTATCGAATTTGTGGTTACAAAAGATGGAAAAGTAAAAATCAATGATAAAGTGGTCAATGAAGTTATCATGAAAGATCAACCTATAGGTAAATTGGTTATTACTAAAACAATTCAAGGGAATCTATCAAAGGAACAAATTGGTGATTCAATAAAGTTTGAAGTAACACAAAATGATACACAAAAATTTCATATATATTCATTAAATGATTTTATTTATGATGGAAATCGTTGGATTCTAGAATTAGAAGAAAATACAGGAGGTTATACTGTCAAAGAACTTGTTGATGATATACATGGTTATACCCTTGTAAAAACAATCTACATGATAGGAAATGAAGTAAATGAAGGTAAAAGTGTAGATGTTGATGTAGGAAAAGAAACTACAGCAACAGTAGCTTTTGAAAATACTTATGAATTAACAACTTATGATGTAAAAATTGATAAAGTAGATAAAGAAAATGATGAAAAAATAGCAGGTGCAGAGCTTAAAGTTATTAATCAAGCAAATGAAGAAATTGCTCACTGGATAACGGATGGTAAAAATTCTTATAATTTAAAATTAGTACCTGGAACTTATACATTAATTGAAGTAAACGCGCCAAAAGGTTATGAAATAGCTAAGCCAATAACATTTGTTGTTGGGAAAGATGGTAAAGTTGTTGACTATCAAAACAATAAGATTATTATGAAAGATAAAGCTAAACCAGGTAAACTTGTGATTGCTAAAATTGTAAAAGGTAATATTTCAAAAGAACAAGCAGAAAAATCTATAAAATTTGAGGTTATAGACAAAGATACACAAGATAAAAAGGTCTATTCATTAAATGATTTTGAGTATGATGAAAATAGTGGAAAGTGGATGTTAGAGTTAACAAAAGTTGCTGGTAAATATACAGTCAAAGAGCTTACTGATGATGTTCAAGGATACAAGCTTACTCATATAGTATCTATCATAGATAGAAAAGAAAAAGGTGATGTAGCAGCAAATCTCAATGTAGAAAAAGATGAAACAACAACTATTGAATATACAAATAATTATGAAGAAAACAAAATAGAAACTAAAGAAAATAAATCTGATCAAACTCCAAAGCAAGAATCTAAAAAAGCTAAAACGGGTGATGATACACAAATTTTAGAAAATCTTATGTTATTGATATCTTCATTGGGTGGAATTTTATTTGGACTTAGATTTTATAGAAGAAAAAATGAGTTTTAATTTTTAGAAAAAATACGGTAATGATTTATCGTATTTTTTTTATTTTAAATGTGTTAAAATAGTGCAGGAGGTTTTTTATGAAGACAACAATACATACATTAAAAAAAGAATACAAAGATAATCAAACTTACTTAAATGAAAAACAAAAGCTTTTTCAAAATTTGACATATCATATGATAGAAAAAGAACTTCATCATAATGATATTGATATAAATTATGAAGAAGTTTTAAATTACTATAATGATTGTAAAGATACTGATGAAACAATTGCATATTTTGATGAAAAATATGATCAACAATTAGATCGATTAGGTGAAAAAAATGAAATGTTTGACGATGATGCACTTGTTTATTATATTGTTAAAGTCATTGAACATCATGAAGATATTCATCAAGTTGCAGATAAAAACTATATAGCTAGTGATATTATTGATTTGATTCAAAAAGATCATGATTATTATGATTTGCTTGAACAAACACAAAGTATCATGAAGCGTTTAATCAAAATGAAACATGAAAAAAATCAAGACTTACAAAATACGTTTAGTCCTTATGGTATTGATTTGGAACAATTTTTTACACGTGTTTTCCAAGAAATTGATTATGTTGAACATCAAAGTTCTTTTCTTACAAAAATTTATTCACTTTTAAAAGAACTACAAAATGAGTATGCTCTTTCTTTAAGATATGTAGAAATTCAAATGGATGTTTTAAGCACCCTTACAAAATATACTCAAGAAAATTTAGATGAAGAAATAAAAGAGCTTTGTAAGAATTATCCACAATATCGCTTTATGCTTTATTACAAAATAATGACAACTTTACAACAAATAGGAAATAATGATTTGTTGAAAAAATATTATCAAGAAATTAATACTTGTATACCCATGAATGAAGAACAAAAAGATTTATTAGAAGTGATTCAAGAAATCTTTGGATAGGAGAGTTTTTATGAAAAAAGATCTATATTTAATGAGACATGGACAAACATTATTTAATGTTAGAAGAAGAATTCAAGGATGGTGTGATTCACCATTAACTGAATTAGGAAAACAACAAGCTTTAAAAGCTAAAGAATACTTAAAAGATATTTCTTTTGATCATTATTATAGTAGTACATCAGAAAGATGTTGCGATACGATTGAACTTATTATTGGAGACCATTATTATAAAAGATTGAAGGGATTAAAAGAAAGAAATTTTGGTTTATTTGAAGGAGAAAGTGAAGATTTAAACCCTAAGTTTGATGATTTTGGTTATGATGATTTATTTCCACATTATGGTGGAGAAAGAAGAGAAGATGTACAAAAAAGATTAAAAGAAACACTTACAGATGTGATGGATAAAGAAGATCATCAAACAGTTCTTGCTCTTTCACATGCTGGTGCTTGTATGTGTTTTTTATCCACTGTTATTGATCCTGGAGAAGTATTAAAAAGTGGAGGCCTTACTAATTGTTGTATATTACATTTTACATTTGAAAATGATACTTTTAAGTTTGTTGAAATTATTCGACCATAATAAAAAAATATTGATAAAAAGTAGACTTTTTAAATCAAAAGAGGTAAAATAAATGTGAGAAAAATAGTAGAGGTTGGCTACTTCATATAAACTTACTTTCCACTTGTCATAATATAAAAAGAGAACCAACCAAGAAGAAACAGGGTGACCTGTTTTTTCTTTTAGGAGGAGATATGGTTATTTATTTTGATTTAGACGATACACTTTATCGTTTATATGATCCTTTTTATAAAGCTTATCAAAAAGTATTTCATGAAGATCTTGATATATATGCTTTATGGAAACAAAGTAGAATCTATAGTAATGAAATTTACCCAAAATATTTAAATAAATTAATAACAAAAGATGAATTATCTACTTATCGTTTAAAGAATGCTTTTAAAGATTTTCATCAATTCATTACAAATCAACAAGCACTTGATTTTCAAAAAGTCTATGAAGATCAACAAGCACATTTAGCATTATCTTCTACAATGAAAGAACTTTTTAACTACCTAAAAGAAGAGAATATTTCTTATGGTATTATTACTAATGGAAAAGAAAAAACACAAATGAATAAAATTAATTCATTATTTTCAATCATTGATTTTCCTATTATAATTTCAGAAAAAGTAGGTTATCAAAAACCACAAAAAGAAATCTTTGAATTAATTCAAGGAAATGATAGTTACTATGTAGGAGATGGTTATGAAATAGATATGATGGGAGCTTATCAAGCAGGAGTAAAGACGATTTGGTATAATCATCAAAAACAAGAAAAGGATACTTCTTTTATTGATTTTGTTGTTTATAGTGATGAAGAATTATTAGAGGTGGTTAAGAAGTTAAATAATGATTGACACAGGAAACAATGTCAAGTAGAATAAACATAAATACAGTGACTAGACCTAGTAACAAATGATTAAAATATAGAGAGTCTTTGGTTGGTGGAAAAAGATTTGGCGTCATTTGTGAATACAGCTATGAGTAGAATGTTGAATTGAGTAGGCATCTCCGGTGATCACCGTTACATGATGAGAGTATGATTGTACTTGATGAGGCTTAAAGGGTGACCTTTAGGTGAAAAAAGGTGGTACCACGGGAATAGAGCTCGTCCTTTATAGGATGAGTTTTTTTGTTTATAAAGGAGGAAAAAGAAAATGATTATTGTATTAAAACAAGAAGCTAAAACTGAAGATGTGACAAGAATTGAAAAAAATATTGAAGAAAAAGGACTACAAGTTCATGTTTCAAAAGGAGAAAATCAAACAATAATGGGACTCATTGGAGATACAACAAAAGTAGATCCAGAATCGATAGAAGTTGATCCAGCTGTAGAAAAGGTCATGCATGTATCAGAACCATATAAATTAGCTAATAGAGCTTTCCATCCAGAAGACTCAGTTATCGATGTCGGTGGCGTTAAAATTGGTGGAGGACATCTAGCAGTGATTGCAGGACCATGTTCAGTAGAAAGCAAGGAACAAGTGATTGAAATCGCTAAAGCAGCCAAAGCAGCAGGAGCTAATCTATTAAGAGGTGGAGCATTCAAACCAAGAACATCACCATATGCTTTCCAAGGAATGGGATCAGCAGGGTTAGATATCTTAGTAGCAGCTAAAGAAGCAACAGGACTCCCAATCGTATCAGAATTGATGGATGCAGAATACTTAGATGAATTCATTGAAAAAGTAGACTTGATTCAAATTGGAGCAAGAAACATGCAAAACTTCGACTTGTTAAAGAAAGTCGGGAAAGCAACAAAGAAACCAATCTTGTTAAAAAGAGGGTTGAGTGCAACATTCCAAGAATGGATCATGTCAGCAGAATATATCATGGCAAGTGGGAATCCAAATGTCATCCTATGTGAAAGAGGAGTGAGAACATTTGAATCATACACAAGAAATACATTAGACTTACAAGCAGTACCAGTAATCAAAGAATTGACACACTTACCAATCATTATCGATCCAAGTCATGCCGGAGGAAAATGGTGGTTAGTAAATCCAATGGCAAAAGCAGCAGTCGCAGCAGGATGTGATGGATTAATGATCGAAGTGCATAATAATCCAGAAAAAGCATTATGTGATGGACCACAATCATTAAAACCAGCCAAATTTGAACAATTGATGAAAGAATTAAAACCAATTGCTGATGCTGTTGGTAAAGAAATATAAAAGTACCACTATTGGTGGTACTAAGAAATACGATAATGACCAATAATGTCATTTCTTTTTTCTAAAATATCTTCTTCATAATAAAGTTGATGAGGATAAGCATGGTGAATCACGAAAGTGATTCCCTTTTTATTTCGATAATTAGAAACAATACCAATATGTTTTTTAAAGATAACAATATCGCCACCTTGCCACTTATCTAAATCATAAATATCGAGAGTCAAAGATAGGGCGTGTCTTTTAAAATAAACATTTAAATTTCTTACTCGTCGAAAATCAATATTTTTATCTGGATGTTCAACTTGATAACTTTGAGGATTTTCTCTAATATCTTGATCTACAAGAATTTGTAGATCATAACCTGTATTCAATAAGCCAAAAGCGACAACATCACTACATACTCCATAATGGTCTGTTGGGTAACCACCTTGATAATACTTATTTTTGTATTGAGGTTTTGTTTCAATATATTTTCTAACGTTTTGTACAATATCACTTTGATCGTCAATACCATCATGATCTTGATCATTTATGCTTTTATAAGTTTGAATACCAAAATCATCATTTGTATATTTTGGATGAGGTAAAAGATTATTTTGATAAAAAATGTAAGTAAGAATCAAAATGATCGGTATGAAAATAAGAAAGAACTTCTTCATTATTTACCACAACATTTTTTATATTTTTTACCACTTCCACAAGGACAAGGATCATTACGCCCCACTTTGATGACTTTTGTTGGTTTTTTCTTACCAAAATCATTTTGTTGCTTTTCAATTTGAGCATATTGTAAAGCAAGTTCTTCTTCATTTATTGCTTTAAAAAGCTCAATGACATGATGAATAATATTTTCTGTTTCAATATTATATTCGATAGATAGAGGTAAATATTTTTGAATCATATTTTTTAATTCTTGTAAGTTATTTTGTTTATAAAGACACGAAAAATAAGCATCCATAATTTCATAATCATAAGGGTAACGTTCAAGTAATTCTTGAAAATATGAAATTCCTTGATCATTATCTTGATAAAAATAAGATAAAGCTAAGTTTTTATAAAAAGGGCAAAGATATTTATCATCTTTAAAATAATTCATAAAGTCTTGATGAAATTCTATACTTTCTTGGTATTTCTTTTCTTGAATAAAAAGTTGACTTAATTGATTGAATTTTTCTTGAAGATGATAATTAAATCCAAAGAGTTGACCAAGTTCCAATAAACTTGGTTGATTTTCAAGATAAGCTTTAAATTCATTCCATAACTGGTAAAGCTCATTTAAATGATTTGTATTTTCTATTTCTTTTAATAATATTTCTTTTTCCATGAGAAATCCTCCTTTTTTAAATCATATCATATTATGTCATATTTGGTAAAAACAAAACTATTGTGTATAATAGTTGTGGTGAGAAAATATGGATCAAAAACATAAATCAAATTTAATTATTACATGTTTATGCCTGATAATCGTTTTTGTTTCTTTACTAACAATGTATGATAATTTTTCTTTTCATACATATAATACAAAAACGTATTATGATTATTTTTTATCATTAAATCATCAAGGCTTTACTTTACAGGATTATGAGCTTTATAAAGATCAATCAAATTATCATTGTGGAGATGGGACACTTGTTTTAGGAAAAATCGATTCTCTTGTAGACGGACAAGATATTGATGTCATAATTCAAATAAATAGAAAACAACATATTGATTATTCTTTAAAATATTTAGAGGGTGGAAGTTATTCTTTGGAAAATAAGGAAGATTTAAAAAATATAAAAGAAATCAAAAATGTTCAGTTAATCATCAAAGATGATAATCAAAAGACGGTTTATCAACATACTTTAAAATTAAAACAAGTTGAAAAATTAGCATGTTCTTCAAAAACATTTAAAGTAGAAAATGCATGTGTCAGTGATGATTTTATGAGGCTTGGGTATTTAACGTCTACAGATGAAGATTTATTGAAGAAATATCCAAATATTTCATTAGAATATCGTTATTTAAAAAATAATAAATTAAATGATAAAAATGATAAGAATTATGTTGTATTTAAAAAAATAAATGGAAAGACTAAAGAAATTGTTAATCAAAAAATCTATCAAACATATAACCATGATTTAAATCAAGGATCTTTAAAAAAGAAAAAATTAAGTGTTGTTATTATTTTATCAAAAGATCAAAGTCAAAAAAGTTATGTTTTCAAATTAAATTTTTCAAAGGAAAATGGTGGTTTGTATGAATAAAGAAAGATACTTAAAATTAAAAAAAGATTTTATTGTTTTATATCTTGCAAGAAATGGAATCATGACTTTTTTAATTACACTTTTTACATTTAGTTTGGATTTATCGAATTATTATCAAATATCCTTTCCAGCAACAATACCATACATCTTTTTTAATAATATTTTTACATTAATGTATTTTTGCTTATTATGGATTTTTAATTATTTGCTTTTTGAATTGTTTAAAATCATTAATGATTGGTATGATGAAAATCATCATCAAACATTAAAATTTATGTATCATGAACATAATTATTCAATCTCATGGATGATGTATGTAATCATGGCTATTTTACTTGTTATTATACAAATTGTTCAATTGCCAACATTATTTCATATAGATGCTTATTTGATGTTTGGATTTATGATTTTACGTTCACTGAAACAAATATATAAAAATAGACTCTAAGAGTCTATTTTAATAAATGACTAAGACTGTCAAGTAATTCATCTTTTGAGCTTAAAGAATTATAATAAGTTTCAAAAAGAACACCAAGCCCTGGTAAGACGGTTTCTTCTTTAGAAGCAATACCACTTTCAATAATCTCTTTAAGTTCACTACTTGAACAAGCATGTAGTCTTTGAAATATAGCTTGTCGAATATCCATTTTATCACTCCTTAAAAAGAGTGACCCAAAAAGGAGAAAAATATACATGGTAGAAACTAAAATAATTATTTTAGATCAACAAGAAATTGTTTATAAAATTCATTATAAAAGAATTAAGAATTGTTACTTAAGAGTAGAAAAAGGAGAAGTGGTAATTCGTTGTTCACCGCTGTTTCCTCAAAGTGAAATAGAAAAATTGATTAGAAATCATCAAGAAGAAATACTTGAACAAATAAAAGGATATGTTCCTAAATATAACTATCAAGAAGATGGTTATGTTTATTTGTTTAATCAAAAATATCAAATTATTTTAAAAGATATGAATATCAAAAAATGTGCCATTCATGATCGTCAAATCTATGTTTATTCAAAAAATATCCAAGCAACCATTGAAATGTTTTTAAAACAAGAATTGATGAATTATTTAAAAGAAAGAATAGATTTTTATTTAAGTACGAGCTTTCATCATGCTTTTCCTGAAATTCAAATTAAGAAAATGAAAAGAAGATGGGGTGCTTGTTTTTATCAAAAAAATAGAGTGTGCTTTAATTTAGTATTAGCACATATTGATTATGCTTTAATTGATTATGTTATTGTTCATGAACTTTGTCATTTTCTTGAAGCAAATCATTCAAAAGCATTCTATCATGAAATAGAAAAAAGAATGCCAGATTATAAAGAAAGAGAAAGATTATTAAAGGATGTGGGTATATGATTACGTCAATGCAAAATAAAACGGTTAAAGAATTATTAAAATTAAAACAAAAGAAATATCGAAAAGATTATTATTTAGTAGAAACAAATCATTTAGTAGAGGAAGCAATCAAAGCTAAACAAACAGATTTGATTATTTCAACTGAACCGGTTGATTTAGGTGTAGAAAATTTAGTAGTATCTAAAGAAATTATGGAAAAACTTGCTTTTACTAAAACACCTCAACCTATTATGGCAAGATGTTTTATTCAAAAAGATAAGAAATTAGTTGATGGAAAAAGATATTTGATTTTAGATTATCTACAAGATCCTGGAAATATTGGAACACTTATTCGTACAGCACTTGCTTTTGGCATAGATCAAGTGATTTTATCTAATGAATGTGTGGATCTTTATAATGATAAATTACTACGATCAATGCAAGGAGCACACTTCCATCTTTCTTGTCTTTATGGGGATTTAAAAAAAATTATTCCTGCTTTAAAAGAAAAAGGTGTCTGTGTTGTAGGCAGTGCTTTAGAAAATGGAAGACCTATTCATGAAATTAAAAAACAAGAAAAGATGGCCTATGTTTTAGGAAATGAAGGGAATGGGATGGAAAAAGAGATTATCGACATTTGTGATCAAATTGCCTATATTCCAATTACAACCATTGAATCATTAAATGTGGCTGTGGCAGGAAGTATTATGATGTATCATTTTCAAGGAGAATAGGTATGGATAAGATATTATTTTTTGACATTGACGGGACACTAGGACAACATGGTGTTATTACAGAATCAAATTTAAAAGCACTGCATTTATTAAAAGAAAAAGGATATAAGACGTTTATTTGTACGGGAAGAGCTCCATTTTATGCCAAACGTTTATTTGGTGATCTTGTTAGTGGAATTATTAGTTGTAATGGACGTTATATTCTTTATGAAGGAAAGAAGCTTTATAGTAGAGCTTTTACCAAGAAACAATTAGATTATTATGTACATAAACTTGATCAAGGAAAACTAGGGGCGATGTTTGTTAGTGATGATAAAGCTTTAAAATATCATTTAGATCAAAAACAAGAAGTTGATTTAGAAAAGGAATATGGTATTGAACATCTTGTGGATTCTTTAGAAGGAGATTTTTATACGTTTGATATGTTTTATCAAAGTCAAGAACATTATCAAACAATGGTTGAAATCTTTAAAGAAGATTTAATTATTAATGATCATGGCGGAATGGGTTCTTGTGATTGTTCAACAATTGAATTTGATAAAGGCAGTGCAATTGCCTATCTATTAGATTATTTCCATATTGATAAGGATAATGCTTATGCATTTGGCGATGGTTATAATGATCAAGCGATGTTTAGAGAAGTAGGACATGGCATTGCGATGGGTAATGCAGTAGATGTTTTAAAAGAAAAGGCAACTTATATTACCGATAATTTTGATCAAGAGGGTATTTTAAAAGCACTTTATCATGAAAAAGTGCTTGATGAAAAATAAAATTAATAGAAGTAAATCCAGAAGAATTGAAGTGAACTGAAAAAGTTGGACAACTTAGGAGGTTCACTTTTTATTATGGCTAAACTTACAAACGAACAAAAAATTGAAATTT
>ENA-ORTT01000979-ORTT01000979.1-human-gut-metagenome-genome-assembly--contig:-NODE-979-length-31733-cov-4.996307_pt1 | contig 31733 bp, 39 predicted proteins | sample MGYA00242074_ERZ509197 | MGnify/ENA primary metagenome ERZ509197 (study PRJEB26280, sample SAMEA2338789) | human gut metagenome | biome: human gut; feature: human-associated habitat; material: faeces...
AATCGTTTTATTCAGCGATTTCCTTAATTTAAATGAACTGAATATTTACCACCAGAACGAAAAGTTTTTTGAGACAAAGACAGAAGCTTCTGGAGGTGTTCCTTTTGCAGAGCGTCAGATAGTTGCATTTATACCTGATGCTCTTTATTATGAGTGGCAGTTTCCAATTGCATATCTTGAGATTGTTCCATCTTATCCAAAGTTTGCAGAAAAATTAGGACACAGGGATATTTTAGGTTCCCTGATGAATCTTGGCGTTGACCGCTCAAAATTAGGTGATATTGTGATCTGTGATGATAAATATTTCCTGATCTGTGAGGAGAGCATGGCTTCCTATTTTATCGAAAATCTTGATAAAATACGCCATACGGTTGTAAAGCTGTCGCCTGTGACTGCGGATGCGTTAGAACAGCAGCAGAAATTTGAAGAAAAAGATGGAATCATCACTTCAAACCGTTTAGACAGCATGATCGCATGTGTCTACAAATTTTCCAGAAGCCAGGCATTGGAATTTTTCAAGGCGGAAAAAGTATTTGTGAATGGCAAATGTGTTCAGAATCCATCCTATCGCTGTAAGGAAGCAGATATTATCTCGGTGCGTGGTTATGGCCGTTTTGTTTTTGAGCGGGAGATGGGCGAAACAAACAAAGGAAGAATGAAAGTTCGCTATAAATTATATGGATAAGTGAGGGCTATCGTTATGGCAAAAGATTTACCGGTAACTTTAGATGGAAAAGTGATCTATCACATCAAACTGACAGATTCCTTTCAGGGGCTGGCAGAGGAGTTAAAGCAGCTTGGATATCAGGCTGACCAGAAAATCTGTATTATTTCAGATTCGAATGTTGCAAAACTTTATGCAGAGACTGTGAAAAATATCTTAACAAAAAGCTTTCCACAGATTTTCTGTTATGAATTTCAGGCGGGGGAAGCGAGCAAAAATACAGATACCGTCAATGGTGTTTATGAATTTTTAATACAGAATCATTTTGACCGGCATGATCTTATGATTGCATTAGGCGGAGGCGTTGTAGGTGATCTCACCGGATTTACAGCAGCAACCTACCTGCGCGGCATTGATTTTATCCAGGTACCGACTTCACTTCTTTCCCAGGTTGACAGCAGCATTGGCGGCAAGACCGGTGTTGATTTTATGCAGTATAAGAATATGGTCGGGGCCTTCTATCAGCCGAAACTTGTATATATGAACTTAAATGTTTTAAAAACATTGCCAAAAGACCAGCTTATCTCTGGTTTTGGAGAGATTTTAAAACATGGTCTGATCAGAAACCACGATTATTTTCTGTGGATGAATGAACATGAGAAAGAAATTCTCGCATTAGATTATAACACTCTGGAGGAAATGGTCTATCAGAGCTGTCTGATCAAACGGGATGTGGTTGAACGTGATCCAAAGGAAAAGGGGGAACGTGCGCTGCTTAATTTCGGGCATACCATCGGACATGCTGTGGAGAAGCTTTCGGATTTTGGATTGTCACATGGTGTCTGTGTGGGACTTGGCATGGTTGCAGCCTCTTATATTTCCTGTCAACAGGGAAATCTCACGAAAGAGCAGCTATCCTTTATTGAGGAGACATTAAAGCATTTTGGACTGCTGGTCCGTGTATCCGGACAGAATCCGGATGATGTATTAAGAACAACGAAGCTGGATAAAAAAATGGTTGGAAACCAGATTAAGTTTATCCTGTTAAAGACACCGGGAGATGCCTATATTGAAAAAAATCTGACCGATGAACAGATTTTGGAAGGAATATTTTATATTTATGGAAAAGAAAACTAATACTTTAAAAAAAGCACTGACAGGAATCATTCTGTCGGTCATTCTGATCGTGATTGATCAGGTCACAAAATTAATGGCAATCCATGGATTAATGAATCAACAGCCCTTTGTGATCTGGGATGGAGTATTTGAATTACACTACCTGGAAAACCGTGGAGCTGCATTTGGAATTTTACAGGGAAAGAAGATCTTTTTTGTGGTTTTTACGCTGATTGTACTCTGTCTGATCGCGTATCTTTACCTGAAACGTATTCCAGACGAGAAAAAGTTCCGTCCGATGGACGGTATCTGTATCCTGTTTTTTGCCGGAGCATTGGGCAACTTTATTGACCGTGTTTTCCGCAATTACGTGGTCGATTTCTTTTATTTTAAACTGATCGATTTTCCGGTTTTTAATGTAGCGGATATATATGTGACAGTCGCAGCGTTTGCAATGATCATTCTCGGATTGTTTTATTATAAAGAGGAGGACTATAATAAAATTTTTCATGATTAACGTTCTGCACAGCAAATATGCAGACCTGCTGAAAAATAAGGATCAGTGATATGCAAAAAGAAACATTTGAAGTAGAATACGAATATGAGGGCGAGCGTCTGGATAAGTATGTAAGTATCCTTTTTCCAGAGCAATCGCGCTCCTTTTTTCAGAAATTAATTAAAGATGGAAATGTCTCTGTCAATGACAAGGTTCAGAAGGCAAATTACCGGCTAAAAACCGAAGATCTGGTGACGGTAGAAATCCCGGATGCTGTAGAGACACAGATTCTTCCGGAAGATATCCCACTGGACATTCTTTACGAGGATGATGATCTTTTAGTGGTCAATAAACCGAAGGGAATGGTCGTGCACCCATCAGCAGGTCATTACAGTGGCACACTGGTCAATGCGATTATGTATCACTGCAAGGATAGTCTTTCCGGTATCAACGGAGAAATACGTCCGGGAATCGTACACCGTATTGATATGGATACCACAGGCTCTCTGATTGTCTGCAAAAATGATGAGAGTCATGTTTTTATTGCAGAACAGATCAAAGAACACAGTGTAAACCGCAGATACCGGGGAATCGTCTATGGCGTTGTCAGGGATGATGAGGGAACGATCCATGCTCCGATTGGAAGACATCCGGTTGACCGCAAGAAAATGGCCATCAATGAAAAAAATGGAAAAGATGCAATCACACACTATAAAGTCTTAGAGCGTTTTGATAAATATACTTACATGGAATTTAAGTTAGAAACCGGAAGAACGCACCAGATCCGTGTTCACATGGCAAGTATTGGGCACCCATTATTAGGAGATACGCTTTATTCCAATGGAAAAAGTCCCTATAAATTGCAGGGACAGACATTACACGCCATGACCATTGGATTTATTCATCCAAGAACCAGAGAATACATGGAAATCTCTGCACCATTGCCGGAATATTTTGAAAAAATACTACGTGACTTACGTTAAAATACTACGCATTATCTTGATATAAATGGACAAGAAGTTTTTACAGTTACAATATTATGGAAAAATGTTAGAAAATTCAAAATAAATCTTTCCAATTTTTGATAAATACGCTATAATAAAGATAAATAAAAAACTTGCGTAAAGGTGGGATTGATATGGCAAATAAAATATATACGATCGGTAGAGAATTTGGTAGCGGCGGAAGAGAAGTAGGTGAAAAACTTGCTGCAAAGCTTGGTATTAAGCTTTACGATAAAGAACTTTTACAGCAGGCTGCAAAAGACAGCGGATTTTGTGAAGAGATCTTTGAGAACCATGACGAAAAACCGACAAACAGTTTTTTATATTCTTTAGTTATGGATACATATTCTGTCAGTGGTTATTCTGCAGCACCGTTTTTGGATATGCCATTAAATCACAAAGTTTTTCTGGCGCAGTTTGAAACGATCAAGAAAATTGCAGAAAAAGAATCCTGCGTGATTGTCGGACGCTGTGCAGATTATGCATTATCTGATAACCCTGATTGTATCAATATTTTTATTCATGCAGACTTGGATGTACGTATCAAAAATGTCAGCAGGAACCTGAATATTACAGAGAATAAAGCCAGAGATATCATCAATAAGACGGATAAACAGCGTGCAAGCTACTATAACTATTATACAAGCAAGAAATGGGGAGATTCTAAGAGTTATAATCTTTCTCTTGATGCTGGTAAGCTTGGCACTGATAACTGCGTGGAAATGATCCTGAAGTTCAGAGAATTGATGGATGCAATGAAATAAAATGAATCATGAAGTTTATAATCTGAATTGAAATGTGTAATCCCTCATGGAGTTTTCCATGAGGGATTTTTGATAAAAAGCCGTTGCGGAACGTTGTCTGAATCTGGGAATGTAATCCCGGGAAACTTATTGAAATAAGCCAACTATTCGTTAAACTTGTGTTTTGCGAACAACTATCGAGAGCGAACAAGGCGAACGCCCACAACGACAACTCCAAAATGCAGAACCGTATAACAAAGTGCGACAAACACAAAACCCGGTCAAGCCGGCTCTCACGCTCGAGAAACACAATGAAACATTATATCCGGCGTTCCGAGTATCAGACAGAGGAGGAATCCCCCCCCTCTATCTTTTCCGTCTGTTATCGACATTCGCTTCGCTACGGAGTATCATCCAATCACGACCGACTTTATGGGCACTCTTAAAACCGCCCCGGCGCGCTTTTGAACGTGCAAAAGATTCATCAACGCCATGAATACGTGCCCATTCAATCAGCGGAATCTCGTCTGAATTTTCAATCTCAAGTGTAACATCACTGTGCGCTTGCTCATCAAGTTGGATATCATACTCACGCTCAATTATGCGCCTTGCTTCAATGAGCGTATTATATTCTTCATCTGCCCAACCTTGAAAAATCTTAGCGCATGAATTTAATACATCAATCGCAGTTACATAATCCTCATTAGTTCTGAATTTAATAGCCATATTCTCTATTCCTCTCTTTCATTTGATACATTTATTATATACCTTTAAAGGGAGAATGTCAAGAGAAAACAGTAAATTTTCAAAAAAAATTTTCGGTTTTTGCTACGCAAAAACACCGCCAAAACCGGGCGGAAAAAAATGGAATTGTGTTGAGTGTCCGCAATGCGTCCGCATTTATGCGGACTACTCAACACCAATAAACGGAATTTTCCGCAAAATAAACATAATAAGTTTCCAAACCTTATCTAAGTTCGCTATCACAATAACGACCGGGATAAGCCATTTTACTACATTCAAATCGAGAAAGATACCCACCAAACCGATAACCGAAGTAAACAACCCCATAAGTTCATCTAACACGGACTGAATACCGGGTGGCAAGTCCGGCAGATTGATAGGTGTAAAAACAATCTGTAATAATGAGAAAACCAACTCCATAATCGCTTTTATTATCAATTTTCCAGCACCTCTTTCAGTTTAACTTGCAAGAGCCAAAGCACCGCCCCCACTAAAATCACGTCAGTAACAAAGTATATCTTTTCTTGTAACCCCGGGAAATCCTTAGTTATCGTACTAAAGCTGAATTTCGTTTCCGGGATAATAACAGTACCATCCCACGCCAATTCCGGAAACGTAATCCCCGAATCAGTGCTACTAGCGTCTTTAATCGTATTCAGAAACGTAATGAACATATCAATCGGGGCGTAAAGCATACCCAATTTGTCCGCAAAAAAATCATTCAAACGAGTAAAGAAATCTGAAAAATAGCCATCCTCAGGAACAAATAAACCCTTTAAATTCTCGAAAAACGAACCGAAAAAATCTGTTATCTTTCCGAGAATACCCTTACTAGTTTCGTTCTGCTCTTTCTGCAAGTCATTATTTTTCTGTTGCAAATCATTACCCTTTTCAAGCGAACCAACAACACCAGACTGACCGACATAGGAAGAAGCCTCTGAAGGAAGCAACTCATAAACATTAAACCAATACTCACAATCAATAATAGGAGTTAGATAAGACGGAACATAATGTGAATCTGCACCATTAATATACAAATAAGGAAAAACAGTAGCTTTAACCTCAAAAACGACCTCAAAATAATCATTAGAGTTGCCTTGTACAACAAAGTTGTTAAATCCAGATTCATACCGAACACCATTAATTAAATAATAATAATCAACTGAAAGCGTATAATCATAAGAATTATGCGCAGACGCCAAAGTATCAACTTTCTTCATGCCACCAGAGATTAAATAAAATTTACCAATTTCTAAAAACTTATTTAAATGAATAGTACACGTATAAGTTTGTTCTGAATAAGTAGAACCATCATACGTAGACCAGACTGTAGAAAACTGATTATGAATAGTGCCAGTATTATCAGCACCGACCAAAGTAAAAGCACTAACACGGTCACTTGAAACGACGCAGAATAAAATCGAAAATACCACGCAGAACGAAATAAACCGTGAAAAAACCGAGGAAGAAAAGAACCGCCCACGTTTCATTGTGTGATACCCCCTTTCTTAAATCAGACACATGACCAAAGCTACCATATGCAAAGCTTGGAACGCTAGTCAGATTATAAGTTTCCTCCGTTTGGCTATACCCATTATAATAATTATTATCTTTCGAAACTGTAATACATGGATAATTACCAGATACAAGTTGACCATTCTGGACTTCCACATCATAGACAAGTCTATAATAATCGACATAATTATTATTATAATCGTTCAGATAATGACGATATGCAAACGCCACATACTCCGTGTCACCTATATTATCCAGAACGCCGGAAAAATAGCTTTCCAACTGCGTAGGCAGATATGTGTAATAATCCGAATAATTAGCAAGTGCCATTACATCATCAGAGCCATCATCCACCAGATAAACCGGATAAGCCCCTAAGTCCTCATTAAAATACACAGACGTTTCCGTCTGTTCCTCGCCAACTTGTGCGTCCTCGCTTTCCTCGGACGTTTCCACGTCGGCGTTCGTCACATCCGAAACGCCATCACTGCGATCGCTATCACTAACCCTATCAGAATCATTGACCACAGTGTTTTCGCTATCGCTCGTATCAGTATCGACAGATTCCGTACTAGGTACGACAGTCTCCGTAGACTGTTCGTTATCATCCAAAATATACTCATCCATAGAACCCCCTACCGAAACTCAATGCGCCCACCGAAAGCCATGCGCATAAATGTGTTAACTACAATGTTACCTAACGAAAAAGCCATCCCATAAGGAATAGCACCCATAACAATTTGTGTAAAAAGATTAATAGCGTCACTCAACGAATCGCCCTCCCTTTCCATTCATTCCTATATCGTTTCATTTTTGCATACGTATCATAACAGTCATACAAACTCGGACTATGAAACCAGAAATAAGATTTTGAACACTCTGTTATCAGTTTACCGTTTTCTTCTCTACTCTTCGCTCCATCTATCAACCGGTTAAATTGAAACACCTTAAAGAAATTGGAACAAAGAACAACGTTGCGAATCTGCTCACGAAATGGCTTCGCCAAACGACCATAAACCTGTGTAGTACCAACAATATGTTTCCTCTGCTTTCTCTGTTGTGATACCTCAATCATTATTTCAATGTCAATATTTTTACTTTCCAGACTGTTAAACTCTAAGTGTATTTCATCAATCAGATAAATAACACCAGAGTAACCATTTTCCAAGGTCTTAAGACAGTCAAGTCCGTCATACTCTACTACTTTTGTAGATTCTGGCAAACCATGAATATCAACATTAGTACACAAGATTGCGTCCGGGTAAGAAAAACAAAGTTTTTTTACATACTGAACTGCTGAAAGCGTTTTACCACTACCTTGTTCTCCGCAGAAAATCATAAGTCCTTCTGGGTCAAAGTATTCCGGGTGCAATTTACGAAACGAAAAATTATGTTTTGCCACTTTAAGGATATTAAGCGGATTCTTAGAACCGCTCAAATAATTACTCGAAACACCATACATAGAATTACCTCATACGAAATATGGGAGCGATACCGCCCCCACATTTGCTAGAATCTCAATTTTCCACTGCGGAACGCCGCCATAAGTGTACGAGCAAGCTTTCTCACACCCCACCACATGAACACTAACGCAATCGCAGCACCTACAACAGAAGCCAAAACACCGACAACAGTTGTCACAGAAATCTGACTTGTCATAGCAGTCAAAACGCTTTTCCAAGCCTCTGCACCAATCGCAGTGCCGGTAGCGGCATCATTTGCAATAGTAATTAATGGCATAAGCTTTTCCCCCTTTCTTTTTATTTAACAGTAACATTGACAACATAAGCACGATTACCGGATAACTCATAATCAAGTCCTAACTCTTTGCCGATGTCACTAGGTTTCAAAAGGTCTAACTGTGATTCAGGGAGAAAAATTTCGTCTACTTTCTGTCCAACGAAACCGCTCTTTTTCTCTCTGTCGGAAACGTCCTGCACTACAGACGCAACACAAAACTCTTTTCCGCTTTTCTTTGATGTGATTTTTTTGTAACCTACTAACTTAGTCATACAGAAATCTCCTTTCATGGGAATTATTAAGTTGTCAATGTCCGCTTGCGTGTATTGGTAAAATCTGGTAAAATTATAAAGCCAATTAAAATTTTAATTCCGTCATGTTTGCTATCTCAAGCACCCACACGCAAAGCCATGTCACAAGGCTTTTACACAGACATTGTAGCGTTAAGCAAACTAAGGTGCGCTAACGGATAGATTTTACCAAAAAGTGCATACAGGTTCTTATCCTACGGAACAATAATGAGTGTTACCAATGTACACACAACAACCGAACTGACAAAATAGACATCTATAGATATCTACCACGTTTATAGACTACCATAGACATCTATATATGTCAAGTAGATATCTATAATTTTGAGGTAAAAAATGGGAACATATAAAAATAAAGCATATACACTAAGAATAGATAATAATTTAATGGATAAAATAAAAACAATAGCATTAAAAGAAGATAGACCAATAAGCAAGCAGATAGAAAGAATGTTAAAAGAACAAGTCGAAAAATACGAAAACGAACACGGAAACATAGAAAGCTTAAGAATCTAACTACAAATGTGGCGCTGAAGAAATCAACTTTGAAATGTCACCAATTGCTTTTCCCATTCTGGATTGACCGCCGTTACCAAATCACGCAATTTTTTATTCATACGCATAGCATGAGCGTCAATACATTCGGACAAAAAGCTAAAGTCGCCATGATTTGCCATGATGATTCCGGCTATAGTCGGGGCACACTGATGTATTAACCAATCCTTTTTCATTTCCAAAGTTTTTTCATCATGAGAAACATAAAGGCGTAAAACAGATACATCATCTATAAACGATTCCCAAACAGATTGACTACTACAACGAGATTTGTTACTATCATCAAAATTAATAAGCCGGAGATAATTGGACAAAATACCAACTGCGATATACCCTACAGATTTACCCGATAAGATATGATTAACAACCATATTAGCACGATCATCTTTCAATTCTAATTCCCAACGAACCCAACTAAAGTTGACATGGTTCACATCCTCAACGTCTGGATATTTCTTATTCTGCTCTAACTCTTTATCATAAACCCTAAGCATTATATCAGATGTACGAGAACCCATGTAGATAGTACGCCCCACACAGTTTCCATTGGTTTCTTTTTCCTCGATAAATTTATACGTGCGCCATTTACTCACGAAACGCCCAAGAGATAACTGCTCATGCAACTGTCGGACAGAGTAATAAATATCAGTTTTATTGTCGATTGATAAATCAAGACGTGTAATATGCCCCAACTCTTGGATTCTACGAAAAAGACTTTTGACAACGTCCAACTCAATATCAATAGCAAGTTCCCCGAATGGTGTCTCATTGTTGAAACAACTTTTATAATAGACCTCATAAAAATCGGACATGGCAGAGCCGGAAATATCGAAGTGAATACCCATGTTATCAGCACCGTCATAAAGCACACGCAAATTTGAACCTATCATAGACAACATTTTTTTATAGCCATTAGCACCCCTTGGACACTCAAAGAAGTCCTCTATTGTAAAACCAAACTCTGCTATTGTGGTGTCTAAGTCAACGTTGTCCAGAACAGTAAAAGAAAGCCAATCTATAGAGCAATACAAACCATTTTCCATATTTTCATCAATTTTCATATTATCATCTCCAATTAAAACGTATTTACTACCCCCGTATTACTGTACGGGGGCAAATACAAAAAATGGAAGTTCCGAAGAACTCCCACGAAAAAAATTTTTCAAAATAGTATTAAGTTTTCCAAAAATAAGCCGATAGCTATTCGCAAAACATCTCATTTATCAAATAGTTGCTGAACAGTCGTTCACAATCAAGCGGACGAATAAAGTTCACTCCTAGCAACTACCACTCCGGCAAGCCTACGTTTTCGATAAACTCGGACATAGTGTTTTGCGAATAAATAGATTTACAGAGCCACAATACTGCCACCAGCGGATGATAAAATAAATATTATAAAATCCTTTGCAGCCATCTGTTTTCAAGGGTTTAACATATTTCAGCAGAATCTAATATGATTGTAAATGGTCCATCGTTTAAAAGCGAAATTTTCATGTCAGCGCCAAAGATTCCCTGTTCAACAACCGGAATTTCTTTTTTGCACTGATCAATGATATATTCGTACATTTGCTTTGCCATATCAGGTTTTCCTGCGTTTGTAAAGGATGGACGGTTTCCTTTCCTGCAGTCTGCATATAATGTAAATTGGGAAATTAACAGCAATTCTCCGTTTACATCATGCAGGGACAGATTTGTTTTTCCATCAGAATCTTCAAAAATACGCATTCCAAGCAGCTTTTTGATCATTTTATCAGCAATTTGTATGGTATCCTGATCTGATATTCCAATAAGGACAAGAAAACCCTTTTGGATGCTTCCGGTGATGTTTCCTTCTACGGTGCAGGATGCGTTTGAAACACGCTGTATTACAAATTTCATGTGTATTAAATCTCCTTTGATAATGAATTGCACGCAATTTATTTACATATAAATGTTGTGGGAATTGAATCCTACAGGTTTTGAAAGCCAAATGAGTGATTCATTTGTAATTTGCATACAAATTTATTATAATAGATTTCAGTGTTGAAATACAGTCTTTTATTTTAGAAAGGCAATTAGAAATGGATTTACAACGATTACTGAGTTTAACAAGAAAAGCCATGGACGATTATCAGATGATCCAGGAAGGCGATAAAATTGCAGTTGGAATTTCCGGTGGAAAAGACTCTCTCACTCTTTTGTATGCAATGGCAAATTTGAGGCGGTTTTATCCGAAAAAATTTTCCCTGATCGCAATTACGGTAGACCTAGGCTATGAAGGCTTTGATCTGACACCGGTAAAACTATTATGTGAACATTTACAGGTTGAATATCATATCGTTTCCACTGAAATCGCAAAAATCATTTTCAGTGATAAAAATGAGGCGTCACCCTGCTCTCTCTGTGCAAAACTCCGCAAAGGTGCACTGAACCAGAAAATTAAGGAATTGGGATGCAATAAGGTTGCCTATGCGCATCATATGGATGATATGATCGAGACGATGGTTTTATCCATGATTTTTGAGGGCCGATTTTACTCTTTTTCCCCGGTCACTTTTTTAGACCGTATGGAATTGACTGTGATCCGGCCAATGATGTATGTATCGGAGGCTGAGGTCAAAGGTTTTCGTAATAAATACAATCTTCCGGTAGTGGAAAATCCGTGTCCTGTCGATGGAGTCACAAAACGTCAATATGCAAAAGATCTGGTACGACAGATCAATCTGGATCACCCGGGTGCTAAAAAGAGAATGTTTACCGCCATTTTGGATGGAAATATTCCCGGCTGGCCAGAAAAAACAGAACACGAAAGAAAGGGACATCAATGAAAGAAAAGGCCTATTATGAAAAAGTAAATGTGAAAAATGAGACATTGCTTCGCAATCTGCTCCAGAAAATGCCGCCGTATTGTAAACAATTTTTTATTGGTATTGAACCTACTACTTCTTCCCGTACCCGGATTGCGTATGCATATGATCTGAATTGTTTTTTTGACTATCTGCATGAAAATAATCCATTATGCACAAAAAAGGATATCACTGAAATACCTCTGTCTGTTTTGGGCAATTTAGCGCCCATGGATATTGAAGAATATCTCTCCTATCTGAAATATTATGAAAAAGATGGTGTGGAACATACAAATGATGAGCGTGGACTAAAACGGAAGCTTGCTTCTCTCCGCTCCTTTTACCGGTATTTATATAAAAATGAGATGATCGGACAGGATCCGGCAGTGAAGGTAGATATGCCGAAGATCCATGAAAAAACGATCACGCGGTTAGATATCGATGAAGTTGTAAACCTGCTGGATGAGGTGGAATCAGGGGAAAGTCTCACAGAAAAACAGCAGAAATTCCATGAAAAAACAAAGACAAGAGATCTTGCTATGATGACATTACTGCTTGGAACCGGAATCCGTGTTTCAGAATGTGTCGGTCTTGATATGGATGATGTTGATTTTAAAAATAATGGAATCAAAATTCACCGTAAAGGAGGCGCAGAAGTTGTTGTTTACTTTGGTGAAGAAGTAAGATCTGCCCTGATGGAATATATGGTCGAACGACAGAAAATCACTGCCGCAGATGGCAGTGTAAATGCACTTTTCCTGTCTTTGCAAAACAAGCGGATCAGCGTGCGCTCTGTTGAGAAAATGGTAAATAAGTATTCAAAACTCGTAACAAGCCTAAAACATATTACCCCGCATAAATTGCGCAGTACCTATGGCACATCGCTTTACCGCGAAACAGGCGATATTTATCTTGTTGCTGATGTGCTAGGTCATAAAGATGTAAATACCACACGAAAGCACTATGCTGCTATTGATGATGACCGCCGCAGAAGTGCTGCGAAATATGTGAAGCTTCGTGAACCGTAGATAAATGAATTAATATGCCCAGCCTGATTTGTCAATACTGATTTTGTATTGCAAACCTGACTGGGCATTCTTGTGTAACCGGACAAATATCCTTATGCCTGACGCATATAATAAATAACTCCTCCAAAGAATCCGATCACGATTCCTGCATAGCCTGTAATGATCACTGTCCACTCCACCCATTCAGCACTGTATCCACAGAATACACCTGCGACAAAGCTGAGCAGAAAAGCGATACCTGACCACAATATAATATTCATGATCAAAAAAATATTTGCTTTGCTTTTGTTATCTAATTTTTTTGCATCTACATACTTCCATAATCTCATCATAAACTAATCACCAGACATTCTTTAAATTTTAAAACATTTTTTTGTTTTCTTTAGTATTATTATCTGCCTGATGATATTTGCTTTCTATCAACAATATTTAAATTTTTTGTAAAAGATAGGTAAAACTTATTTTTCCTGTTTTTCAGTGATTTTTAATACATCATTGATCTTTTCATTGATCCGGTCTCTGACTAATGCTGCTATCTCCTGTGTCTTTAAAGAGCCATATTCCTCGAATAAAATAGGCTTTAAGTAATGTACCTGTGTTGTAACCGGTCCAAGCCAGAAACTGTTAAATACACGGTAAGAATCGATCAGAGCTACCGGGATAATCGGCGCTTTGGTTTTCAATGCAATTTTAAAACTGCCGGCTTTAAAGTCACAGACATGATTGCGGTTATTAAAATCATACCCACCCTCCGGGAACAGGATATAACATTTTCCATTCTTAACATCTTCCGATACTTCATTGATAATGGTCAGCGCCTGACGTACATCTTTTTTATCCAGTCGCTTTCCTTCCAACAGATCAATAAACTCTTTTACAAGAATGGTATTGGATTTTGCCTTATCCATAACGATGGAACAAGGTTTACGGTGTGTGTAAACAATTCCAAGCGCATCATACTTGCCCTGATGATTCGGGTACATCATGTAACCGCCCTCTTTCGGAAGATTCTCCTGTCCATATGCTTTCGTATGAATTCCACCGGTAACTTTCATCAGACGGATGCAATGTCTTGCCAGCTCATAGCGTTCTTCTGCTGAATACTTCTCCGGATGGTCAGCTTCCCTCCGCATCTTTGGAATCATGTAAGGGGCACGGAACAGGTTCAGTAAAATAACATATATAAATCGTAACATAGAACTAAATCTCTCTCCAAATAATTACTGTTTCATCCTATAGCATATATGGAACATACTTTACAGTTGAAACAATGACTATTATACCTTATTTCAGGCGAATTGACAACTTGCCGTCACAGGAAGAAAAAACATTGCTTTTCACTCACACCTTGTTCCAGTAATAATTCGCAGCCCTATTTTATTTCCCTGCAATGGCAATACTGCTGTAATATGGGATGGTAAGATATTGTCCCGCATGGATCTCATTCTGAGAAATTTTATTGATAGAGCAGACTTCGTCAATATAGGCATTCATATCACGGTATTCCTCTGTAATATGATCGGATGCGATCGACCATAAAGTATCACCGCTCTGTACTTCAATACTTGTATAATATTTGCAGGAAATCTCAGATGGTGCTGCCTGAGTACGGACCGCACCAGATAAAAATGTACAGATGATAATTGCCAATGCAACGAATGCGACCGAAACTAAAGCTATCTTCTGCCTGCGGACAACGATACGTCTGTTTCTGGATACATCACCAGAATGTATCCGGCTGGATGTATTGCCAGACATCTGACAGGTTCTGCCTGTGATTGTATTGCTCTCATTTCTCATAACGGTACCTCCCTGGATTATCAATTGTAAATCTGTGTTATAAATACCCCGAACACTTGTTACGAACATTTGTTTGTATAACTGTATCTTACTATTCGAACATCTGTTTGTCAATAGAAAAATCGAACAAATTTTCGGAATATATGTTTGCATTTCGATATATGGTATGTTATCATGATAAATAGATAAGAAATCAGTGGTTAAGAAGCTGCTGGATCATTACAGAAATCCCATATATAAGGAGACAGTTTATGCCAGGTAAGATTAGTGCAAAGCAAAAAGAAATTTTAGAATATATCAAGGGCGAGATTTTAAGCAAAGGTTATCCGCCTGCAGTCCGTGAGATCTGTGAAGCGGTAGATTTAAAGTCTACTTCTTCTGTTCACTCCCATCTTGAAACGTTGGAGAAGAATGGTTATATCCGGAGAGACCCGACCAAGCCAAGAGCGATCGAGATTCTTGATGACGATTTTAACCTTACCAGACGTGAGGTTGTGAACGTACCTATTGTCGGACATGTCGCAGCCGGAGAGCCGATCCTCGCAACGGAGAATATTGAGAATTACTTTCCTATCCCGGTTGAATATATGCCGAATGAAGAGACTTTTATGTTAAAAGTGAAAGGAGAAAGTATGATCAACGCCGGTATTTTCAACGGCGATAATGTTCTTGTCAAGAAACAGCCAAATGCCGAGAATGGCGATATTGTAGTGGCATTGGTGGATGATTCTGCAACGGTTAAGACTTTTTATAAAGAAGACGGTTATTACCGCCTGCAGCCTGAGAATGATACGATGGATCCGATCATTGTAAAAGAATGTTCGATTTTAGGAAAAGTGTTTGGCGTATTCCGTTTTCTATAATTTTAACAAAAAATGAAAATCAGCTGACTGGTTGTTTTACAGGCAACCAGTCAGCTGATTTTCATCCTTTTGCTTGTATTGATATATACAAAAATTTATCATTTATTTTTATGTTACAAGCCAGGGCTTTATTATTGTTTTTTTATGGGTAAGGAAATAGTCGTGGAAAATCCGTTATTTAATGCACTTGAAATAGATACTGTTCCATTATGAATAGAAATGATTTCTTTCACAAGCAGAAGTCCTAAACCATGTCGTAAATCTAATCTTTCATCTGTACTTTGCAGATAATGAGGTGTTGACTGTATTTTTTGTAATTTTTCTTCTGATATTCCTTTTCCGTTATCACTGATTACCAATATTAAATTGTTTCCATTTACAGCTAAACTGACTGAGATTGTACAACCATTTTCATTATGATTGATACTGTTAGAAATAATATTTTGTATTGCTCGATATAACAATCTTTCATCTCCTATAATAGAGATTTGTTCTGTATTACAGTCTAAATTTAATTCAAAATCAAATTTATTATTTAGATTGTTATTTAGATACTCAACGACAATTTCTCGTATCATTTTACATAAATGAACAGGCGTTTGTTTAACTGGCTGAACATTATAATTTAATTGACTCACAAGGTTCAAATCCTGAACCAAATTTTTAATTTTAACACTTTGGATTTTGATAATATTTGCTTGTTTTCTGGTGTTTTCCCCAACATCTAATGAAGAAGTTATTCTATCTGCATACCCCATAATCATGGAAAGAGGTGTTCGTATATCATGTGAAACGCCACTTATCCAGTTTGCTCTCGCTTTATTTTGTTTGTCTAATTGCAATGATGTTTCGTTAATACGTTTTCCAATATCTTCCAATTCCCCATTTATATTAAGGACAACCGTTTCGCCATGAGATAGCTTATCTAATCCATTGAGAATAGGAGCAACTTTCAGCATTACATTTCGTTTTGATAAATAATATACAATAAACAGAATAGTTACATTTGATACCAACATAATAAAAAGAATAATGGGAGTTTTCTGCATTGCTGATAAAGGAAGATAGTTAGTCACAAATTTTGAATAACTATTCTTTGGATAACCTAATACCAATAAATCTTTTTCTTGCTTCCATGTGAATACGGGATAATTTTTGATATACCCCTTAGAAAAGGTGGCAACGTCTTGTAATGAATATTTAAGTGGTATTTCTTCTGGTAGATTGTATTGCCAGATTACATTACCGCTATTATCTATTACAATTCCCCAGATGTTGTTTGTAATTAAATCTTTTTGACACCTATTATTTAATATATATTTTCCATCTTGGATAGTAAGATTATTAGATACTTTTTCTAATGTTTGGACAGGATTATTTTCGCTTATACTGTTGACAGTACCATTAAAAGTTAGGAAGAAAAGCAGTAAATCAAAACCCACTATAAGGATTATTACTGACAAGTATATGAATAAATGTTTACTAATAAATTTCCCAAAATTCCGCATTATTATAACCTGCTCTCTACATTTATTTTATATCCCAATCCTTTAACAGTTATTAGTGATTTGGGTTTTGAGGGGGTAATTTCAATTTTTTCTCTTATGCGTCGAATATGAGCAAGTAGCGAATTTCCATATCCAAATGGATTGTCGCCCCATACAGCTTCACAAAGAGCGTCTATCGTTACGATATGGTTAGCATTTCGTACAAGTGCTTCTAAAATATCATGTTCTTTTGCAGTAAGAGGTAAAATCTTATCTTCCCATATAACCTGTGCATTAGCTAAATCAATTTTACAATCACGTAATTCTATAAGTGGGCTATCTTCCTTATAACATCTGCGTAATACAGCATTTAGACGAAAGATAAGTTCTTTTGGCATAAAGGGTTTTGTTATATAATCGTCAGCTCCCAACCCAAATCCAGAATATTTATCCTGTATATCATCTTTTGCGGTCAAAAATATCACTGGAATATTAGTGAAACTTCTTAGTGTTTCCATAAGTTCAAAACCGTTTCCATCTGGAAGCATGACATCTAATATAGCTATATCCGGTTTTCTCTGTTGACAGATTTCCAAAGCTGTTTTTATGCAATCAGCGGTAATAATATTAAAAAAATTTTCATCTTCTAATATAGTTATAAGCATGCTTCTTAAACATTCTTCATCATCAACGATCAATATTTTTTTTGATTTTAAGTATGTATCATTCATTTGTTTGTCACGTCCTTTTTGCAGTTTATTTATCCCATTATAACATTTTAAAAAAAGTTAAACAGTCATTTTCTCATTTGTAAGGTAAATGTAAGGTGGAGAGAATGTGGCTGTAATGTAGGTGTTTTATATTGTGAGTATGAAGAAAGAAGGAGCAAAAATTATGAAAAACATGATTGAAACTAAAAATTTAACAAAAACATACAAAGCGTTTACCGCCGTAGACCATGTGTCTTTACACATTAAGAAAGGTAGTATTTACGGATTTCTCGGTCCAAATGGTGCAGGAAAATCTACAACTATGAAAATGCTTTTGGGATTAACTGCACCTACCGATGGAGAGTTCCAAATAGATAACTTGATTTTTCCGAATGATCGTGTTCAAATTTTGAAAAAAATCGGTTCTTTTATTGAATCCCCGTCATTTTATCCAAACTTAACAGGTAAAGAAAATCTTGATATTATTCGTAGAATTTTAGATCTTCCTGCGTCAAGTGTTGATGAAGCGTTAGAATTAGTAGGATTATCTGAATTTGGTAATCGCTTGGCAAAAAAATATTCTTTAGGAATGAAACAACGTTTAGGGCTTGCTTCCGCTTTGCTTGGAGAACCACCCATTTTAATTTTAGATGAACCAACAAATGGATTAGACCCAGCAGGTATTCACGAAATTCGCAATCTCGTTAAATCACTGCCGAAAAGATATGATTGTACGGTTCTAATCTCATCACACATGCTGTCAGAAATTGAACTGTTAGCTGATGATATTGGTATTTTGAATCATGGAAGATTACTATTTGAGGGAAGTCTTGAAGATTTGAAATTTACAGCACATGAAGCAGGATTTGAAAATGATAATTTAGAAGAAATGTTTTTATCCATGATTGATGAGGATAACACAAACAGAAAGCAGAGGTTAAAATTATGAGAAATTTGACTATAGAATTGAAAAAATGTAAACGCACCGGAATATTGGAAGTTTTACCGATTATTGGACTTCTTGGTGCATTATACGCTTTTGCAAATTTTATAGTTCGCAAAGATGTTTTGTTAAACTTACCGCTTCCACCTATGGATGTTTTGCTGACACAGCTTTACGGAATGATTATGGTTCTTAATATGTTTGGCATTATCGTAGCGACAACTTTAACATATAGTATTGAATTTCAAGGAAATGCAATTAAAAAGATGTATATGCTTCCTTTCAAGACATCATCTATTTTCAAAAATAAATTTTATATATTGTTTGTTTTGCTCGCTGTTTGTATCGTCTTGCAGAATGGAACCTTGTGTATTATTGGAAATATATTTTTGCCCAGTGGAACTTTTGAATTATTAACACTTGTTAAATATACAGGATATTGCTTTGTTTCAACTTTACCAGTATTAGCATTTATGCTCTTGGTATCATCACGATGTGAAAATATATGGTTCACATTAGGTATTGGCGTGGCAGGATTTTTTAGCGGTATGGCAATGTCGCTTTCAGATATAGCCATATTTCTTATTAACCCATTTGTACTAATGATGAAACCAGCGGTAGCTTCTACGGCTAGTATTGATATGAAAGTTTTAATTTTAGGCTTTGTTGAAACAATCATATTCTTCATGGTTGGCTGGTATTTAGGCAAAATAAAGCATTATGAATAAAGGAGACAATCATATGTCAATTATTGAATTGTTAAAAATAGAATTTATGAAAGTGAAAAGGTCTATGATTCTGCCTTTGCTTTTAATTCCACCTATTTTAGTTGTGGTTTCTGGTGTTTTCAGTATCAGTATGTATATGACACCAGAATATACAAATGCTTGGTCAGCAATGTTTATTCAAAGTGCATTGCTTTTTGGTTATTATTTACTTCCGTTTTCAATGGTAGTTGTATGCGTTATGATTGCTAACAGAGAAACAAAGAATAATGGTATATTAAAAATGCTTGCTTTACCCATCAGTAAAGAAAAACTTGCCTTAACAAAATTCTTTGTGCTATTGAGCTTTTTAGCAATCCAATTACTTATCTTTTTTATCTCATTCGTTATTGCAGGTATTATCGCTACTAAAATAATGAATGTAACAGAATCTATTCCCGTCCTTTATTTATTAACGTGGACATTAAAATTATTTACGACTATGATTCCAGCTATTTCTTGTATGTGGGCAATTACCATACTGTTTGAAAAACCACTATTATCTATGGGATTAAACTTACTTTTGATAATTCCGGGGGTTTTGGTTGCTAATACACCTTTATGGATAGTATATCCTTATTGTTATAGTGGTTATGTTGTGTCAAACGCATTACATACAGTAACAACGACAGATACAGGAAGTACACTATCATTATTTTCGTTTGTACCGTGTGCTGTAATTATATCAGCCTTTGCGATATGTGTTTCTGTTAAATACTTTGGAAGAAAAGAAATGAGCTGATTAACTGGTAAAATGCCAGCTTATGCAGGGACTCTTCCAAAAAGCAAATGCCGATGATCCTTAAAATACAGGATATATCGGCATTTGCTAACTTATGAAAAGATAATTAGAAATTTCATGTATTTTTATTATAATTCACTTACATCCACAACTTTTCCATCTCTCCAGGTTCTCTCAAGATCATAGAAAAGACGGTCTTCTTTTGAAAAAATATGGATAATAATATCACCATAATCCATTAAAATCCAGGTGGAACTCTGGTTTCCTTCAATCTGCTGGACTTTTACGCCGGCTTTGTATAAGGCTTCATCGGCAGCGTCACGCATTGCCTGGAGCTGATTCTGGTTTGTTCCGTTTGCAATGATAAAATAATCTGCAATCGGAGAAATTTCGCTGATATCAATAACAGTTACATCTTCTGCTTTTCTGTCTTCCAAAGCAGCTACTGCAAGTTTTGTAAGTTCTTTTGATGTCATAAACGATGTTCCTTTCTGTTTAATTATGTAAGTTAAAGCTGTGTACATTGGTGTGCATAGAATTGTCACATAACGTATTGTTTTAGAGCGTTTCTTTGTAATGTTTATAAAATTCATAGGTCATCTGTGTTGTCGGATCAATATTTCCGCCACGCTTTTTCAGATAAACCAGTGTGTCGTGCAATATTTCGGCCATACAGACATCTAAATCATGAAAGGCTAATTCCCTCACGCAATCTAAATTAGCCGCTTTATTGCGGTTTGGTTCGATGTAATCGGCAATATAAATGATCTTGTCTAATATATTCATATCAGGCTCGCCCGTTGTGTGCACTTTGATCGCATGTAAAATCAGTGGATCTGTTACATCATATTCTGTTTTGGCAAGCAATGCACCAAGTTTTGCATGAAGCAAAAAAGGATTTTCACGTTCTACGGATGAAATAAGAATGTCGTTTTCTTCACATAGTCTTAATTTTTCATCGTTTGGAATGCATTTTGCACAGTCATGGAGCAGACCGGCAAGCATGGCTTTCTGCATATCATAGCCGTACGCCATAGCGAGGCAGCCTGCGGTGTACATCACACCTTTGGTGTGCTCGTAGCGGTCTTTATCCTGTACTTTTTTTAATTTTTTTCGTATTTCTACCAGTTCCATATTGTTATCCTCTATCAAAAATTGATTGGAAATATTAAAAAAATCAGTTCTCATTTTCGTAAAGATGATGTTCTTTTATAAATTGGCTCACTGCATACGGAAGCAGCTGCCCGGTATCTTCCCCTTTTTTTATCATCTGGCGGATGTTTCTTGAGGCTGCATCAAAACGGTCACAGGAAAGCGGATAGATCTTTGCATGAAATAACTGTTCGATTGCATGAATTTTCTTTTTGACATCCTCCATATTCCAGTGGTCGCGCACTGCTACTAATACGACTGCCTTTTCACAGATGATCTCTGGATGTTTCCATTCATCAAAGTAGTCGAGAGAATCTGCACCCATGATAAAATAAAATATCGTATCCGGGTAACGGTTCTTTAATTTTGTGAGTGTCAGATAAGTGTAACTTGTCTCTTCTGCTTCTATCTCTACCGTAGACATTTTAAAATACGGGTATGGTTTTACTGCAAGAGCAACCATCTCGGCGCGGTATTCCGAAGGAGTCATACCACTTTCGTTTTTGTTCGGAGAATGTCCGGCTGGAATAAACCAGACTTCGTCCAGATCAAAATCTGTGTAGGCTGCCCTGGCAATGGCGAGATGTCCATTGTGTATCGGATCAAAGGAGCCGCCTAAAATACCGATTTTCCTGCCTGATAAATGATTCATGATCGCTGTCCTTTATAGTGTTTTGAAATTTATTTTACAGGTAATTCGTATTTTGAATTCTTTTTTGCCTGACGGAAAAGAATGATTTTTTTACCAATCACTTTCACAACGACAGAATGTGTACGTTCTGCGATGATCTCAGCAATTTCACGAGGGTCATCTGCACAGTTTTTTAATACAGAAATCTTGATGAGCTCGCGTTTTTCCAATGCCTCATCTAAACCATTGATAAGCTCTGGGGTCAGACTTGCCTTTCCAATCTGAAATATAGCGTTCATTGTGCTTGCTTCGCTTCCTAAATAAGCGCGCTGTTTGCTTGTAAGATTCATATTGCCAATTCCTTTCTTTTATTTGTAATATTCAAAGGCATGTCCGTACATCTTCACGGTGTCGCCTTCCTGGATTCCATGTTCTTCGAGATCGTCTAAAATGCCCTGTTCTTTTAAGAAACGCTGGAAGAACAGGAAACCTTTCTCAGATTCGATATTCGTGTAACCGAGCATTTTTTCAATCTTAGGGCCTTCCACAACGAAAGTCTCATCATCTTCCATTGTGATCGTGTACGGGTCATCCCGGAAGAAACGCAATGCCGGATCGTATTCCTGCTCGTAAATGACAGGTTCTCTGCCACATGTTTCCAAAAGCTGGCTCACATGGTATAAAAGTTCCTTCAGTCCCTGACCGCTGACTGCGGAAATCGCGAATACTTTAATGCCGTCTTTCTCAAACTCGTCTTTTAATGCTTTGATGATTTCATTTTCATCACCGTAGATGGAATCAATTTTATTTGCTGCAATGACCTGTGGTTTTTTCAGAAGTTCCGGATCATAAGCGGCAAGTTCTTTGTCAATTGCTTTGATGTCGGCAATCGGATCACGCCCTTCGGTTCCGGCGGCATCCACAACATGGATCATGACTCTGGTACGCTCGATATGACGTAAAAACTCAAGTCCAAGTCCAACACCCTCGGAAGCTCCCTCAATCAGCCCCGGAATATCGGCAATGACAAAACCTTTGGCACCATCTAAGTCAACAACACCAAGATTTGGCTGTAATGTTGTAAAATGATAATTGGCGATTTTAGGCTGTGCATTGGTCACGCGGGATAAAAGCGTTGATTTTCCGACATTTGGAAAACCCACAAGCCCTACATCAGCAATCACCTTTAACTCTAATTTTACTTCTATCTCAATTCCTTCACCACCTGGCTGAGCGTATTTCGGTGCCTGCATGGTGGCTGTTGCATAGTGGGAATTTCCCTGTCCGCCGCGGCCCCCTTTTAAGATCACCTGACGTTTGTTGTCACCGGACATATCGGCAATGACCTTGTCTGATTCCGCATCTTTGATGACAGTTCCTGCCGGAACTTTTAAGATCAGATCAGCGCCATCTTTCCCATGGCATTTCTTTTTGCCGCCTTCTTCACCGTTTTCAGCAGCAAATTTACGTCTGTGACGAAAGTCTGTCAGCGTATTCAATCCCTCATCGACAACAAAAATAACATCGCCGCCGCGGCCGCCGTCTCCGCCGTCCGGACCGCCATTTGGGACATATTTTTCACGGCGGAAACTGACATGTCCATTTCCACCTTTTCCAGATTTTATAATAATTGTTGCTCTATCTGCAAACATAATTTTCTCCTTTAAGCGGACAGCCAGGCTGTCCTGCTCGAATGCCAAAACAATAAGAACCCGGCTATCTTTACAAATAGTCGGGTCCATTGTTCATCTTATTATTCAGCTACTGGATAAACGGAAGCCTGTTTCTTATCTCTTCCTTTTCTCTCGAATCTTAAGATACCATCTGTTAAAGCGAATAATGTGTCATCTCCACCGATTCCTACATTAACACCTGGATGAATCTTTGTTCCACGCTGTCTGTAAATAATATTACCAGCTTTTACGAACTGTCCGTCTGCTCTCTTAGCACCTAATCTCTTAGATTCAGAGTCACGGCCGTTCTTTGTAGAACCAACACCCTTTTTATGAGCGAAAAACTGAAGGTTCATATTCATCATGTCTTACACCTCCTTGAATGTTAGAATGATATAATCATTTCCATAAGTATTTTGTATTCCTTGCAAGCCTAAAACCAGGGATTTCATGAGCAAATCAGCATCATGACCTGCCGGAGCATCAAACCTGAGTGTGATCATTCCGGTCTCTTCATCAGAATCTGTAGAAAATTTTTCCTTCGTGTAAACACCAAGGGAATTGATCGTGTTGATCACCAGTGCAGAAATTCCCGCACATACAATGTCTTCACCTTCCTCTGCATACCCTGCATGTCCAAGACAGTCAAAACCTAAAAATGCCTGATCCTGGTTTCTGAAAATCGTTATCTTAGTCATAACAATCTTCCTATCGATTACGCATTAATTTTTTCGATCTTAACCTGTGTAAACGCCTGTCTGTGGCCGTTTTTCTTGTGATAACCGGTTTTTCTCTTATACTTGTAAACGATAACTTTTTTCGCTCTGCCTTCTTTCACTACAGAAGCTTCTACAGTTGCGTTAGCTACGTCTGCTCCAACTTTCATTCCGTTGTCAGAAACTGCTAATACCTGATCAAAAGTTACTTTCTCACCAGCTTCAACACCAAGTTTTTCAATGGTAATGATATCACCTTCGGAAACTTTATACTGTTTACCACCTGTTGCGATAATTGCGTACATATGGCACCTCCTATTATCATTACTCGCCAGTTGTGGTTTCTGCAAACATGCAGAATTTGAGACCTCACTGTGCGGCATACTTCATTACTATAGCATAACAATTGAATTACGTCAACTGGTTTTTTGAAATTTTTCTAACCTTTTTAGTTAAAACCTATTTTTATAATAATGATTTTTATTCACATACATCTTCTCATCTGCAACTGACAAATTCTTTTCAATGTCCTTTGCATGTTCTAACCAGACACTTCCAATGGAAGCCGAACATTCAGCCGTCCATAGCTTTGAAAGCTTTTGCAGCTTATTTTGAAAGTCTGTCTCGCTTTTATCGAATGACAGAATGATAAATTCGTCCCCGCCAAAACGGTAACAACCTGCCTCCTGGAATATGGTTATGATTTTTTTCGCAATTGCTGCGAGCAGCTCATCTCCTGCTTCATGTCCCAGATTGTCATTGATTTTTTTTAGACCATTCACATCTGCAAAAGCGATGCCAACCGGCTGGTTACACATCTCCTCGTCACATTCGATGATTGCAATATCTTTGTAATATGCCTTACGGGTTTTGAATCCCGTTAATGCATCCCGCTCTAATTCAGATATCTGCGAATTAATCTCTATGTATTGCTGTAAAGATTTTATATGGTTTTCTTTCGAATATTCAATAATCTGGTCTTTATAATAGTTTTTCGCCTCTAATGCCTCTAAAATTGCGTCTTTGTCCATTTTACCAACAGCGTATACATATATTAATTCTGCAAATTCAAGTCCAACCTTGATTTCATCCGGATATTTTTCCATATACTGATTCATGGATCGTAAAATGTGGTTCATAAGGTTATCATCACAAGAATCTCTTCCACACTCAAACAGTTCCCGGCAGGCATCCATAAATTCAGCCGCGTACATTTCATCCATTTTTGAAAGGATCTGTTTTTTGTAAGTCTCATATTTTTCTGGCTGTTCCAATTTATAATAAAGTGTTGCTGCACAGCGGGTGACATCATCAGGAACGATTGTATCTGCATGATATTGGCTCACTCCAAGTTCAAACGCCTTTAAAGCCTCTGTTAAACGGTTCAGTTTCTGAAGTGAAATAGATTTATTGATATAGATATAAGCACCCATTTCCTCATCACAGTCTTTCAGGACGTCTTCTGCGAGCGCAAGACTTTTAAGTGCTTCCTCATAGTTTTGTTCCTCAATGTAGGTCAATGCAATATTATTATACTCAAATGCATAATAGTATTTTTCATCATTTTCCATGGCAATTTTTAATGCCGTTTCATAGAAAAAACGGGAAACATTATATTCTGTCTCGCAATGTGTTGCCACACCTATCAGGTTAAAACAGGACAATAACTTAGGGGTATACGGATAGCTTTGATAGTCCACTATGATTGGTTCTATAATCTCTATGGTTTTTCTGAAATTTCCTTCCTGATAAAATAGCTGCCCATAATAAAAACTTGCAAGTATGCGCACTTCGGTTTTGTCGTATTTCTTTTTCAATAGCTGTTCATAAAAATTTTTCTGCTCCGCAATAGACAGTTTTTTGATTTGCTGTTGTCTGGTTAAAAAATCGTTATAATTCATATTCAACATTCCTCATTTATCTTTCGAATCACACGGCATGGATTTCCAACCGCAACACAATTGGCCGGAATATCTTTTGTCACAACACTTCCTGCACCTATTGTTCCCATACTGCCCAAAAGCTGCTTTAATACTTCTGCTTTTTCTTCCTTTTGATTATAAGAAAACTCCTTACAAAATTTATCTTTTGGAAGATTCACTTCTTATTTACAAAATTCCCTAATTCAAATAATATCATATCATATTAGACACAAGATTAGTACAATAAAATGAAATATCTGCATATGTAGATATTTATACTAATGTTAACTAGCTTTTACAAATAAATGTCAACTTCTATAAGTGAGCATGTTGACAATTGACCATACTTCGTGCTACTTTAAAAACAATTGAATTTAGAAACTTGTGAATTCATACCGTAACTTATTTGAATTTTGTAAACGTAACAAAGGAGTACAAAAATGACAACACAACCAAAGACAACCGAAGCCGAAAATCCATATCTTACCAGAGAGGATGCTCTTGCAATTTTAAATACACCGGATGATCAGTTGGATGAGCTGATTGCACGCGCTGAGAAACTGCGCCGCAAATACAAAGGAGACAATGTCGGAATCCACATTCTGACAAACGCAAGAAGCGGCAACTGCTCACAGGACTGTGCTTACTGCGCACAATCCTGCCGTTCATCAGCCGATATTGAGAAATATAAATGGGTTTCCGATGAGAAACTTTACCGCGACAATGATTTTGTAAATAAAAATCATCTCGCAAGACACTGTATCGGATTGAGCGGCATGAAATTCACAGATGCCGAGATTGAAGAACTCGCTGCAAAAATCCGTAAAATGAAAGAAACCGGAACACACCTCTGCTGTTCCATCGGATTTTTGACTGAAAAACAGGCGCGCATGTTAAAAGAGGCAGGACTTGACCGTATTAACCACAACTTAAACAGCAGCCGTGCATTTTATCCGAACATCTGCTCTACGCATACATTTGACCAGCGTGTCGCAAATATCAAAATGCTGCAGGGATTGGGTTATGAAATCTGCAGCGGTGGGATCATTGGTATGGGGGAAAGCAAAGAGGATGTTGTTGATATGCTGTTAGAACTCCGTGAAATTAACCCGGAAGCAATCCCGATCAACTTTTTGCTGCCAATTGAGGGAACACCTTTAGCACACAAAGATACCTCAGGCTTAACCCCTGAATATGGTCTTAAGGTTCTCGCCCTTGCAAGGCTTCTTGTTCCACAGGCAGACATCCGCTGTGCTGCCGGACGTGAGGTTTACTTTAAAGGTGAAGAAAAACGTTTATTGTCCGTTGTAAACTCTATTTTTGCATCCGGTTATCTCACTGAGGATGGCCAGGGGATCGAGGATACCATCAGGGTGATCGAGGACGCCGGATTTACGTATGAGATTGAATCTGCATAAATCTATTAAAAAAGTGAGCAGACCTTACAGTGTGGCTGCTCACTTTTTTTAGTTCATCTTTAAACTGTCCCGCAAAGATTTCTTAATCTTCTTTCTGGTCACTTCCACCAGTCCTAGTCTGGTCATGTCGATCAGATCCGTTTTCACCGGGTCGTCTTTTAAATATGTGCGGAATTCTTTTAAAAGAACTGCCTCATCTTCTTTTGCAAGAAGATTGATAAAATCGATGATGATAATGCCTGAGATATTGCGCAATCTGAGTTGATAGGCAATCTCTTTCGCTGCCTCTAAATTAATACGGAGCAGATTTTCGCGCATCTCTTTTTTTATGATATTTTTCCCACTGTTCACGTCAATGACCGTAAGTGCCTCTGTGTGCTGTAAAACAATGGATGCACCGGACTTTAACCAGATCTGTTCCCTTAAAGCCTTTTCTAAGGAGGACTTCACGCTGTAGAGGGAAGATAACGTTAACATCGGATCATGGTAATACGTTAACGTCAGGGAATCTGCTGTTCCAGAGATTGTCGGCACCTGAAACTGATCGACCGGAACCGGGACAGAACCGTTTGTCATAAACTGTTTTGGATGAATTCCATAATCCATACAGATTGTTTCAAAGAGTCCGCGGTCATCGGTGATAATCTCGCTGACAGAACCTTCCCGCTGGTTTTTAACGTCTTCCAGATACGTTGGTCTCGCTTTTTTCAGAACACTGTAACAGGTTTTATGGCAGACATTCTCACGCATCTGTGACCATTCCTGCTCAAGGCTTCGAATCTCTGCAATTAGTGTTTCATCTGCGACACTTGCGGCATTGGTCCGGATGATAAGTCCGTAGCTTTCTGTATCAAATTCGTGCAATAATTCCTTATAATGTGCTTTCTGCTCTTTATTTAATTTGGAAGAAATTCCAAGCCTGCGGTTTCCGCTTGTAAGAACAGCATATTTTCCTACAAAGCTTAAATTCGCAGTGACAGCAGGTTCTTTCGTCTTTAAAGCTTCACGTTCTACCTGAACCAGAAGCTCATCTCCTGCCACAATTTCTTTTTTTGCAGAGAGCTTTTTGGTAAAATGTGCATTTTTCAGATCATCTAAAGACAAATAACAGGTCTGCTCCGGCGAAATCTTCACAAAAGCTGCCCGGATATTCTGTACGACATTTTCCACACGGCCAATATAAATGTTTCCAAGTAAACTATCTTCATCTGGGGGTGTAAGGCTTACTTCGATCATTTTTTTGCCCTGATTATAAAGAGCAGAGACAATAAAGTCCTGCTCTTCCCTGTTTTGCATTTTTATTTTTTCATGTGTGATAATATATTTATTCATAAAGAACCTCTTTATGCGATCTCTTCGCCCATATCCAGTAGAGAAACAAATTTGTCCCCCTCTTTTGCATACACATCCAAACGATGGATCTGGATTGCATTGGCATTATATGGAATGTTCATATAGCCGAAAAGGGATTCTAACACAAGTTCCGGTTTTAAGTTGTCGGAACTTCCGGTACAGAGATTGATGTAAAACTCCGGTGCCTCCTCGGTTCCTTCTACTTTAAAATCATAAACCAGCTGCTTTAAGTCCATGATTTTTTCGCTTTTCTTTGTCTGCTTGGTGATAAGTACCTCAGAAGGCGTGATAAAATATTCTAAAATCGCCTGTCTGGCTTCTGTTTTCGTAAATGGTACTTCATAACCTTCCTTAAAGAAAAGTTTATAATCGGCTGCGGCAACTAAGGACATCGCTGTCTTGGCATTGTCCGGAAGCTTCACATATCCGGTGATCTCCACGCCCTCTACCATCGTCGCATTTAAATCTGCCATCGCCTCTTTTGTAGACTTGCTTTCGTGTACTTCAATATCTAAATATTCGCCGTCACTTGTAATTCCAACGCCTAGCGGTGCTGCAAACGACATGATCTGATGAGGGGAAAATCCCTCTGAATAACAGATGTCAATATCTGCTCTCCGCATCGCCTTCTGGAAATAGCGCATAATATCAAGGTGTCCGATGAACTTCATCACACCAGATTTTCGAAATTTAATCCTTATTTTCAAAACAGACACCTCCTCCAAATTTCATGGCTCCACAGCCGGAACATTTCATGCGGCAGTTCGGGGTTACTTTTTCATCATGTGCATTCTTCCATTCACGTTTTAAAAACTCTTTCGATACGCCGATATCAATGAAATCCCATGGGAAGATCTCATCCAGATCACGCTCTCTCATCGTGTAAAAATCGGTATCGATACCACATTCCGCAAAAGCGTCCTCCCATCTCTGATAATCGAAATATTCGCTCCACGCATCAAAAATGCCGCCTTTTTCATATATTTTGATCATCGTATCGCACAGACGTCTGTCACCACGGGCAAGAATTCCTTCAATCATGGTGACATCTGCTTCGTGCCAGTTGTAGCGGATACTTTTTTTGTTTAACTGAGATTTGATGGTTTCATTTACAATTTTTGCTCTGCCAAGGAAGTCATCTTTGGTACACATCGGACTCCACTGGAATGGTGTAAACGGCTTTGGTACAAAAAAAGAAGTGCTGACGGTAATCTGACATTTTCCGTTTCTTTGATCTTTCGGGATTTCATAATATTTGCGGGCAACCTTTTCACATAAATGGGCGATCTCCTTCATATCTTCTTCGGTTTCCGTAGGAAGTCCGAGCATGAAATACAGTTTTACTTTTGTCCATCCTCCTTCAAAAGCCTGACTTGCGCCACCCATAATATCTTCTTCGGTAAGTCCTTTATTGATTACATTTCTCATTCTCTGTGATCCGGCTTCGGGCGCAAATGTAAGGCTGCTTTTTCTGATATCCTGAACCTTACTCATTACATCTAAAGAAAAGGCGTCGATTCTCAAAGACGGTAATGAAATATTGATTGCTTTTTCTTTGAATTCATCAATCAAAAACATTACAAGTTCTTTCAAATCAGAATAATCACTTGAACTCAAGGAACTAAGTGAGATTTCTTCATGTCCTGTATTTGTCAACATCGTTTTGGCATACTCTTTCAGACGTTTTACATTACGCCCTCTTGTGGGACGATAAATCATTCCCGCCTGGCAAAAACGGCATCCCCGGGTGCATCCCCTTTGAATCTCAAGTACAACGCGATCTTGAGTTGCTTTTATAAACGGAACGACCGGCTTCATCGGATATACCGTATCTGTTACATCCATAACAACCTGCTTTTTCACACTTGCAGGGGCACATATATTATTCGGTATAAATGATCGAAGTGTACCATCCTCGTTGTATTCGGCATCATAAAATGACGGCACATAGATTCCTTCGATGCGGGCCGCCTGTTCAAGAAACTCTGTTCTCGTACTTCCCTCTGCCCGACATTTTTTATATGTATCTAAAAGTTCATCATAAACAGTTTCGCCTTCTCCGATATAAAACAAATCGAAAAATTCCGCAAGAGGTTCCGGGTTATAGACACATGGACCTCCACCGATCACAATCGGATCATTTTCCGCGCGGTCACATGAATGCAGAGGAATTTGGCTCAACTCTAAAATCTGCAAAATATTTGTATAGCACATTTCAAATTGGATCGTAATTCCTAAAAAGTCAAATTCTCTGATCGGATCTTGTGACTCTAATGCAAAAAGCGGAATTCCCTCTTTACGCATAATTGTATCAAGATCTGTCCACGGAGAATAGACGCGTTCACACCAAACATCGTCTCTTCTGTTAAACATATCATACAAAATCTGAATGCCGAGATGCGACATGCCGATCTCGTAAACATCCGGAAAACACATGGCGAAACGGATATCCACCTCATTTTTATTTTTCATTATCGAGTTTACTTCATTCCCGATATACCGGGCAGGTTTTTCGATACTTAGTAATATTTCATCATCTAAAGCAAGCTTTCTCATATATTTCCTTCCTGTTTTTGTATATATTTTATAAATTCTTACGAACCTATTTTGGACTTTTCAAAGGGAAAAATCGATATTTTTTATGTTGTTTTTCGTATTTATACAAGACGATACAACATTACAGAAACATCTTCTATGTGATTGAATCATCCAATCTACATCATTATATACATTTTAGGGAAGAACTTCAAGCAAATATCTTTTGCCAACTCTCCTTGCCTCAATCAGAAAAGCAGGAGACCTCTTTTCTGATATGCTC
>ENA-ORTT01001008-ORTT01001008.1-human-gut-metagenome-genome-assembly--contig:-NODE-1008-length-31250-cov-4.003366_pt1 | contig 31250 bp, 29 predicted proteins | sample MGYA00242074_ERZ509197 | MGnify/ENA primary metagenome ERZ509197 (study PRJEB26280, sample SAMEA2338789) | human gut metagenome | biome: human gut; feature: human-associated habitat; material: faeces...
CCACGACGAACCCGTACGGGTCGGCGGACGGCAGCGAGTAGTCGATCGGCCGGCCGCAGATGTAGCAGGGAAGGCCACGCGATTCCCACCGCCGACGCTGCTGGTCACGCCGCCACCCGTTGGCCCTTCTCGGGTTACTCCTGACACTCATCGTCGAACACCTTGCGGAACGCTATGCATCCCTTGTCGAGCAGTCGCTCGAATCGTTCGGCGTCGAACATGGCGCACTCGCCCGGCTCACCGGACAACGGCACGGGCACCTCCATGCTGGCCAACGGCCGGTCGGCGTTGTCGGTGATACGCAACGTGATGGTGGGCGGCATCTCATACCTCCCTGCGAAACGTGTGGCGGGCCGCCATGCCCACGCGGGTTGGGAGCGCGTGGTGGATCCATCGGCCCATGAAGCGGATGGTGCAGGATTCGCACCTGCGGACGATTCCTCGTCTCCCGCTTAGCGAGCGGGTGCGTTCGGCTGCTCCGCCAACCATCCATCGGATATGAATCGAGGGCCTGAACGTGATTCACTGCCATGATTCAGACCCTCTAATCCACTGACAAGTATGCGTTGCAGCTTCCAAAACGTCAGTCCATCGGCGTGTCGCGCAACAGGGCGGCCACGTCTCGAAGCCTGTAGACGGGCTGATTCCGCCCATCCCTTCCATCAGGCTGGAGCAGCCCGCGATGCTTCCACGAGCGAATCGTGGAACCCGACACCGAATAGCCCGCGCCGCGCAATAGTCGTGCGCACTCCCCCGCCGTAAACGCCTTGCCGCTGCGGATGCTGCGCTCCAGAAGATCGAGGCGCACCGCGCTCGCCGTCTGCTCGCGTCCGCAGACGGGGCAGGTGACGATGGTGGCGTTTGCGCCGGCGGTGATGGTGAGCCCGCATTGAAGGCACTGGCCGATCGGCGTCACGGGCTCGGGCGGGTCGATGATCCCGAGCGTCAGCGGTTTGAGCCGGTGGAACTGCGCGACGTACATGCCGACGTCCGGCAGCTGCGCGAGCCGCGGATGCATGGCGGCGTCGGTGAGGCATCCGATGATGTCCGGGCAAAGGTCGCGCTGCCATTTGAGAATGTTCACGCCGGTCAGGCGCCGCCACAGTCCTTGGGCGATGCTGGCGAGCAGGTCGATGTGGTCGAGCACGTCCAGGCGCAGCGGAGTCGGCGCCGTCGGCGTGATGATCCTGACGGGCTGATGGCCTCCCGGATGCAAGGTCGCATCCAGACTGGCCTCCAACGCGTGCGTCCATGGCACGAACTGCAGCAGCAGGAGCGCGAAGTCGAGCTCGCACGCCGGGCACAACGAGTACCCGGCTTCGACCGGCCGATCGCATACTTGACACGTGGCTACTGACATTCCCAACTCCTTCGTCTACAATCCGGGTCCGTTACCACGCGGAGCCCTGGTGTTCAAAGGAATGCCGGGGTTTCTCTCTATTCGCCCATTCTCCCATCCCTCATGGCCTTAAGCCTTGCGCGACGCCTCGCATGACACAGGCGCGACGCCTCACGGTTCCGCGCCTTCTGCGCTTCACGCCTGTCCGCCTCTCGATCGGAGTCCTCCACGATGCGCTCCCCGTTGCGGGCACGTCGCACCAGGTCGGCCAGTTCCGGATCGTTCTGCCAGTCGATGCTCATGGCCGCATCCTGTCCGAGAACAGGTCGTCGCTGTTGTTGATGGCCTGCTCGACGCGGATGGCGAGCGCGAGCGCCTGGTCCCAGCCGCGCTTATAGCCAATCACATACGCCTCTGCCATGGTGTTACATACCTGATCTTCATTTTGGAGCGCCGCAACGGCCTGCTGTTGGATGTCGATGCTCATATGAGTGTCCTTTCCATGTCAGCCGCCCACGGATCCTTGCTGAGCGTGGACGGGTCTCGACGTTTATTCGAACATCGGTTCGATGAACTCCGGCCCGTATTTCGGCTTCGGGAAGGTCTCGGCCAGTTCCGGGTGCAGGATGATGCTCCGGCACTCCTCCTCGCCGATCTTCAGCAATCTGGAGATCTCGCCCACCTCATAGCCGTCCCTATGCCATTTCAGGATCATCTCGGCCTTCGCCTTGCTGACCATTCATCTTCCTTTCTTTCAATCGTTCCCGGTATCTCCGCGAGGATTCACGGTTCTTCTCCGGATTCCGCTTCTGCCACGACCGCATGTACTCGGCACGCTGATCGCGATGCGACTCCCGATATCTCCGATCCGACTCCCTCACCCGATCCGGATGCCTGAGCCGATACCTGCGACGCCGTTCCCTGGCACGCTCCATGTCAAGCTCACGCTGCTCGGCCGCCAGCCGACGACTCCGCGCCGACCGCTCCCATGGATCCAATGCCTCAACGCCGGGAGTCCTGCAATCGGCGATGAATCCAGACCAGTCGGCGAGCGCGATGGCGTTTTCCTCGGTCATAGGTTGTCGGCGCCGTCCACGTGATCCCAGTCGCAGTCGACGCCGGTTTGTGAGACGACGAAGCAGTTGATGCGTCGTGTGTCCCTGAGCGTGGTCTGGCAGTCATAGACGTGGGAGCCGCCCCCTGTTGTGCCAAGGTCGATGCATCCAGCTTTGGATGTTCCGTTATTGTCCTGCATGGCGGTTCCGCAGGCTGCGAGCGCCAGCGTGATGATTGCGGTGGTGGCGAGTGCGAGTGTTTTTCTCATTTCTGGTGTCCTTTCTGGAATTGGTGGGTGGGGCAGAATGATGTGCCGTCATATCGTGTCTGCCAGCCGCGCTGCTCGGCGTCGATGCCTGGGTAGGCACCCGGAGTATCAACGAAGGTTACGACCGGCAGATCGAACTTCTCGGCAAGCTTCATGAGACGCAGTGCCTTGCGGTAGCCCTCGGGCTTAGCCATGCCGAAATTGCGGCGGCTGCGCTCTTTAAGCGTGCGGCCCTTTTGGTTGCCGATCACCACAACGTTGATGTCGGCCAGACGGGCCAGACCGCCAACGATCGCTTCATCATCGGCAAAAGCGCGGTCTCCGTGGAGTTCATGGAAGTCCGTAAAGATCGCATCGATATAGTCGAGCGTGTAAGGGCGCTGAGGATGGCGAGCCACAAGCGAGCACTGCCAGGGAGTCAGCTCAGCGTAGATCTTCTTGACAAGCTCGTCTTCCTTGGCTTGAAGCGAAGCGATTTCACTTGCTACGGAAACCGCATGCCCCGCTTCGCTTTCGTCAAGCTCACGAAGGTCGTCGATCTTCTTTTCAAGCGCTTCAATATCATGCTCAAATTCGAGAAAAACCTTCTTGGCCATCCCACTCTTCTCCGTCATCTTTGTTGGGTTTGTATCTCAGCGTCGCAGGCTTTAAATGCGGCGCCAGGTCGTTCCTGCTGCTCCGTCCTGGAGCTCGATTCCCTCTGCAAGGAGCGACTTGCGGATTTCATCCGCCCGTGCAAAATTCTTCGCCTTCTTTGCCAGAGCACGCTCTTCAATGAGACCCTCAATGCGGGAAGCATCATCAGAGGCTTCAGCGCCGCCCTGAAGGAATTTCTCCGGCTCCATGCCGAGAATATTGAGAATGCGGCCGAGGCCGAGGAGCTGCCGAACAAGTGCAGGCGACCCGGTACGGTTGATTTCAGTAGCGAGCTCAAAGAGCACGGATACGGCCAAGGCCGTATTGAAATCGTCGTCCATTGCGGCCTTGAAGCGCGCTGCGAAGGGCTCGTTCCAATCGAGCGCAGCTCGGTCAGCAGCGCGCCCCTTGAGCGCCGTATAAAGGCGAACGAGCGCCTTATGCGCCTCTTCAATGAGAACGGACGAGAACGTAATGGGGCTGCGGTATTGACTGCGAAGCAGGAAGAAACGAAGCACTTCAGCGCCGCACCCTTCACCGTAGGCGGCATTGGTTTCCTTGAGCGCATCCCGGATCGTCCAGAAGTTGCCGAGCGACTTGCTCATCTTTTCTTCTTTGCCGTCGGCCGAACGCACGCGCAGCGGCCCCGAATGCATCCAAGTGCGCGCGAACTGATGGCCCGTCGCCGCTTCGCTTTGGGCAATTTCGTTCTCGTGATGCGGGAACACCAGATCCGGGCCGCCGCCGTGGATATCAATGGTTTCGCCAAGGAGATCCATCGCCATGGCTGAGCATTCGATATGCCATCCCGGGCGCCCGCACCCCCATTTGGAATCCCACTGCGGTTCACCAGGCTTTGCACTCTTCCAGAGCACAAAGTCGAGCGGATCATGCTTGCCTTCGCGCTCCTGCACCCGAGCGCCGGACTGCAGATCGTCAATGGACTTACCGGAAAGTCTTCCGTAATTGGGAAACTTGCGGACGGCATAGTCAACATCACCGTCAGCAGCGTGGTAAGCAAAACCCTTTTCCTCGAGCTTGCCGATCAGATTGAGCATCTGCGGGATGTACTGAGTTGCACGCGGCTCGAATGTCGGCGCAAGGCAGCCCAGTGCCAGCATGTCTTCCTGCATGGCGCGGGCAAATTCATCGGTAAGCTCATCGGTCGTGACGCCGCGTTCCGCAGCGCGGCGGATGATCTTATCGTCAACGTCGGTGATGTTGCGCACAAAAGTGACTTTGTAGCCCGACGCCTCAAGCCAGCGGCGCACAACGTCAAAAGCAACGAAGGTTCGGCCGTGGCCGATATGACAGTAGTCATAGACCGTCACGCCGCAGACATACATACGTACGCGGCCGGGTTCAAGAGACTCGAAAGGGCGCTGCTCGCGCGTGAGGGTCGAATAAATCGAAAGCATGGTGCTCGAACGAAAAAATCACGAGACCCTCAGCGCCGTCCCATATCTCGATACAAGTCCTAAAAGACCAAGAGAGATGTGGATGTGCTGAGAGCCGCTAAAATCAACAGTTGACTAATCTTCGAGAGTATAGCGGCTGCCTTGGGCTCTCTAACCTCTGGAAAAGACCGCTTCAGGCCGATGCGCCCCGCAAGTGCGTATCAGCCGAACGATCGAAGACGCGGCATTGAGGAGCTTCCAAGCTCCCTGATTTGCTGCGCAAACATTTTTATTCAAGCTGTCTGCGATGCCCATTTTCCGTCTCCGCCGCCCGCTGCGCGGTTACATTTTCTCCGCGCTTATCTGCTCCGCCCTTGCGGCAGGTCTCACCTCCGCTTCCGGCTCCGCGATGGCCGCTTCTGAAATGCAGGAACTCGCCGCAACGCTGCACTCTGCGGAATTCTCTCCCCGCGTTGATCAGCTTCTCAAGGCCGGACACCCTGCACAAGCGCTTGAACTTGCCGACCTTGGTCTGGAAAAAAATCCCCGCAGCGCCCAGCTTCGCTTCAGCCGAACCGTCGCACTGGAACGGCTCGGCCGCACGGAGGAAGCCGCCAAAGCCCTTCGTTCGCTCATTGCCGAATATCCCGAAATTCCGGAGCCATACAACAACCTGGCGGTGATTGAAGCCGGCATGGGCAGTCTTGAAGAGGCCGTGAAGCTCCTTGACCGCGCCCTGCTCCTCAATCCCAACTTTGCAACGGCTCAGAAAAACCGCGGCGACGTGTACCTCGCGCTGGCTCTTGAGAGCTACGAAGCTGCCGCACCGAGCCTCTCCTCCAACACCGAACTGCAGCAGCGCCTGAAGACGCTGCGCCGTCTCACTGCACACTGACGATGCATTGAACGCATTCGTCATTCACCCCGCTTCGAGGATTCCAATCAGGATCCGCCGTTTTCCCTTTTGACATTTCCCAATCAACATGAAGAATCGTTTCCGCATCCTGCTGCCGCTTGCTTCTTTTGCTGCCGCCCTGACTTCGCTCCCTGCCGCTGCCGCCGGCAAAGAAGAGCTTGTTGAAATCGACACCACTCTGGGCAATATCGTTGTGCGCCTCGCGCCCGACCGCGCCCCCATCACGGTCAAGAACTTCCTCACTTATGTGCGCGAAGGCTTTTACAAAGACACCATCTTTCATCGAGTGATTCCGGGATTCATGATTCAGGGGGGCGGCTTTACCGAGCAGCTTCGTGAGAAGCCCACCCATGATCCCATTCCGCTCGAAGCCCGCGGCGGCATGAAAAACGAACGCTATACGATCGCCATGGCCCGCACGAGCTATCCGCACTCGGCTACGTCTCAGTTCTACATCAACGTTGCTGACAATGACTTCCTCAACGCTGATCAGGCAAGCGACGGCAACGGCTACTGTGTTTTCGGCACGGTCGTCAAAGGCGCCGACGTCGTTGACAAAATTGCCGCTGTGCGCACAACCACTCGCCGCGGCATGAACGATGTACCCGTTGACGTCGTTAAGATCCTTGACGTCAAAGTGCTGCCTTAATTCCGATAGCACTTCGCTCAGCATCCATGGGCTGTGCGAAAATGCTGGATTTACCTTAAGCAGTCATGCTGATGCATCCCGACTCGGAGCGTTAGCCCGACTGCATATGAATGTTTAATTGGAACAACAAATCTCATGATCCGCTTCACCACAAATCTCGGCGTCATTGATATTGAACTCGACCCGGAACACGCTCCCATTACCTGCGCCAACTTTGAAAACTATGTGAAGTCGGGCTTTTACAACGGCACGATCTTCCACCGCGTTATCCGCGGCTTCATGATTCAGGGCGGCGGCTTTGAAAAAGGCATGAAGCAGAAGCCCACCAATGCCCCGATCGAAAACGAAGCTGCCAACGGTCTGAAAAACAACAAGTACACGATCGCCATGGCTCGTACGCAGGATCCGCACTCTGCAACGGCTCAGTTCTTCATCAACGTGGCCAACAATGACTTCCTCAACCACACTGCTCCCACTCCGCAGGGCTGGGGCTATGCCGTCTTCGGCAAGGTTGTGGCCGGACAGGATGTGGTCGACCAGATCGCCAAGGTCCGTACGGGCATGGTCTCCTTCTACGGCGACGTTCCTGTTGAAGATGTTGTGATCGAAAAGGCCGAGATCATCTAAAGAGCGGCGAATGCACGGTCGGACGACATGTCGCTCCGACCGACTCTTGCCTCCCGCATACGCACGAGAACCGTCATGGACACCCAGAATCAGCTTCCTCCGCCCGCACTAGCCGGACTTACCGAGATCGCTCCGCTAACGAACCCGATCATCATTTCCGACCTTCATCTTGCCCCTACGAAGCCCAAAACCATCATGGCCTTCGTACGCTTCATGAAGACCATTGCGCCGCGCTACCCGGAGCTCGTTATCCTGGGCGACCTTTTTGACTACTGGATCGGCGACGACGCACATCCTGAAGCACAGCCTGTGATTGCGCTGCTTAAGCTCCATGCCGCTACCGGCCGACGCGTCATTGTGATGCCCGGCAACCGTGACGTCATGCTCGGCGCCGCATTTGCCCGCGCCGCGGGCGCCGAATTGATCCGCGACCCCATCGTCGTTGATATTTGCGGCCGCAAAACTCTGCTCGCGCACGGCGACCAGTGGTGCCTGCGCGATGTGGCTTATCAAAAGTTCCGCGCCCTCACTCACGATCCTCGCTGGCAGGCCATGATGCTCATGAAGTCTGTTGAGGAACGACTGGCCATTGCCAAACAGGCCCGAGCGCAGTCCGAGTCCGAAAAGGGCGAAAAGAGCATGGCTGACATGGATGTTGTCGAATCAGCGGTTGCCGAAGCCGTCAAAGCCGCAGGCGTTGATCTGGTCATTCACGGCCACACCCATAAGCCTGCCGCGCACATGCAGAACGGCTATGAACGCTGGGTGATTCCCGACTGGGAGCTCGACGGCCCGGACGGCACCGCCAAGAGCGGCGCCATCACCTTCCTCGAGGGCGCCAGACCCCAGATTCAGATGTTCTAAAACGTCAGCCGATTCATTTCGAATCACCTGCAGGACCGTTGACCTTTTGAGTCGGCGGTCTTTTCTTTTGCGTCAACAGTGAACCGCCGCCCCTTGCCTTTAAAGTTCTTCTCTAAGACAAATGCCTGAGGAATAAAGCATCAATCCGTTGAAAAATAGAACCTATTCTCTGCAGTAAATCCGTTTTGGAGATTTTGACAGATGGACGCAGCATCTCTTACACAGGCGCTCTACAACGCCTTTTGCACCAACAAGCCGCTTGACATGAAGGCCTGCTCGGGTGTTTTGAATGACTATGAAAGCGCTTACGCCGTTCAGCGCAAATTTGCCGAATTAAAGGGCGAACCGACTGGCGGCTACAAGATCTCGCTCACGAGCAAAACGACGCAGGACATGTTCGGCACCACCGAACCGCTCTTTGGCGAACAAACCAAGTCGCATATCTTTGCAGCGCCCTGCACGCTCGAACTTGACCACATGAACGAACCGCTCATTGAAGTTGAACTCTCGATGATCCCCAAGGTGGATCTGACGAGCAGCATGAGCGACGAAGAGCTTCTTGAAAACATCACCGTCGCCGGCGGCATTGAAGTTCCGGACGCCCGCTTTGAAGCTTGGTTCCCGACGCTCAACAAATACTTGGTGGTTGCCGACTGCGCCGTCGGCGGCTGCATCATTCACGGCACGCCCGTTGACGGCAAGACGCTCACCGTTGCCGGCCTCAATGCCATCCGCTGCGAACTCTTCAAGGACGGCAAACTTATCAAGGCAGGCAATTCGACGGAAGTGCTCGACAATCCGATCCATGCGCTCAAGTGGCTCGTTGCCGCACTCGAAAAACGCGGCCGTCAGCTCAAAGCCGGTCAGGTCGTGTCGAGCGGCACCTTCTTTGTGCCGCCGCACCTTGAACGCGGCGAATATGTCGCCCGCTACACCGGCACGATTACGGAAGACGTGAAGCTGACCGTCAAATAATTCGCGCCTGAATTCGAAAAGAGCCTCCGCAAACTTGAATGTTTCCGGAGGCTCTTTCATTTGCGCTGCAGGGAATATCCTGCGCCAAGCTTCACGCGTCAGACCCGGTCGGCGGCTTCACGAGCTTCGTTGCGGCACCGGCGCGCGAAGAGAAGCATTTCTCCCAAGAAAAGCGCCACGGCTGCCCAAATGATCAGGAAACCCACAAGCATGCCTTTTGAAAAAGGCTCGCCGAACGCAAAAACACCGATCAGAAAAACCATCGTCGGGCTGACATACTGAATAACAGCCGACGTGGAATAAGGGATCCGGCGCACGCCGGAAGCAAAAAAGAGGAGCGGCACAGCGGTAACTGGACCGGCAGCGACAAGCAGAATCTGCGTCGTCAGATCAGCCGAAATGAAGGCGAGCTCATGATCTGACCACAGAAACCATAACCATGCTGCAGCCGCCGGAGTGAGGAGCAGACTTTCAAGCACCATGCCCTCAAGACTGCCGAGCGGAGCGATCTTGCGGATAAGCCCGTAAAGCCCGAAGGTTACAGCAAGCATCAGCCCGAGCCAGGGGGCAACGCCTGTGGTCCAGGTTATCCAAAGCACCCCAACGCCCGCGAGCACAACGGCAGCCTGCTGAGGCCGGCGCAGCCGCTCGCGCAGAAATAAGCTCCCTAAAGCAATCGACACCAGCGGGTTGATAAAGTAGCCGAGCGAGGCCTCAATGGTGCGGCCGGAAACAATGGCATAAACGTAAATGCCCCAATTGGCGCCGATGATGAGCGCGGAGAGACAGAAGACACCGAGCACCTTCGGCGTCATGAGTGCGCCTTTAAGCCACGCCGTACGGCGCATAGCGACGACCACGATCGTGATGAATACAAGCGACCAGATGATGCGGTGGGCAAGAATTTCCAAGGCTCCGATGCCCTGTAAGGCATGGAAGTAAAACGGGAAAAGACCCCAGAGAAAATACGCGGCGAAGGTGGCTAAGATACCGAAAGGCATAGGTTTGTGCGCTTGAAATACAGAATGCGGCCGAGGGCGCAGAGGCTCTCGGCCGCATGACTTTCAGAGTTTATGAAAGCGCCGCCAGACGTTCAAGCACGGTTCCGGCGAGAACAGTAGCCGTGGCGGGAATCACTTCGTCGTTAAAGTCGAAGGTCGGGTGGTGCAGCGCGGCTTTATGGCTGTCATCGCGAATACCGGCGCGGATGATGCAGCCGGGCACCTTAAACGTATATTCAGCGAAATCCTCTCCGCCCATTGAGATGGGCATCTCTTCGGCATGCTCCGCGCCGAACTGATGCGTGATGAAGCTGCGAATGTGCTCGACGGCTTCGGGCGTATTGAAAAGCGACGGCACCAAACGATCGTAACGGAATTCGCCCGTGCAGTTCTCGGCTTCTGCCACGCGCTCCACCATGCGCGCCATCTCTGCTTCAATCTGATTGCGGACATCTTCATTGAAGGTGCGCACCGTACCCGAAAGCGTGACGGTTTCAGGGATGACGTTGGGGGTATGGAAGTTCCCGCCGTTCACCGACGAAATGGAGAGCACGGCCGTCTCAATGGGATTGACCTTGCGTGAAACGATTGTCTGCAGAGCGCCGATGAGCACGCCGGCAGTTGTAATGGGATCGACGCCGAGGTGCGGGCGAGCCGCATGAACACCCCGCCCCTTCACCGTGATATAGAAGAAGTCGGTTGAGGCCTGAGCGGGGCCCGCGCACAAACCGTACTGTCCCTTGGCGACCGTCGGTTCATCATGGGCACCGTAGATTTCCTGAATGCCCCAATGCTCAAAAACGCCGGACTGGACAACACGGAGCGCCCCGCGGCCGATTTCTTCAGCGGGCTGAAAAATGCCGACGACGCGGCCTTTGAAACTCGCGCGCTTTTCGTGCAGATAGCGCAGCGCCCCCAAAAGCCAGGCAGCGTGACCGTCGTGACCGCAGGCGTGGCAGCGCATTTCTGTCTGACTTTTCCATGGATTTGCCGAATTGTCAGGCATCGGAAGCGCATCAATGTCGGCGCGCAGCGCCACTGTTGCTCCAGGCGCCGCTCCATTGATGACAACCACTACGCCGCCCTTGACCTCATCGGGATCCACATGTTCAAGTCCCCAGCCTTTGAGGGTTTTGACGATCAGATCAACCGTACGAGGCGTCTCGAAACCGAGTTCCGGATGAGCATGAATGTCACGGCGCAGAGCGGCAAGCTCGTCCGCCCACTGAACCAATTCAGGAAATGCCTTGTCGGCAAGAATGGGCTGCATGGATGTATCTCCAATTTATATTTGTATTCCTTGCGGTGCACCCGAAGACTTGCATGCCTCTCAAGGCTCTGTCGACAGGGTTCTCCGACTGCACGGCATTGGAGCATTATGCCGCCGACTTCTGAAGAGCTGACCTCAACAAATTCCCTATGCGGCAGTCCTCCAGCACATGAATTGAGCATGAATGCAGTCATTGCTGCCGCCCAGTCGGCTGGTTCGAGAGGCCTGCAAACGGCCTAACATCAGGCGGCGCCCCAATCATGACGCAAATGCATCAATTCAGTGCGCTGCGCACAATTTTGCAACGTCCCGATCCGATTCAAGGCGTCTTGTCGTAAACCCTGAGTACTTTGCCTTACCCCACGTCGAACAAATCAATAATCGAGTGAATCTGCCGATCGTTGTGCGTACTGAAAAAGCCGCCGGCAAAACGAGGCGCTATGGTACGAACTCAACAATGCACACTGCGTCCGGCGGTATTGCGCTGACCGAATGCAAGGGTTTTCTGCATGACGCGGCAAGAGTTCGTGGCATGTGCTTTGCTTTAAGCCCATAAAGAGTGATCGGCGCAGAACATCTCTGCCCCGACGGGCAGTTCGGATGTCAAAAGCCCGCAAGGGATCAACACGGCCGCAACGCATTCAATCCGCTTGAGCCAACCAATTTACAAGAACAATGATGGAAGCTAAAGAAACAAACATCACGCCGCAGGCAGAGCTCCCCATATTGGAGGTTGAACACCTCCGCGTGCAGTTCACTTCGGACTCGGGCACTACCACGGCAGTAGTCGATGAATCCTTCTCCATCCGCCCCGGCGAGACCCTTGCGCTGGTAGGCGAATCGGGATCCGGCAAGTCCGTTACCTCCCTCTCTGTAATGCGTCTTGTCGAACACGGCGGCGGCAAGATCGTCAACGGCTCCATCAAACTGCGCTGCCGCGACGGCCGCGTGGTTGACCTGCGTCATGCCAATAAGTCTGAACTGCAGCATCTGCGCGGCTCTGAAGTGGCCATGATCTTCCAGGAGCCGATGACCTCCCTGAACCCGGTGTTCACGGTCGGTGCGCAGATTGCCGAAAGTCTGATCCTGCACCGCGGCATGGATGAAAAGGAAGCGCTCAAGGAAGCCGTTCATCTGCTCGAACTCGTGCGCATTCCCGATGCTGAACGCATCTCTTTAAGGTTCCCGCACCAACTCTCGGGCGGCATGCGTCAGCGCGTCATGATTGCCATGGCGCTTGCCTGCAAGCCGCAGCTCTTGATTGCAGACGAACCGACAACGGCGCTTGACGTTACGGTTCAGGCACAGATTCTTGCCCTAATTTCCGAACTTCAGAAAGAAATCGGGATGGCGGTGCTCTTCATCACGCACGACATGGGCGTAGTGGCGCAGATCGCCGACCGCGTCGCTGTCATGCGCTACGGTGAAATTGTGGAGTCCGGCACTGCTCAAGCCATCTTTGCGCATCCGCAGCACCCCTATACGCAGGCGCTGCTCTCCGCCGTACCCCGTCTGGGTGCCTTGAAAGACATTGAACATCCGTGCTTCTTCCGGCTGATTGATCCGGACAACGGCAAAGTCATCGAACCGCCCTCGGACAAACTCCCGCCGCCGGGAGAAAAAATTCTTGAAGTTAAGAATCTGGTGAAGACCTTCCCCGTCCGCACCGATTTCTGGGGGCGCCCCACCTACGTCGTACGCGCCTGCGACCATGTGAGCTTTGATCTGCGCGCAGGCGAAACGCTCTCGATCGTGGGCGAATCGGGCTGCGGCAAGTCAACCACTGGCCGCGCCGTTCTGCGGCTGCTCGATGTCGACAGCGGAGAAGTCCTCCACCGCGGCAAGTCGCTGCTGCGCATGACCCGGCACGAACTTCAGGAAGAGCGCCGCAATCTGCAGATGATCTTCCAGGATCCTTACGCCTCGCTTGATCCGCGACAGACCGTGGGCTACTCGATTGCCGAGCCGATGATGATCCATAACTACTGCTCCAAAAAGGAGATGTACGACCGCGTAGCGCTGCTCCTTAAACGCGTGGGACTCTCCCCGGATATGGCTAACCGCTACCCGCATGAATTCTCCGGCGGTCAGCGTCAGCGCATCTGTATTGCCCGTGCGCTTTCGCTCAAACCCCAGATCATCGTGGCCGATGAATGCGTTGCCGCGCTCGACGTCTCCATCCGTGCTCAGGTGGTGAACCTGATGATGGAACTGCAGGAGGAAATGGGACTTTCCTATATCTTCATCTCTCACGACATGGGCGTCGTTGAGCGCATCAGCCACCGCGTTGCCGTCATGTATCTCGGCCAGATCGTCGAAATGGGCTCGCGCCGCGCTGTCCTCGGCAATCCGCTCCATCCATATACGCAAAAGCTCCTCTCGGCCGTTCCGATTGCCGACCCGCAGGAGCGCAACCTTCTGAAGCTGCTCAATCTCTCAGACCTCCCGAGCCCGGTACGCAAAGTGGGTGATGATCCCGTCATCGAACCGCTCGTTGAAGTTGAACCCGGACACTTCGTGGCCAAGCATGTCGTGGGCACGATGGAAGGTCATAAATAAGAGCAAAGGGAAACAACATGCAGAAACGGCAAACCCTCACCAAACTGCTCCCTGCTGCGCTCATTTGCGCCGCCGTGCTCTCACCGGCCGGCGCAGCTGAAGCCAAAAATGAAATTACCGTCGCCGTAGCGAGCACCTTCACTACGATGGACCCGTGGAACGCGACGGACACGCTCTCTCAGGCCGTGGCAAAGTCCTTTTATGAAGGGCTCTTCAGGTTCGACCGAGAAATGAACGTTGTTCCGAGCCTTGCCGAATCGGCTGAATCGAGCCCCGACGGCATGCAGCATGTCGTGCACCTGCGCCGCGGCGTGAAGTTCCATGACGGCACGACATTCACGGCCGAAGCAGTCAAAGCCAATTTTGACCGCATCACAACGCCCGGCAGCACGCTCAAGCGCTTTTTCCTTTTTGAAAACGTCGCTTCACTCAAGGTGCTCGATCCTTACACGGTCCGCTTCACGCTCAAGCGTCCGAATTCGGCCTTCATCAACCGTCTTGCGCATCCGTCGGCTGTCATGATCTGCCCGAAGAGCCTCAGCGAAAAGGAAGTCAGCATTGCCTTCCATCCTTGCGGCACCGGGCCTTTTGTCATGAAGAACTACAACCCGAGCGACGTTTTGCGGGTGGAGAAGAACCCGAACTACTGGCGCGCGGGATACCCGAAGCTCGATGCCATCACCTGGCGTCCTGTAGTGGAAAACAGCACGCGCGTAGCCATGGCGCTCACGGGAGAAGCCGATTATGCGTTTCCGCTGCCTTCCGAGCAGGTCAAAATGGTGAAGGACAAAGGCACGCTCCGCGTCGACGTCACGCCTTCGATCATGCTTCGCTTTGTGGAAATGAATCTCACGAAGCCCGTCTTCAAGGATGTCCGCGTTCGTCAGGCGCTTAACTACGCCGTGAACAAAGAGGCGCTCGTCAAGGTGGCCTTTGCCGGATACGCCGACGTGGCCGAAGGCATTGCGCCGCTCTCGGTTGACTATGCCGTTAAGCTCGGTCCCTGGCCTTATGACCCGCAGAAGGCCAAGGCGCTTCTTAAAGAAGCGGGCTACCCGAACGGCTTTGAAGTGGAACTTTGGTCGGGCTACAACCATACGACGGCCTCCAAGATCATTCAGTTCCTGCAGCAGCAGCTCGCTCAGGTCGGCGTCAAAGTTCGCGTACGCACGCTTGAGGCCGGCGAACGCACGAGTTTTGTAGAGTCGACGCCCCAGCCCGAGCAGAGCCGTCATGAGCTTTATTACATTGGCTGGTCGAGCTCCACGGGCGAACTCGACTACGCGGTGCGCCCAGTCCTCGCAACGTCAAGCTTCCCGCCCCGCGGCTCCAACGAGTCCTACTATTCCAATCCCGCGGTTGATCAGGCGCTTTTCTATGCGCTCGGCACCACCGACCGCGAGAAGAAGTCAGCGATCTATGCGCAGATGCAGGAAACGATTTGGAAAGATGCACCGTGGATCTTCCTCGTGAGTGAACAAAACATCGCGGCAAGCTCCAAAGCGCTCCACGGTTTTTACATTCAGCCCGACTCGAGCTTTAACTTCGAGGAAGCCAGCTTAGAGCCGGCTTCTCTCATGAAGCCCTGAAGACGAGTTCAGGAACAAATCAACAACAAACAAGCAGGCAGAAAGTTCCATGCTGAGATATTTCATCAAGCGACTCCTCGGGATGATCCCCACGCTCATCATCGTGGCGGTCTGCGTCTTCTTCTTCATTCACCTGCTCCCGGGCGACCCGGCACGTTTGGCCGCCGGTCCGGAAGCTGACGAAGCGACGGTGGAGATGATCCGCCACAGTCTGGGTCTCGACCGCTCGATCCCTGAGCAGTTCGTGAACTTTGTGGTGGGCGCGTGTCAAGGCGACTTCGGCACCTCCATTCGTTCCCAGCGTCCGGTGATTCAGGAAATCGGCGAACGCTTTGGCCCGACGCTGTGGCTCACGCTTACCTCCATGGTTTGGTCGGTGATCTTCGGTCTGGTGATCGGCGTGATTTCCGCGGTCTACCGCAACAAGTGGCCTGACCGCATCGGCATGACGCTCGCCGTCTCCGGCATTTCGTTCCCGGCCTTTGCACTCGGCATCCTGCTCATGGAAATCTTTTCCGTTGAGCTCGGCTGGCTGCCGACGGTAGGCGCTTCGTCCTGGAAGCACTACATTCTCCCGTCGATCACGCTCGGCGCAGCGGTTGCCGCCGTGATGGCCCGCTTCACGCGTGCTTCCTTCGTGGAAGTGCTCCATGACGACTACATCCGCACCGCCCGCGCCAAGGGCGTGACGGAAACGAAGATCGTTGCCAAGCACGCGCTCCGCAATGCTTTGATTCCCGTGGTCACGATGATGGGTCTGCAGTTCGGCTTCCTGCTCGGCGGCTCCATCGTGGTGGAAAAGGTCTTTAACTGGCCCGGCATGGGGCGTCTGCTCGTCGACGCCGTCGACATGCGCGACTACCCTGTGATTCAGGCGAGCGTTCTGCTCTTTTCGCTTGAATTCATCGTCATTAACCTCGTGGTCGACGTGCTCTACGGATGGATCAATCCGTCGATCCGCTACAAGTAAAAGAAGAATCGGAGTGAATAAATGAGTACTGAAACTGCAGTGGATCCGCGCATTGCCAAGTCCAACGATGCGCTGCGCACCCCGATGGGCGAGTTCTGGCGCAAGTTTAAGAAGCAGCCGGTGGCGATGGCCGCTGCCGGATTCGTCTTCTTTTTGATCATCGTCGCCATTGTCGGCCCCATGATCACGCCGTTTGATCCGGAAAACTTCTTCGACTACGACCGTCTGAATGAAGGTCCTTCGGCCGTGCATTGGTTTGGCGTTGACGCCCTCGGGCGCGACATCTTCAGCCGCATCGTCGCCGGCACACGCATCTCGCTCGTCTGCGGCTTTTCGTCCGTTTTTGCCGGTGCTGTCATCGGCACGATTCTCGGCCTGATCGCCGGTTTCTATGAAGGATGGCCCGACCGCATCATCATGCGTATTTCGGACGTGCTCTTTGCTTTCCCGGGCATTCTGCTCGCGATCGGCATTGTGGCGATTCTCGGCGGCGGCATGCTCAACGTCGTCGCGGCCGTGGCGATTTTCTCGATTCCGGCCTTCGCCCGTCTGGTCCGCGCGAATGTGCTGAGCCTGAAAACCCAGACCTATGTTGAGGCGGCGCGAAGCCTGGGCATCAGCGACACGATGCTTCTGTTCCGCCATATTCTGCCCGGCACGATCTCGGTAATTCTGGTCTATCTCTCGATGCGTATCGGCACGTCAATCATCACCGCGGCATCGCTCTCCTTCCTGGGGCTCGGCGCTCAGCCGCCGATGCCTGAATGGGGCGCAATGCTTAACGAAGCCCGCGCTGACCTGCTCACCGCGCCGCACGCGGCGATCTTTCCCGTGATTGCGATCTTCCTCACGGTGCTTGCCTTCAACCTTTTGGGCGACGGTCTGCGCGATGCGCTTGACCCGAAGGTCGACACCAATCGTTAATCACCCTAACGCTGCGTGACAGCGATGAGCGGCGGACCTCTTTAGTGAAGTCCGCCGCTTTTTTTGCTCCCGGACGAAGCAGGAATACAAACAGCGTCACACTGCGGAACTACAATCATTACTGGTTGAAAGGCACCGTCTTACTTTGGAGGGTTTTATGACAACAAAAACAATTGAGCTGCCCGCTCCGCGCGAATTGAAGATGACGCTCACGGAGGCTCTGAAGGCACGCAAAACCATTCGCTCTTTCACGACAGAGCCCATTTCCGACGCAGATCTTTCAACGCTCCTTTGGTGCACGGCCGGCATTACACGTCCTGACGGAAAGCGGACCGTTCCCTCCTGTCTCGATCTGCGTACTGTCTCGGTCTGTGTTCTGCGCGCTGACGGCGCATGGCGCTGGAATGCGTCCAAGAATACGCTCGAGCTTCTGACCCCGGAAGACCTCCGCGCAGCGTCAACGATGGGACAGCACGCTTTTGTTGATACGGCCCCTGTAACACTCGTCTTTGTCGTTGAAGCGACGCCCCGCACGCAGATGGCTCGGCCGCACTGGGCTTATCTCGATGCCGGCACCATGGTCGAAGCCGCTTATCTGGCCGGCACCGCACTCGGTCTCGGCGGCGTTGCGCGCGGTTCGGTTGCAGGTCCCGAGCTCGGCAAACGCATGAAGCTGCCGGCCACCTATGAACCCGTTTTCTGCTTCACCTGCGGTCATCCGGCCTAAGCGCTTTGATCTCTGACTGAAGCGAGATGCTCAGCATTGCCGCGAGCATCTTCTTCGCGGCGTTCCCGTTCATTCATTCGCTTTTCTCCTTCGGCGAATCGACTCGAACGCCGACTTCCTCTCTTTATCAAAAAAAGTTTTCACGTTGACCGTACAGCACCGCGCCCAAAAAATCCTTGACGGACTTCTCAGTTTTTTGGAAGTCGGACGCGGTCGGCTTGCGCTCGGCTGCCTCATCGTCCTGCTTGCACTCTCTTCATGGGTGCTTTGCGACCGATTCACTCACCGCGCTTTTGATACAAGTCTCGCGTCGCTTATTCCAGCGGAATTAGCCCCGGAACTGCCCGAGGATATTGAAGACGCCCTGCGCGCCCGCCTGAGTCAGGATGAAGCCGGCAATGTCATCGTGCTCCTTCGCGTCAAGGGCGACACAGCAGCGGCGGCAGAAAAACTCAGGCAGCTCGCCGAGACCGCTCAAGCGGCAGTACGGAACGTACTGCTCGCATCACCCGCCCTATCAGAGCGCTCTCCAGAGCGTTTTGGGGCCGGTGCTGTCCCCAAAATTCCTCATGCCGCCGGCCGACTGCTTTCGGATGCCGACAGAAGTGCGCTCAGGAGTCTCATCGGCCTGCCGGAACCAAGCCGCAGCGAACGGCTGACAGAGCGAGCCGTCGGCTGCCTCACGAGCGCCGTGTCGCTCAGGATTCTCGGCTTTGCCAATGATCCGTTCTGCACCTATGACCATTGGCTCACCGAAGAACTTAAGCGCCTCCCTTGGCGCGCCTCTTCGAGCAACGGCCGCACGGAGCTCGAATTAAAGACGGTGCCGCCCGGAGAAACCGTCCGCGTGCTTTTTTTCACCGCGGACGAAAACCTGGCGGCAGCCGGGAAAGCTCATTTTGCGCAGACGCTCGAAGACGCTCAAAACGCCGCTCAGGATGCGGTGGGGCGCAGAGCTTCCGTCCAGATCGAAGCGGCCGGCGTGCCGCTCTTTACCGATGCGATCGCTGCCCGCGCACAGCGCGAGCTCACCTTTATCGGCACCCTCTCGACCATCAGTGTCTTTGCATTGGCTTGGGCGCTTTTCGGCAGTCCCGTCGTGCTCTTGCTGATGGCCGGAACCATTCTCCTCGGCTTCACGCTTGCACTGGGCGCCGCCTTTGCCGTCTTCGGCACGCTCTCGCTCATTACCTTCGTTTTCGGCGCAACACTGATCGGCGTATCGATTGACTATTCTTCGCATTGGTTTGCCCTCAAGACTGCCGGAGAATCCGCACAAGCACGCCGCCGCCGCATGGCCGGCGCGCTCCTCTCGGCAGCGCTTTCCACAGCCGCCGCATACTGCACGCTTGCGCTGACGCCGCTGCCCGGTCTTCGGCAGATGGCCGTCCTCGCCGCCTGCGGCGTCGTGGGAACGCTCTTCACCGTCTTGACGGTGCTTCCTCGACTGGAGCGTTGGGTGCCTAAAGACCAGACGCGGCTGATGCGAATGCTGGCCCAAGCGCTCCCCAGACTGGACGCCTCGGCACTCAGACGTCCTGCGGTTCTCTTCGGTCTCGCCATTTTTGCCGCAGCGCTTCTCTTTGGCCTCTCGCGCATGCATTTTGACGCGGGCATCAGAGACCTGCAGGGAGCGCCGCCCAAGCTCCTGAAGAGTCAGCTGGCAGTGTCCCGCGCCTTGACGCTGCCGTCACCGGCTCAAGCTTTTGTCCTGCAGGGCCCGACATTGAGTGAAACGCTCGAACACGAAGAAGCGCTCTTGTCCGCCATGGAGGCCATACCTGAACTCAAGAGCCTCACGCCTTCCGGGCTTTCCATGCTGCTGCCCTCGGATGCCAAACAGGATGCTGACAGAGATCTCGTTGCCGCGGCAACGGCTACCGCCGCCCCCCGGCTTCTTGAGCTGCTCGGAGCTTCGCCAAAAGGGCCTGACGCCCAGCGAATTGCCTTGAATGACTTAGAAAGTACGCCGTGGCGTGAACTCACTCATCGCTTCGTGCTGGAGAACCAGCCCGGACGCGCCGTCACAGTACTGATGCTCGCCGGCGTTGAGCCCAAGCATCTTCCTTTCTTAACGAAGGCCGCTGAAGCTGTGCCGGGCGCTTATTTTGTGGACATCACCCGCGGCATGAGCGAGGGGCTCTCGCTTTACAGAGATCTCATTCTCATGGTGCTCGCCGCCGGCATCGTGCTCCTCTGGGCGCTTTTAACGCTTCGTTTCGGGCGTGAGAGCTGGCGCGCCGTACTGCCCTCGGCCCTAGGCATTCTTGCCGCACTGGCCGTCTTTGGCTGGACGGGAACGCCCGTCACCATTTTCACCGCGCTGGGTCTCGTTTTAGTTCTCGGCCTGGGCGTTGACTACGGCATCTTCCTCACAGGGAGCCCCAGCGACGGCCGCACCTCTGCCGCCGTCCTTTTTTCGGGCGTTACGACGCTCCTTTCTTTTGGACTGCTGGTATTTTCCGCTACGCCTGCACTCCGAGCTTTCGGCATTACCGTGCTGGTGGGTCAAAGCATTGTTTGGGCAGCGACGCCGCTCTTGCGTCCGGCCGCTGATAAGCGCTGAGGTCGTGCTTCTCTCTCGTATTTGCCGCCACAGCCTTTCCTAAGTCCGTTGTTCCTAAGATGAGAGCAAGCATCTGTCAGCGATATCTCGCCCTTGGGGGCGAAGGTTCCGGGCGGCTACGCGGATTCCATTGGATTGGGAGATTGTTATGCCGTATTCACGCCGAACATTTCTGCGGTCTGCTTTTTTCACCGGCATCGCCGGGGTGCTCACGCTCTCGGGCTGCGTCGCTGCACCGCACCGTGCACCCCCGCCGCCAAAGCCCAGACCCGCCGCTCCCGTCATTCCTCCGCCTCGTCCGCAGCCGCCGCACCATCCTCGATGGCATCGATAAACGTGCAAAAGCCTGCCATGCGCTAACATTTGATATCGGACGGAAACCGCCGCCGAACCTTAACTTCTTCGGAGGCTTTCATGCCCGTCCGCTCACGCCGACTTTTCCTTACCGCGCTCTTCGCAGTTTCGCTGCTTTCGGGCTGTGCATTGAAAAAGGCCGCTGAAGGCAGCCAAACAGCTTCGCAGAAGACAGCCAAGCCGCTTCAGCGGAAACCCTCCGTAAACTCCGCCAAGGCCATTGAACGTCCGAAGCCTCAGAAGGCGGCGGCTGCAGCCAAGGAACGCTCTTTCGTACCTGTTTTTCTGCCGGCGATTGCTGATGCTCCGCAGCTCTCCCTCGACCAGCAGATTGTCATTCGCTTCAGCCCCAAAGCCGCCCAGCATGGCGCTCCGGCTGCGGTTCCGCCCCTTCGTGCGACAGTGCTCTCTGCTCCGGGCAGCGTCAATGCGGTTTTCTCCGCGCTCAGCATGACGGTCTGGCGCATCACCTGGGACGGCAGTACGATCACCGAAGCACGGAGTCCGCGTCTGGATGAACGCATCTCCGCCGAACGGCTTCTGCGTGACCTGACCTTCACTTTATGGCCGACACAAAGCATTGCGGCTGCCGTCCCCAGCGGCTTTGAGTTTTCGAGTCACCGTCAAGGTCCCACCGAAATCCGTGAACTCTCGTCCGAGGGCACAGCCCTTTTGCGCGCACACATCACCCAGATGGGCTCACGTTCGATGATTACCATCGAAAATGAACCGGAAGGCTATACGCTGCAGATTGAATCTTTGCTTTAAGTCGAGTCCGGCTTCTTTCACGGCCTGCCGCTCCGCTCAAATTCGGTTCATCATCCTTCGCAATGCCTCACTAAGCGCTTTCGTTTAGGGGGAAAACGTTATTGCAGTCAACATTTCTCAGGGAATGTTTCAGAACTGACGGTCTTCGCTCCCCAAGCGCCCCAAAACAAAGCGCATTGCCCGTAGAGTAGACAAACCCGCACAAAAAAGTGCGGACGGAATGACCCCAGCTAAGGTCATTTCTTCTTCAAACACTTCTTTGCAAGGGAAGCAGTTTTCGGACTTCAGCACTCCGGTGACTCCGTTCTTCCCGCCGCTGCACTATGAAGACATTTGTCAGCCTTTGGGCATTTAAGGAGTCAATGCGCTAAAAACGCATTGAATGAACGATATGAAATATCTCGTGAAAGTGAGCCAGTTTGTGAACAAGACCTTCGCCCTGTGGGTGATTATCTTCGGCATTCTCGGATTCATTTTCCCCGAGATTTTCAAGTTGGTCGGTCCTTATGTTCCGGTGCTCCTCGGTGTGGTGATGTTCGGCATGGGCCTCACGCTTTCGACGGCTGATTTCCGTGAGGTGGTCCGCCGTCCGAAAGAAGTACTGACAGGGGTCGTGGCACAGTTCACGATCATGCCGCTTTCGGCTTATGCGCTCTGCGTTCTGCTCAACCTTCCGGCAGATGTTGCGGTCGGCATGATGCTCCTGGGCTGCGCGCCCGGCGGCACCGCATCGAATGTGGTGACTTTCATCGCCCGCGGCGATGTGGCGCTTTCGGTGACGGTAACGTCCTGCACGACGCTGCTCGCGCCGATCGTAACGCCGGCCTTGATGTACGTTTTTGCCAATCAGTGGCTTGCCATCGATCCGGCTTCGATGTTCCTTTCGATCGTCCAGATGATCCTGCTCCCGATCGCCGCCGGCGTCGTCATCCATAAGCTCGCGGGAGATAAAAACGTTGAAAAGTGCGTGGCTGCGCTGCCGATCGTGTCCGTTGGCGCCATCGTGGTTATCGCCGCTGCTGTCGTTGCCGCAACCCGTGCCCAGCTCCTCAATGTCGGCCTCTTGATCTTCGCCGCGGTCGCCGTGCAGAACGCCGTCGGCATGCTGCTCGGCTGGTATGCAGCACGCTTCATGGGCATGTCGCTCTCCAAGCGCAAAACCCTTGCGTTTGAGGTTGGCATGCAGAACTCCGGCCTGGCTGTAGCGCTTGCCACCCTCCACTTCGCTGCCGCCCCTGCAACCGCCCTGCCGGCTGCCGTAGCCGCCCTTTGGCACAATGTGGCTAGCCCCGCCGTTGCCTCCTGGGTTCAGAAGTGGCGCGATGCCGGCGAAAAAGAATCCTTTTTCGATCGTATCGAACGCGAAGTTCAAGAATCCAAAACGGCCAAACGCTCTGCAGCTTAAGGCTTAAGACCTGTCGGCAGTCCCGCTCAAAAATGTTTTGAAGAATTCCAATCGGCTCACATTATTTCGTGAATTTGACAAAACACCGCACCGCCTGCCAACAGCGCTCCTCATAAAGGCAAGCCCGAACCTCTGCTGAAAGGTTCGGGCTTCTTTATGCCCTTCAGAAAGGCTTGGGCCGAAGGTTGTCTTTAGCTAATGAATGATCTCAGCAGCTTCTGCCTGAGCCGCCAGCAGCATATCTTCCACGCGTACGGGCCTTGCCAAATAAGCATCCTTGCCTTCTGCATGACGCATCCATTCATGCACGCTCTGAAGCGTTGAAGCATTAAAGGTGACAAAGTCGCCCTCCCGCTCCCAGTTCTCTGCGGTTTTGAGCTCCCGCAGAATACCGTCGAGCGTCACGCTCGAGGTTCGGATGACTTGAGCAATGTGGTTTTTACGGCCCGGTATGGGCACCCGAATCCGCAGTCCGCGGGGCCCCTCAGAAACCTCACCGTAAAAAAGCGACCAGGCAATGAGGAGCGCCTTGAAGCGGTCAATGGCCGGCAGCAGCGCCAAAATGGCAAAGCCGAACCGGTCAGAAAGATTGATGAGTTCCATCTGCGCGTAAAGCGCCAGATAAAAATCCTTGTCTGCCTGCATCAGAAAAGCGAGCGCTTCACTATGCGGTATTTCTCGCAGGCGCACGTGAGAGAGCGCCTGATAACGTCCGATAGCCGAACGATGCGTGAGCCAATTCAGGTTCCCTGCGGCATTGCGCATGGGAGTGGAAAGCGCCATTGCCCCTGCGCCGGACTGTCCGTCGACCGTTGCGACAATGCGTCCGGTCAGTCCCGCCTCCACCAGCATATAGCTGCGCACTTGGACATGGGGATAGAGCCAGTCGCCGGGATTAAGCTCCCGCACCTCGCCCATGTGATCAAAAGCCTTTCGTAAATAGGGATGAATCGGCGCGGTAATCCAGGGCATGACCGGCGCAGCCCGAGGCCCGCTCCAGTCAGGCCACTGCCCGGCAAAGCGGCAGCGGCTGAGAGCGTCAAACCATTCTTGAGAAAAACGTCGCATGCAGAGCTTTTGGATGAAAATTGGTCGGTGCAGCTGACGGAAGCTGCCGCCTTAAGCGGCCTCTCCGTCAGCGCTCTGAATGTCTGCGTCCATCTTTGCAGTTTCATGCCTTCAGAAGCTGCAAAAAACCAAGAGCGGCAGCAATGCAGCAGACATCTTGGGCGGAACCCGCCCCAGTGCATTTCACCCGATTGCTTTGACCGAGCTGATGAGCATCTCCCAAAACTGCGGCACGTTGAGCTTGAGCGCAGCAAAGGTGTGACAGCCTTCAGGTGCTTTGCGGCGAAAATCACAGACCGTCATGCCGGCCGTCAGGGCGCCTTTCGTTTCAACATTGATCGGGACAGGGACCACTTCCATAACCGTCGGATCAATGACGTAAGCCATCGCGCAGGGATCATGAAGCGGCGGAGCATCAAAGCCGCGCCATGCCTTGTAGTTTTCGGCAAAGGTCTCGAGCGTTTGGTACATGAAGTCGCCTGCCGGGGTGCCAATCGCTTTGAAAGCATCGCGCACAGACTTATCAGCGCGCGCCTGATACGTCAGGTCCAGCCCGACCATCACCACCTGCCAAGGTTCATTGAAAACAATATGTGCTGCTTCCGGATCGTTTTCAATGTTGAACTCCATCGCCGGGCCAACATTGCCTGTGTGGCAGGCGCCACCCATGAGAACCACCTGCTTGACGCGCTCAACGATCTTGGGCTCGAGCCGAGCGGCGAGAGCCACATTGGTGAGAGGCCCCGTGGCCACCAGTGTGACCGACTTTTCGGGCTCCCGCATGACAACGTCGACGATGAACTGAGCCGCCGGCCGCGGATCCGGATCGCGCTCAGGCTCTGCTACCGGAACCCCCAGTCCAGTTTCACCGTGAATCTCTGAGCAGACCTGCACCTGCGGACGCAGAAGCGGCCGTGCCGAGCCCCTGGCAATAGGAACATCCCCCATGCCTGCCATCTTGGCCACGAAAAAAGCGTTCTTCGTCACGCGCTCAATGGTCTGATTGCCCGCTACGGTCGTAATGCCGAGCACATGAATGCGGGGCGATCCGGCTGCCAAAAAAATAGCAGCCGCGTCGTCAAGACCAGGATCGCAGTCAAGGAGGATATTTTCAACAGTCATTAGCGCAGATTCCCTTCGGTATCCCACAAGTCGGCCACCACCGCGTCGACAACCTCAAAATGCGGAATAGATTCCGCTGCTCCGGCGCGCGTCACAGAAAGCGCTGCCGCCGTCACGGCATATTTGATCCCGTCCTCCAAAATAGCGCGGCAGCGAGCCAGATCTTCGCCCTTTTCTTCCGCATTCCATGCGAGCGTCAGCGCACGGACAGCGTACCCCGTAAAGGTATCTCCGGCCGCAGTGGTATCGACCACCGCATCCACGCGGTAGGCCGGGAAAAGTTTGGGAGACTGTCCCGGAATGCGCACGGCCACGCCGCGAGCGCCGAGCGTAATGAGGAGCGTCGTGTTCGGATAGCGTTCTCCAAGCGCCGTGAGGAGCTCAAGATCGTCGAGATTTTCCGCTGCCGCTTCATCCATGGAATAAAGCCCGCGGGCTTCACCTTCATTGAGAATTAAAGCTGCCGTTTGGTTGAGCGGCAGAAGCGGCACAGAACGGTCGAACGGCGCCGGATTGAACACGATGCGAAGTCCTTTTTCAAGGCCGATTTCAATTGCGTCCCGAATGGCGTTCGTTTCATTTTGCAAAAGCAAAACATCACCCTCTTTGAGATCGGAAACGGCATTCTTCACGAACTCACGCGTGAGGCAGGTATTGGTGCCCGGGTAATAAAGAATGGCATTCTCGCCTTCCGGAGAAATCTGGATGACCGTATGACCTGAAGCTTCATCGGCACGCATTTCAACATGCGCAACATTAACGCCTTCAGCTTCCAGAAAATTCTTCAGCACCTCGCCGTCACGGCCAATAATCCCGGCATGGGAACTCGCGATGCCGGCGCGGGCAAGCGCCACGCTTTGGTTGAGTCCTTTGCCGCCGACGTGAAGCGTACGGCGGTATGCCGCTACAGTTTCGCCGCCGCGCAGGAAATGCGGCACCTGATATACATTGTCAATATTGAGTGAACCGATGTTCAAAACGTGCATGGCTGACCTCGGCGCGAACCGTATGCTCTGCTGGTGGCTGGAACGGTTCGCTCTGATTTATTTTGTTCTTTGCTTCCTGACGGCTCGCTGGGGTCGATCTCACGACCCTTTGTACCGGCAGATCTTTTAATTTTACCGAGTTCAGAGGGCCCGTTATCAAACTTCTCACAAAGCCCTGATCAACAGGGCTGAGACTGCCCCGCTCGGGCCCAGCCCAGCAGCAGAGAAATAAAAAAAGCCGCAGCTTTCACGCTGCGGCATTGTGATCAGCACTCTTGAGCGGCGCTCATTTTTTTTGCCATAAAAGAGCCCCGGCCTTGAGGTCTTCTGGAATTTCCAATCCCAGCCGCTTCATAGCCGTCACGTTGAAAGTAGGATTTTTCACGTCCTGCACGCCGATTGGCGTTTCTGCGGCGGTTGTTCGGCCCTCAAGAATATCGGCGCCGAGCTGAGCTGCCTGAAGCCCGAGCTTGTAATAATCCACCGTCATCGCCGCCGTGCAGCCGGCGGCAAGTGACCCCATATCCCCCGATACGGTGACCTGATGAGCCGGCACCGTCGTGCGCAAAACAACCGCCATGCCGGCGACCACAACGTTGTCGGTCGGAAAGACAAAGCCGTCGACTTTTTTGCTCATGGATACGACTGCTGACTGAAGGTCCGTGAGATTCGTAACCGTCGCTTCCTCGAGTTCAATGCCGCGCTGCTCTGCCGCTGCGCGCAAGAGCTCAATCTGCACCACGGAATTGATTTCTCCGGCGTTATAGATGGTGCCGACCCGTTTGGCGTTCGGCACCAGCTTCATGAAGAGATCGAGCTGGGCAGCCACCGGGCCAATATTGGAAACACCCGTCACGTTGCCGCCGGGATGCTCATTGCTTGCAATAACCTTGGCTGCGGTGTAGCTCGTCACTGCAGCACCCACAATGGGAATGGTCTTGGTAGCGCGCGCCATGGCCTGAACCGCAGGGGTCGCAACGGCAAAAATGAGCTTGGCGTCCTTATGCACAAACCGGTCGCCAATCGTCTTGAGCGTTGACTGGTCTCCGTGAGCATTCTGCAGATCCAGACTGCCGGCGAGTCCCCGCGCCTTCAAGCCGTCTGTGATGCCGCGCACGGAATCGTTGAGGGCTTCATGATCAACAAGCTGTACGACACCTATCAGAGGCGCTTCGGCGGCTGCAAAGGCTGGTCCCAAAACGGCCAATCCAGAAAACGTCACGGCAGCAGCCGCGGCAATCAGCCGCCGGCGCAGGCCGCTCGGACATTGGGCATGAGATATTGAACCGGCATTTTGACTGTCGGGAACGCTTTGCATGTTTTCTCCTTGGTGTCTGCTCTGCAGCGGCACTCAACAGACCCGATGAGTCGTCTCACAGCAGTCCGCGCAGTTGTATTCATTGCTGATTTTCGATTTTATCGAAGCAAAGCGAATGAAACTTATGCATTTCACTTTGCAAAATATTGAATTTGACTCAATCAATAAACCGCTACCCTTAACTGCTTAGGCCGCCCATCCTAAGCGTTTCTCCGAATAACTTTTTGAAGTTTCCTACTTGCGAATGTTTCTCATTTGCGTTAAAGTTCATCTCAACACGGAACGAATTCCGCCAATTGATGAGCCAAGGGGTCGGCTCTGGCGGTTCAGCAGCACCGATTACGCAAAGCGGGGAAACTTTGTGGTGTTGCTTCGATTATCCGGAACTCTCCTGTCCGGTTCGTTCCTTGCTACTACGGGAGGCCGCGCGTTTCTTGGTCCGCGGCCTCCCCTTTTTTTGCCTTTTTTCTGTCAATCTGGTCTGCACGCAGGCATGACGCAAAACGGGACCGCCCATGAGGAAGGCAGTCCCGTTCAGTTTGTTGATAGGTTCCCGCAGGGAATATCAGGTTCAGGCCGCAGCCTTGTGCGAAGCGTTTGCAGCGTGCTTCTTGGCTGCCGCATTTTCTTCGAGCACTTCAAAGAAAGTCTTCTTTTCGCCGTTGCCGCGAAGCTTCTGGAAGAAACTTGCAACCACAGCGCCGGAGACATTGTGCCAGAGCGCACCCACCGCCGACGGCAAGGCCGTCATCGGCGAAGCCGCAAAGTGCACGGTAGCGAGCGTGACGCCCAAGGCCGAATTCTGCATGCCGACTTCAAAGCAGAGCGCCTTGCATTTGGCGACATCCATTCCAAAGAGACGGCCGGCGAGGAAGCCCAGTCCCATGCCGAAAGCATTCTGCAGCGCCACCACAGCGAAGACCGTGAGCCCAGCCGAGAGGAACTGACCGCGCGTTGCGGCCACGACCGCGGCGATGATCACCACTGCTGTAGCAACAGAAACAAACGGCAGGACCACAGAGGCCTGATCAGCTTTCTTCCCGAAAAGCTTATGAACGACGACGCCGGCAGCGATCGGGAGCAGGATCACCTGTACGATCGAAAGGAACATTGCCGTCGGATTGATGGCGATCCACTGGTTGGCGAAGAAGTACATCAGGGCCGGCGTAACGAGCGGCGCAAGCAGTGTTGTGCACGAAGTGATCGTGACCGAAAGCGCAACATCACCGCGGGCCAGGAAAGTGACCAAGTTCGAAGCCGTACCCCCGGGAACACAGCCAAGGAGCATCAGACCGACAGCCAAATCCGGCGGCAGCGCAAAAGCCTTGCAGAGCGCGAAGGCTGCCAGCGGCATGATGAGGAACTGCGCGAGGATGCCGACGAAGACATCCTTGGGGCGGCGGAAGATTTCACGGAAGTCGGCCGTCGTGAGCGTGAGCCCCATGCCGAACATCATGACGCCGAGGAGAATCGCAATCCAGCTGCCAATGGGCTTGAACACGTCCGGGAAAACAAAACCCAGTATCCCCGCAATAATCACCCACAGCGCAAAGGTCTTGTTGGCGAAGCGGCTAAGCATAAGTAACGTATTCATCATTGGCAGATTGGAGCAGTGCGTTATTGGCGCTCTGCCTCCCTAAATGTTGTGGATTGCAACCAGGGTTTCATCAACTGCTCGGCGGTCCTTTCGGATCCGCCGCCTCATGGCAGGAAACATTGGAACCCGCTGCCGGGAGTTCTGGTTTTGACTCATCAACGGCGCAGGCGTCTGAAAACTTTACGAGCGTGCATGCTTTGGCGCCTACGGCATCTGCCTTAGAGCAGGATGTATTCAATTTTTTTGAATCACTTTCTGACGTTTTCCAAGCCGTATTGCCGGAAACACCTAATGCAAAAATCGTAGGTTTCGCGCTGGGCCGCCATGGCGTCTAAGTGATCGGGTCTCAACGCCATTGGCGCGGTGATCCTCTCGGACTTGACCCGATCAGGCGTCTCACAATTGCAGCGAAACCAATGAAACGCTGCCGGCCGCATTGACGATGACGTCAAGGGGCGCCGTTTTTCTTGCGCTCGCCCGTCCTTGGGCTAAAGCTTGCGGCCGCCCGAATCCATCGGCACAGAAGCCCCCAAGAGACCTCAAAAGCACAAAGGAGACGGCGGGACCATCCGCGCCGTCTCCTCTTTGAGAACTTTATTAGGCTAAATCCATTAAACCGCTGCAGTCTTTTCTTCACGCGCCTTAGCGATGCTTTCTTCCATCAGATCCAGAATGGACTTCTTCTCATCCGCTGCACGCCATTTCTGGAAGAACGTAGCCACCACAGGACCCGTGATGTTGTGCCACAGCGCACCCACTGCCGAGGGCAGCGCCGTCATGGGAGAGGCTGCGAAGTGCACGCTGGCGAGCGCCACGCCCAGAGCGGAATTCTGCATGCCGACCTCAAAGCACAGGCACTTGCACTTGGAGAGATCCATTCCGAAGACCTTGCCGGCGGCAAAGCCCAGGGCCATCCCGAAGGCATTCTGCAGCGCCACCACGATGAAAGCGGTCATGCCGGCGGACAAGATCTGGCTGCGAGTAGCGGCCACCACCGCTGCCACAATCACCACAACCGCGCCGACAGACACAATCGGGAGCACTGCAGCCACGCGTTCGACCTTAGCACCGAAGATTTTGTGCACGATCACGCCGGCGGCGATCGGAACAAGGATCACCTGAACGATCGACATAAACATCGCCGTCGGATCGATCGAGAGCCACTGACTCGCAAAGGCATACATCAAAGCCGGGGTCACGACAGGCGCAAGCAGCGTCGTGCAGGAGGTCACCGTCACAGAGAGCGCCACGTCGCCGCGGGCAAGGAAGGTAACGACATTCGACGCCGTCCCGCCGGGAACGCAGCCCAGGAGCATCAGACCGACAGCAAGGTCAGGCGGCAGATCAAACGCCTTGCAGAGCACAAAAGCCGCGAGCGGCATGATCAGGAACTGAGCGAGGATCCCGACCGCCACATCCTTGGGACGACGGAAGATTTCACGAAAGTCCGCTGTCGTCAGCGTGAGCCCCATGCCGAACATAACTACGCCGAGAAGAATCGAGACATACGCACCTACCGGTTTGAAGACCTGGGGGAAAACGAAGCCGAGGGCGCCGAATACGACGACCCAAAGGGCAAACGTTTTGTTCATGAAGCGGCTGATCATCAGGAAGGTGTTCATCATGTCTCTCACAGCGGCACGTTATTGGCGTGCCGATCCTCGGGGTGTTGTGCGGTTGCTAAACCAGGTTTTCATTTCGGGAGCAGTGCGCTCTTTCAAACGCAAGCCTCAATTGATGAAGTGGACTGGGACCCGACGGCATCTGTAACAAAAGCTTTGTTCTTGCTGTCGGTGTTTGCAAAATTTACCGCAGAGCAATGAGTTGTGCATGCAGATTTCTATTTTTTACTGCACAGTTTCCTTATATATGCTCGACTTCATGATCATTTTCAATAGATATCGATAAAACTGCTTAGTGCAGTAAATCGAATATCGCTAAAAATTTCGGGTTTCCACGTCCGCCCTTTGATCTACTCCTTAGGGGGATCTGGATTGACTGGCATCAATCCTTACGTATCTTGTCAGGATTATTTTTCCATCCGCTATTGCGAATTGTTCTCAATCAGCGCATACTTCATCTCAAGCAAGGCGCTGAGATCGCAGCAGGGAACCAGGGGTCGGTTCCGCGGTCCAGCCGCTCCGGAGAACGCAAAGTTCTCCCTTAATGGAGCAGCAGCGCCTTGGGGTCTCCTGTAGGAGGCGATTCGAAATGAATCGCCTCCTCTTTTTTTTATTCAATGCCGCACATGGACCCCAAACTCCCGGGGACTAGCTCTTAATCCTTTCTAGTCCCTTTT
>ENA-ORTT01001020-ORTT01001020.1-human-gut-metagenome-genome-assembly--contig:-NODE-1020-length-30812-cov-9.694313_pt1 | contig 30812 bp, 33 predicted proteins | sample MGYA00242074_ERZ509197 | MGnify/ENA primary metagenome ERZ509197 (study PRJEB26280, sample SAMEA2338789) | human gut metagenome | biome: human gut; feature: human-associated habitat; material: faeces...
GCGCTTTGTTCAACCAGAAAAAATCGAAATTGATGCAAACGAAAGGGCAGTTAATGAAAAGTCTCCATACTGCTTTTTCGTTTGCACCACCTTCGATTCTTTCCTTAACGATTTTTCGTTCTCTGCGCCTTCCCAATAAACTGGAATTTTTGCTTTATAGAAATTACTTATGCTGTAAAAAATTATAAACTCTTTGATTGAAATCCTTAGCTTCTTCGTAAGCAGCATGTCCTAAATCATCATACATAAAGATTTCACAACCGAGTTTTTTTGCAATTTCCAAAGAAGCCTCTCCACTTACCACTTTATCCTGCATACCTCCAATTACAAACACCGGGCGTTGAATTTTATCTAATTCGTCATAAGCTTTACAACTAAGGCAAGCTTTTGCCAACGCGATAAATCTTGGTACATTCTTTGGTTTCTGCAAAACCGCTAATAATGACATAAACGGTTTGTATCGTTTCACATAAATGTCAGAATACATCTTTTCAGCCATATCTGTAATCAGCCTTTTCATATTATTCTGTTCCGTAATATGAATCCAATCATTGACTGTCCTTTCGACTGTTTCATTATTTTTCGAAAGTGTTACTGCGAGGACTAACTGATTTACTAAATCTGGTCTGTCTATTGCAAGATATTGAGCAATCATACCACCTTGTGATACACCAAAGATATCAGCATTTGTAATCTTTAATGTATCCATCACCATTGCTATATCTGTCGCTAAGTTTCTTACTGTTATGCTATCGCTAATATTTTCTCTGCGATCAAACAGATAAACTTTATAATCTCTTGCAAACATTCGATACATATAAGCCACTGAAAATGCTGCCCCTTTTATGCTACGGGTACTAAGACCTTGAATCAAAATCAAAGGCTTCTCACCTTTTCCAAAAGTAATATAATTCATCTGTATGTCCTGTATTTCTAACAGTTTTTCTTTTGCATTATAAAACATAGAATATTCACCGCCAAATTTCGATTTTAATGTCTCTATTATACCATAATGATACTATTATAAAAAAGGAAAAAGAGCTCCTTCGAGCTCTTTTGATTCAGTTCTGCAAACTTGAATTTATGCCTTTCTCTTAAGTGATTTAAAAAATAATCCACTCACAATCAACATCAGCACAGCCTGAACATCTGAAGCAATCAACTGTCCTATTGCAGCTACAGGAATAGGATGCAATGGCCATGGTTCAACAAATGAAGCAAGGCAAGCCCTAAAAACCCAAACCACTGTAAGAAAGAAATAAAAGTAGATTACTTCCCGATTCATTGCCAATGCTCTTTTGCCTAGCATGATAAGCAGCACACTTAATCCAAACAGCAATAATGAAAAGCAGTAATTGGTGTAATCAATCCCTACTATAAGATTCTCATACTGCATTGGAAGATAGTCATACCATTGAAACATCCATGGAACAAAGAAATGCCATAGTCCAACCAAAGCGCTAATTACAACTGTAATAAAATATAAGATGCGTATTCCTTTTTTCAAAACAATCCTCCTACATACTTCGATTTGTTACTCACATGATATCATATTTTTTCTTTAATTACATCCACCTAATTCTAATATACTGCCATTTGGCATGCTTCCGTAACCAGCATCCGGTGAATTTTCTTCTGCATTGTTTCCTTTGCATCTTCATTATAATAATGAAAAAAGTGGAGCCCGAAAGCTCCACAAGGTTATTTCATCATGATCAGATACTCAATGGTTGACTGTGCTTCGTCATAAACAATGATCTCGTCATTAAGCAGAGTAGTTCCTCCGGTTCCTCTTCCATGTGCCCAAGTGCAGTGCGCTCCGGGGCATTTTTTCTGAAGGACAGTTTTTGTAAGCGATGAATCAGAACCATGGTAAATGTCATAATGTTTACCGGTCGCAACCCTGTAGATTGCAAGAAATCTTACATCAGCGTTTCCACCGGTCCAGTACCCGCCGTCTGTATAACCCAGGGATTTCTGGGCAAGCGGGGCAAAATAAGTTCCATTTCCAAACATACTTCCGATACGCTGTACTCCGCAGTCCGGATTGATAAGCAGTCCGTTTGTGACAATGGACCAAAAATTCTCAGTCCTGGAACCATGGAACAGATGATCGATTCCATGACCTTCCGATAACTGTTCCTGTTGACAGAAACGTTCGAACCGTTCTTCTGTTCTCCTGTTATGGATCCTCCACGCTTTTACATACTGACTGGCATTTCCTTTCAGCATGGAAAGAACCTTATCTTGTTCCTCTTCTGTCACATCCCTCCAGTCCAGGTGGAATGCTTCCAGAACGGTAGGCCTTACGGAACAGTTGTCTAAGTCATGTGCATTTCGCACTCTGTTTACCATCACATCAAACAGCTCCTGTTCATCCGCAATGATGTCATTAAAATCCAGCTTTCGTTTGGCCAGAATCTTAGACAAATTATCAATCCTTCTTGGGATTGCTGCATACAGGGTTTTTAGTTTGTTATTAAACTCTGCTACGCTCATCTTGGAATATCCGGACGACAGTTCTTTCAGGATGGATTGTCCAAAAGCGATCATTTCATCTGAGATGTCATCGATCTTGATCCGGTAATTCTGGCTCAACACTGCTGTTGTACATTCCAGAAGGAGTGTTACAACTTCATTTACGGAGGCATTGGCAATAGGTGCATATTCATTTCCGTTAATGGAGCTGGTATTCTTTTCTATCACCTTTTGTTCCATCTTTTTCGTTTTTGTGACCATATATCCCCTGGAAACCTTAGACTGGAATATCTCATCCCATTTTTCCATGGGATTGATAAAGCTTCTTGGTCTGTGGCGCCCGATGGTAATGCCTACCCTGGATTCGGTTCCGCGGAAGGTGCCGTCGTGAAGGTTCTCCATGACATACTGCTGGTTGTTTCCCCTTCCAGTTGCAGTCTCCCCTACAAAGTTAAGCTCCAGGTATTCTGTGTTTGGAGGTATTAAATTTGTTGTTTTCATATAGAAATCTCCCTTCGTTTTTGATTCAGAAAGAATATGAAGAACAGAAGGAAAGATGAAATTCCGTATGATCCGCAGCTTGATAGCATAGAATTCTCTTTGATATTGGGGATATTAAGCGATGGGATGTGACAGCAGGATGACTCGCTGATATGGGAAGATGAGGCTGATTTGTGGAGAAAAAATCACAGTATTGTTTTGACAAAAGAAAAATAGTTAATCTTGGATAAAGTTAGACATTAAAAAGACACCTGCAGTTAATTCCTGCAGGTGTCCAAAAACGAATGGAGTCATCAGCTCTTGCTGATGGTGTTAATATACCAGAAAAAACATATTGGGATTTCTGGTACGAAATACCAGCTGGTTATCTCTGATGAAATACAGAGATTAACTTTCGGGAAGACGTTCTCCGCGGAGTGGATTATCACCGGAAAGTTATACAATATGTACAATCGAAAGGATTTATGGTAAAAAGGTGATTTTTTTGTACAAAGAAACCTCTAAGCAATTGACAACTGGCTGTAATTTTGTTTATTATTATTTTGGATACGTCTGTTTAAAAATAAGACAGCTTTTCAGTCAATTTTTAAAAGAGAAAGGAGAATATTATGACTCTTATTGAATTTGTTACAATTACAGAAGAAAAAGTTAAGAAGGAGCTCAAAAACAAACAGGGACTGGAAGACACTAGCATTATTACTCTTAAACTGCAGGATCCGGATGCGATTAATACAAAAGTCAGATATTTACTGGAGGCCAGCAATAAAGAAGGAAAAAAGAAATGTGTCAGTCTGAACACATATTACAAAACTTATAAAGAAGATCTGGAAAAAACCGATATAGGCAGTCTATCAGATGGAGCTATTCCGACTTTTTTTGACATCATTATCACTGATATCATTAGTCAGATTAAAAAAGCATTCGCCGCATAAAAAGAGATTATCAATATATAAGCAAAGAATTTAAGCAGATTGCTTTTTGTGACTTAGGTCATCAGTTCTACTATAGACAGTGGCCTAAGTCATTTTATTTAAAAAATCAGAATTTAAAAAAATGCCATCCGCGGAGGCCGTTTCCTTGTGTTTTTTGCTATTTGACAGCGGGTAATGAAGAAGGTTTTTTCTGCGGAAAAATACAACTACTTTCGTATATATGTGTCTGCTTTATTGTTTGGCATGGTGCAAGATCTTCCGTCAGATGTGTAGGCAGTATCGTCGGATGCGTACCAAGTGCCTTTTGGTAGATAGTAAATTGTGCCAACAAAGGCAAACTTTGTGCCCAGTTTAATACGGGTAAGATTATAGGAATCCTTAAACATATAGCCCATACTTTTTACTTTTGAAGTATCGAAAGATGACAGATCAAGTGATGTTAAATTAGAAAGCATGGAAAACATACTGTACATATCAGTAACCTTAGAAGTATCAAAAGGGCAGATTAATTCGGTAAGCTTCTTGCAATTAATAAACATACCATCCATATCCGTACAGGAGCTGGTATCAAAATTTGTGAGATCAAGCTTTGTCACCTCATGGCATGAATTAAACATACCGCTCATATCTTGTACCTTCGAGGTATTAAAATTCGAGACATCTATTGTTTTCAGATTTAAGCTTCTTAACATCCAATACATATTTGTCACATTAGAAGTATCAAAACTAGATAAATCTAACGATCTTATGGATTGACTATTATTAAACATTTTCTTCATTGTTGTTACTTTGGAAGTATTAAATCCAGATACATCGATTTTAACAGCATAAGTAGTATCAAACATTGACTCCATGGAGGTAACGTTTCCGGTATCAAAACCAGAACAGTCAAGCTCTAATTTCTTATCATCTCCCAGATATTTGAACATGAAACTCATATTCTCAGTAAGGGAAGTGTCCAGATTCATGAAATCAATATGATTAATATTGTCTAATGATTTAGATTCATTTTTATTTGCGAAAAACATGTAACTACAGTCTTTATTTGCAAGAACTTTTTGTCCAGGCGTTTGACTGGAAACGTAAAAAGCAGTGCCATCAAGCCATCCTACTACTCCGCCATCTCCGTCAGCATCCACATCAACCAGCGTTGCGGACGAAGGCATTGCTTCATCAGTAAATATTACGGATGTAGCAGAATCTGGAATTAAATTGTTAAAAATATCTCCAGAGTAATAACCGCTTTGTTTTAATACGAAAGTCTTGGACTTTGCATAAAGCTCCATATCAGATGCCACGCCGCTTACAGGCAGGTCATCAGAACCTACTTCTATCTTCTGTGTACATGATTCATCGGAATACCATCCTAAAGAAGTTTTTAACTCCTCATACTGTCCAGATACAATTTTTCCAGACTTGTTTACAATTAATTCGTTTTCTGTGGAACCGTCTGCAAAAGTTAGTCCGTTTCCGTAATAAGTAATCCCATAACCCAATGTACTCTTTCTGGGTTTTTCTGTGCTAATGGAAATATCCGGTATCGTTCTCTCATCATTAGAAGAACTGTCATCCCAGTTCTTTGTAACAGTAACTACTCCGGAAGTTTTGGAATCCTTAAAGTCGTAAACTTTCCCACTGTCACCTCCAGAACTGCTATCCGCACTGGTACTACTAACCCTCGAAAATTCTATCGGGGGGGGTACTACCAGAATTAATATTGTCTGCCATTACCGGCACCGATGTCATAACAGCCATCATTGCCCCAAGCATTATTCCCGGAATCCATTTCTTAAATCTCATTGCACATATACCTCCTGTGATTTTTCGATAATATACCAAAAAACTTATTTTCATATACAAAACTTATTGTTCATATTATGACTGTCAAAAAAACGAAAGGAGATAACTTATGAAAGAAAAAATGAGAATTCTGGTCGTATAACCAGTAAAGAGACCTTATGTAAAGGAGATTGATCATACTCTGGAGGAGATGCAGAAAGTAGTCGGAGGCTCAATTCAGGCCCTTTATCCGTTTGAGGATCGGGTAGGTTTGATTTGCAATGATGAGGCTAAAATAGCAGGTGGTTTCACACCAAACAGAGCACTTAGAGATGAGAATGGGAATGTTTATGATATAATTTTTGGAACATTTTTCATCGCAGGACTTGGAGAAGAGGACTTTTGTAGTCTGGAAGATGATCTTATTGAAAAATTCCATAAATATTATGAATACCCACAACTGTTTGGTTTTTGTGGCAGCGAGGAAGAACAAAAGCGGATCAATGAAACACACCCGCCCATTTATACCTTTCATTTGTGGATGTTGAAAGACACTGAGGAGAACGAGGACTACCTCTTCATGTCACGTCGATACTTAAAAAAATCAGGAAGAAAAATCAAAAAATCAGACTATGAAGAGGTTTACGATGGTATAAGTGTTGGTGGTAAAAATGACCATGAAATAGCAGAAAGTATCTATGCTTCTCTTAATATTGAGAAACCGGCAGATTATCATGCGAGAACGTTTTCCATGGGCGATATTCTCGTGCTATCAGATGAGGATAGAAATGAGAAAGCTTATTTTTGTGATACTTTCGGTTTCGTTGAGGTGCCAGAATTTCTTTCATAATCAAAAAGCACTTCTGGAGAGGATATCTTTCTCTCCTGGAAGTGCTTTTTTGCTGTAAAATATCGGATACACGCTTATGCTACCTCAAAATTGATAGCTCCTGCCTGTTTGCTTTTTGCAGGATTATCATTAACATCGGAAAGATACAGATCAGGATACTTCTCCTGGGCCATCTCCACGGCGACCTGCATCACCATAGCCATGTTAGCCGGAGAATGGTTCTTTTTGATTTTGTCGAAAGCGATAGGCAAAGCTTTTTCTAATGCTGATTTGACCTGATCTTCTGTTGCTGTTGTCTCAAAAGTAAGGTTGCATACAGCAATTCTCTTTCTGCTTGATGGATTTTGAGTATTGATGATATTGATAGTTTGGATCATAGAGTAGTTCTCCTTTTTTTGTGATTGTTGTGAAAAAGTGAATTCGAATTCACTTTTTTGAGTTACATACGGATACCAGCTTTTACAAATTTTCCGTATTTGGCAACGATCTGGTACGCATGAAGTTCTGTGTCTGTTACAGTTATGCGTATGGCTTTATCGCCTTTTGAGTGGGACCAGTAATATCCATCGTCATCCCTCAGCATGATACCGCCTGATTCTATGCCAGGAGAAATGCTGTAACAGGGATTGATTACCCGTCCAAAATCAAAGATGTTCCTTTCCTGGAATACATAGGTTTCATCGTTTATAGTAATCGTATGAATGTAACACTTTGTTTTTCCACCCTCATCGCATAAGGAATGTTCCTTGATATCCCATTGTACGCCCTCAAGCATTTTGGACCTTTCCTCCTCAAATGCTTTGATTTTACTTTCTCTTTCGGTTTTTATAGCCTCCTGCTGCTTTCTCCATTCTTCATAATGTCTTTTCATTATTGAAATATCGGTACCCTGAAACTCGCGATCGACAACTGTCCCAAAACCGTCAATGTAGCGTCCGCAGTGCAGATCACGAACGACTTCTGCGCTTATCCCATATATGACGTCTCCGGAACAATATTCTCCCTCTTCGTGATGGTAATCCAGAGGTTTTTCTCCGGAAAGGATAGCGTTATATTCGGCATCATGGAGTTCCTTTTGTTTATCTTTGAGAGAATTGTAGTAATTGGTCAGTTCTGCAAATTTTTCTTCCTGTCCCTCGAAATCGTTAAACCGAACTCCCAGATATGAGGTATCTGCAATACGCACATACCATTTGAACTTAATTATATTTCCCTTGATTTCATCAATTTCGACTGTTTTATCATTATCTATCTGAATCTCTGCATCAATTCCGTTAGCGTTTACGCCATTAATTGTAATATTAAAATAATGGCCTGATTTATGCAATTGCCAAGTTTTATTCATATAGTTTCATCCTTTCATTTAGTCCGCGTACTGTTATGCGGCAATACCCGAAATTTGTTTGGCAGCAGCTGTGGTATGTTAAGCACATCAGCATTTGTCTCCGCTACTTCCCTCTCTCATATTTGGAATCACCCTACCTTTGCAGTATTTTCTCTCAACCATTCGGGGTGCTCTTCCCAGGTATTGTTTTCTACGTCGATTAGGAAGTTTTTTGTCAGGGTGTTATATATCCGCGGAAGCCCCATCCCGTTCATACCAATAGATTCGGAAGTCATATAGGTGATGCAGTGCTTCTGCCAGTACTCCATCCAGATATCAAGAACTGATTTTCTGATACTTTCAATATGGTGGATATAGCCGTCTATATTGTACTCAGACATAAGCAGTTGCCAGGAGCGCCTTCCGAACTCTCCAGAGTTTCTTTCATTCAGAAATACCATGAGCTGACGGTAACAGGATTGTCCGTCTACGTCTCGATTGAATCGCAATGATCCGACGGTCTGCCAGTAAAGCACCTTACCGGCACAGATCCTTATTTCTTTTAGTAGCTTTTCGTAAGGATTCTTATATTGTGTCCGAAGAAGCTCCATAGAGATTTTCTCGTCATTTGCTTTCTTTTTGGAAACAAGTCTGCGCAGGGATTCGACCTGTTCTTCGGCTTTAACATTTATGTCTGGAATATATGTAAGATTTCTTTTCATAAGCGTTCGCTCCTCTCGTTTTTTGTGCTTTCATTCTACAGCAATATGATGACCGTTGTTGTCGATACGAAAAATTGAGTTACGCAAACTTCTGTTGACATTGTATATGCAGTTACCAACAGTATTTCAGAAACTTACCCGGTACATGGCAGACAAGGGACTGCCTGTTTTCGACAATCCCTTGCCATCAAAAGATCACGCGTATAAAAAAAGTCTTTTTGCCAGCAGCCCTTTTTCATAATAATCTAACAGATCTTCTACAGAAAAGTGATTTTGCAGATCTTCGATCGTGCGGGCAGGATATCCGTCACAGATCAGATTAAACTTGATAGTCTTTGCCATGATTAATTTCTCCTTTGTTCTTTTATATAATTTCTACTCTATCTCCCTGGCTTTTGAGCCACATATCGATACCCTTGCCGAATACCTCCGCGGAGACAGTATAAACTCCATCATCTTCTGAAAGTATCTGTGCAGTCGGCAGCCGGTCAAGAACGGCATCGATGTCTGATCCGGAATACCGGAATTTGACTTTCTGAAGCCTGCCTCCGTACATGAACTGGATCCTTTTTCTGAACTCGCCCTCTTCAAATCGATCTCTGTATGGAACATGGAACTGTTCATCCAGAACGGTCAGTTTTTTGATACGGTCTATGCGGTAAATTGTTGGAAAAGTGTCGTTGCTTACATCAAAATACTGGCACAGTACTTCATCATCAATAAAGGCGGTTAAGTAGAAGTAATATTCGGAAAACATGATAGCCGCAGGTCGGAGTCTGCGGGTGACAATAGACTTGTCTTTTGTCCGCTGATACTCAATCTCAATATAGTGGTTTGTACGCACCGCCTCACCAATCTGCCATAACATTTCCGAGCAGTCTGTCTTATGTCTGGGCTCAATGTAATGAAACAGTTCATTATTGACCAGTTTATAAATATGCTTTTGTTCCGGCTCCGGAACACTGTTATCAACAATCTGATAGATCAGCTTTTTCATCTTATCTTTTGGAAACGCCCGGCTATCGATGAGTATCTTGCAGACAGCCAGTGTTTCTCCGGCTGTCAGGTTCTCTTCATATACCTCTTCCAGCCGGTATCCACGCTCTTTCTGATCATATACGATCTGCTTTGATATTCCGGCAGAGTCTGTAGTTTCGAGAAATCCGCGGATATCGTCAATGTCCCTCTGTATAGTCCTGCTGTTGACACCGTATGCAGCAGCTTCTTCTGCTTTGTTTACAATCTGGTTGTTCATTAATTTCTGATACATACTTAGTACACGCAGAGCCTTGTCCCCATTTTCTCTTTCCATTTCTTTGTTCCTCCCACATTGCTGTGTCTATTGTATCATATATGGATGACATATAGTGTCTTTGTAAGCAAGTTTTAAAAAAATAGAGCTTCCTCAATATAGCCGGATTTATATCCAACATATTTAAGGAAGCTCGTAAGTCATTATATTAATGATTATCAGGAGTTACCATATGTCAATGTCCTGATGGTTTCCATGTAAGAAATGTCTGTTACAAGATTAATTGCCTGTTTTCGGCAGTATTCCAAGTCGTTCATATGCTCCTTCATTTCTCTGACATTCTTTTCATATTCTTTTGCAATATCCTTCTCGTACTGAAAATAGCTTTCAAGGTCATCACACATCTTTCTAAAAATAGATATTTTTTTATCCCGGCACTTCTTTTCAAGTAAAGCAAGAGCTTTATTTATTACTTTTTTCGTATAATCTTTAGTCTTTTCCTCACGAATAGTATCACTCATATTTAATATTTTCACAAATTCCGGAGAGTCCGTGGAGATATTTTCTGACACATATTGAGAAACCGTGTTATGTATATCATCCTCGAATGCATCTGCTATGTCATAACTAAACTGATTCATCACATCTTCAGGAAACACTTCTGCCAGTATATCGATAAATTTATCAATATCTTTTCTGAGCTGATCGACAGCATCATCCTCACATCGTTTTGCCTGCAAAGAGATCTGCCTTCTTACGTCGTCGCACATCTTATAGATGTCTATTGTATCCTGTACAGATGTACTGGAGTCATTCAAGTCCACCTGTTTATCAAGATAAGGATTATCATTCTGTATATTTATACCTAGTAACTCGATATCAACATTATTAACCATATCGCCAACTTTTTCAATTGCTGTACCAATTCCCCTGCAAACTGAACGTTTGGCGTTAACAATGCCTCTTCCGAATTCTTGTCCAATCTTTTTTAGAGAAGAAAAAAATCGCATATTATGTCCTCCTTTAATTCCTATGTTTAGAAGCTGCATTCAACTCTTCGTTGATTTTGATCTGCATTTCTAATGTTTTTTTTATTTCCTGAACCTTAAGCAGTAACCCCTCCAACTCATCATTTGTTTCCTGTAATTCTTCAATGCTATCCTGGTCTTCCTCCTGCTTCTTTGACAGATTCTCTAAAAGTGTTTCGGAATCACTCAATCCAGAAGATATATGGTCATTGATTAATTTCATACAGTTATAGTAGTCATCCAGTATCGCTTTTAAAATTAATTCCCTGGTATTTTGAAGAACCGTTTTGTCAATTTTATGAAAGAGGTCATTTACGCCTGCATATTTGAATATTTCATCAGACCTAGTGCTTACATCGGAAAATCCAAAAAGTAAATCTATATTTGGAAGTGCCCTTACTAATTTTATTTTTTCGTCCATTTCAAGCTCGATACCTTGAAGAATTTGTAATGTTATTAAATGCATTTCAGCAGCAACGAACGAAAATCTGCTGAGAGCTAAACTATTGTTATGATAAATTTCTCCCATACGGACTAAGAACTCTTCTGCTTTTTCCTGTGCCTCTTTGTTTGTAAGAGAATCTTTTTGAGTCGCAACGACGAATATTTTACTTACATCACCGCCTTTATTGGCGATAACTTTGGTCAGAAAATTAAATTCTGGCTGTCCTGAAAGATTTGCACTCATTATACATGCTAAGATCCAATCTGCATTTTTAATATATTTTCTTGTGATATCAGAACGGTATTTTACCGGATCACTTAAGCCTGGGGTGTCAACCAGAAAGACATCATGTGGAAATGTATCACTTTTATATCCGACTTCAATTTCCTTAACAAAGAAATGTTTAGGAGCATCTGATTTAGACCATTCCATCATAAGAACTGGCAATTCATCCGCGGAACAGGTAATATATTTCTGCGGTTTTCCAAGATATTCATATTTGATTTTTTCTGCGTCCAGTTTATCATAGTCTCTTCGGAATACTTTCGCTTTTTTTGCAGATTCCCATAATTTATTCCATTGACATTCTGTATAGAAAGTGATTTTCATATAGTTATTGTCACTTGTTGTACGGTATTTCACGAGAATGGATGTTTCCGGCGTTGCACCAACACTTGCAAGTTTCGTTCCGATTAAAGCATTAATTAAACTTGATTTACCTGCTTTTACGGTTCCTACGACGGCAATCTCAATTTTTTTCTTTTTATAATCGGAGAAGAACTTCTGTGCAAGTTCATTTACTTTACGGTAATAGGATACATTTCCATCTGACTTATCTTTTATTGCTTTTAAAGCAATTTCCTTGATTTTTTTCATTTTTATGAATTTTTCATTCAATTCAGGATAAAGCCAGTCATCGTTTTTGCTATCTGCGTCTATTACTGTATTTGACAATTCTTTTGCCTCCTCCAGACATTCTTTTTTAATTCTGAAATCGTCGGGTATATACGGAAAAGACTCTGTGATAGCTCCGCAGTAACTGCATACCAACTGATGAGCAGCCATATGATGACCACATTTTTTGCATATTGTAGAAAGAGACTTCATCTTTAATTCCATAGCACGTGATTTTCCTTTATATTTAGAAATCTCTTTTTCAGATTTTTGGGATGTTTTGTTTAAAACATTTAACCGTTCGTGATCCTCTTGTTGTCCAACAATCATATCATCGATCATATCTTTGGTTTTACGCTGATTACGGGCAATCTGGTCAATATGACCGCTGGTTTTATAAATTGCCTCTGTTGTTTTTTCAAAATTTTTTTCAAAAGGAGCAGCTCCGGCTTTCATGCCCTGCTTAAAGATCTGTTCATTTTTCTTTTTTCTCATTTGTTGTTTCCTCCTGCATACTATTCTCCCAAAACAATATTATACCACTGTTGCTCCAGGAATTCTTTTTTTACTTCAAAAATAAAATTTCGATCAGAGATAACTCTGTACAATGTAACCATAATACCACCCAGATCCAGATAATTGACAGATCTCCTTACAAGTTCAGGATTTCCGGAGCTGACACCTACTGCGGATGCAATAGCAACAGCGATCACATTGCTGGCAGTCGCTATAAGGTTTGAATAGCTGAGTATTTTTCTTGTTTTGACCGCATAGAGACTTCTACTTGTATGGATGGATTCATCATAATACAAACCATGGATCATTCCTATCAGGGAATTGATCAATACGGCAAATCCTGCCTGGGAACCGACCTTAAGAACATTACCCATGTCTATTCCGTAATCCGCTAAAGTCCTTGCAACATCAACGGAAATTGTTGAAATGATGGGGATAGGAAGGCTTGCTGTGGAATACATGTCAGATCTTAAATGTACCGCTTCCTTCATAAGTGAAATCCCAATGATCTCTTTTCCATTCATTCCTTCATTAAGGAGTTTGTCCTTGCAGGAATCAAGGATCTTAAAAGTATTGGCGTGTTTTGAAATTTTATCCCGGGCAGCTCCATTGGCAGTGGTTCCGGTCAGTACATGATAAGACTGTAAGCCCTCACTTACAGTTACCGTACTTGTTGCGATATTCATAGTTCCAAAAAGCCATCCAAGGAGAGGATCATGTCCGATTGTTTTTGCTCTGTGTGTGAAGCCTCCTCCAATACCCAGATTGTAGTCTTTACTGCCATAGATGGCATCAAACGGGACCGGGTTGGTCAATATCTCTTCCGCAGATGGATTGTACAGCCGGTGTTTTCTGTCTGAATGTTCAACCCCATGTCCTTTGGTATTTTTTGCTGCTGTTTTGTCGTCCACCCTCTGAGTGATCGTTCCAATAACATATTGCCGGATACACTGAAGTGTAGTTGCAAATAAGAGAAAAGTTATGTCGGTCCTGTCTAATCCGGTTACTTTTTCGAACTGTTCATCCATATCCTCTATGATCAAAGAGGAATGCCTTGCAATCTCTGATACCCGATGAGCATCTGCTGCAATCCTGTTCAGATCTGATTGACATGCGTACATTTCAGAAAGGCTTTTCGCATTTATCTGTTCATTTTCTTTTTTTAATCGGCTATAATTAACCATATATTTCATCTCCAAAAATCTCTTTTTGTATGTATCGTGAAACACAATCTTTAATCTGAAATTCATTATATCACACAAGATAGACACATGGTGTCCATGTAAATAAAAATTATAAAAAAATGGGACTCTGTATTTCTACAGAATCCCTTGATTGATTAAAAGAAAGATAACTGCCCATTTGCTCCTTCACAGTAAGAATAGTCAGCAGCACTTTCTACCTTTGGAGTTTCAATTTTTGCAGCAGGAACTTTGTAAGGTTTAAAGATACCTTCCCGGATCAGATCCTTAAAAAGCAGATCAAATTTCTCATTGATATATTCTCTCTCTTCTCCACGGGGATAAGCAAAGATGTCATTCCCGTCATCATCCGTTCCAAAGTTAGCCTCAGCATGTCCGCAGAGATAATCATTTACTCCGGACAACCGGTCCTGTACGTAGCAGGCAAAAGCCCTGGCAAAAAGCTCACAGCTGGAAGACCAGTATCCGTGTCCCGTCTTTGCTGTTTGGTTTCCGTACTTATAGGAATCCAGGTAATAGGATGTAAAGTTCTTTGTACCCTTCTGGAACCGTATGGCTTCCATCACATCAGTGAAAGACTTCGGAATATCCTTTCCTGTCTCTGTGGCAAATACTGATGAAGAGGTATAGATCTGCCCGATCATGTGATCTAAGGCATGTCCCCATTCGTGGGCCAGGCTTCCTGCTCCGCGGAGCTTGGTCAGGTTGATGACTTCCAGATCCTGCTCATAATGAGCCAGGGCATTTCCGCGGCCCCTTGCACCAAATGCAATGGCTAATCCCTTTCTGGAAAGGGAAGGAAGGGAAATATCTTCTGCCCGGATCCCGACAGCCTTTGCCATGTCATAGAATGCATCATATGACATATCTAAAGAGGTCTGGCGTTCTTTTTCATTGGTCCAGTTGCCAAATTCACCTCCACGGATATGGAAGGTTTTAATAAAATCATCACCAGATACATGTCTGCTATGCCGGAAGTCATCCCCAGTTCTGTTCAGTGTGACAAACTGCGGAGGAATCCATGTGCTTTTCTTTTTGGCACTGGCTTTTTTAGCCTTTTTTGTCTCAGAGAGATCAAACAGTTTTTTCTGCTCTTTGACACATTCCTTTTTGTTTTCGCTTAAAAAGACAATGTCATTGCCCCGTAAGACAAACCATGTCTGTTCTTTCGGGACGATCCCGTTGGTTGGGTGATAGAAGATCTTTCCATTAGGGAATTTCTGGACGACATAGAGTTTTTCCATGTTCTCTTCAATGACAAAGGTATCCCCGTCAACATAGAGGATCGGATATTCATGGTCCATGATCTCCTCTTTTGTCATTGCAAATCGTTCCTTGAACATTCTGGCTTTTAACTGTCGCAGTTTTATGTTGCGTCCGTAATTCAGGATGTTCTGGCCTTTGATGATCCCTCTGTAGCCATCTACGTAATCATAGTAGCGTCCACTTTTAAAAAGGATCATGGAAGTCATCCTGTCCACAAATACAGGAATGTCGCTTTCTTCTTTGATGGATTCCGCAAGTCCTTTGATCTTACGGACACCATCGATGTAGGCTTCCGCGGAGATCTGTTCTTTGGGCTGCGGATGTACCCACTTGCGGACTTCATTTCTGAAGTAAACCACAAAACGTGGCATTCCATCTGCGACTAAGGCTTTCATATCCTCTTTTGGCCAGATACAGTCTTTTTTGACATACTTCTCTTTTTCGCCCTGTGTCATGCCATCCAAATCTTCGACCATCAGACCACGTTCTTTCCAAAGATCTTTTCTTGCGCCCCCGATTTTTTCTCCAAAATCATTAATCATAATAAATTCTCCTTTCGTTTTTCGTTTGAAAAAATATGAAGATTTGGTTAAAAAATAAAAAAGGCATTTTTGAGAAAAATAGCGTGTAGGACTGGATATTTGAAAAATTAAGCGTATAATTGTAGTATAAAAAAAGGAGGAAAAGAAGTTGAAAAAATTACGTTTTGTATTATGTAGCTTGCTGGCATTCCTGCTCATAGCAACGTCAATTCCGGTAGTGACCGAAGCCGCTGCTAAGCCGGTATGTCAGAAAGCAACAACCCTGCATTACCAGTATAACGCAAGTGGTACGGTTACCATGGAGAGTCTGTATATTGGAAATTTATCCCGATCGGCCAAAGTATTTGGAATAAGATCCTCAAACAAAAATATCCAGACAAAAGTGAATGGACTCTGCTACAACGCCATCTGGATTGACAGAAAAAATTCCAGTCACCATATCAAGGATGGAGAGAAAACAACTATCAGTTTTAAAGTTAAACAGAACGGAAAAACTTACAAACTTTCATCCAGAATCACTTTTAAACGGTTTGACCAGGTATTTAAAAGCTTTAAGATCGGAAATAAAGAGTATGCTTCTGATTTTGCAGGATACTGGGGAACTGAAGCACAGATAAAAGGTAAGACTGCAAAAATCCAGGTTGCACCTGCTGCCGGTTATAAGATTGATAAGATCGTTGCTTATTACTGGCATGGCGGAGAGAATGATGAAAGCAGGAAGATCAAAAATGGATCTAAGGTAGCCTTAAAAGATTTAATGTTTATCTATGTGTACTACCATCCGGTTAAGACCCCTGCATATTTCAATATCAAAAATATGGAAAATCCTAAAATGTCACCTTTTAATTATGAATTCCATATAAGAGTCAAGTAATCATTAGAGTCAGTTGGAAATGGCAACCCCAATAGTATGCAGGGATTCAGTGGCACAAGCAGTTTGGTAAGACATAAATAATAAAAAAAAGAGAACCTGAACAGGGTTCTCTTTTTGTGTCTATTAATTTTTTAGTTCGGCCACTCTGTCCAGAATCTGTTCCTTTAAGATACTCTGCGGGAATTCTCGGTAATTCAATTACCGAGATGGAAGCAGGACGGTTTTTTGACCGTCACCCCTTCCCGAGAGGCTTTTCTGCTCCTATCGCCCAGTTCCCACAGTGATGCAGGATCCGGAGCCTTGATATACTGACCTGTTTGTATTTGGATGAAGTACAGATATAGTTGTCCTCCTTATCTTTTACATAGCAGGAAGTCCCGGTAAAACCGGTGATCCATCCTTTTTTTCCATCCAGTTCCACGCGGTCGAACAGACAGGCGATCATGGAGACTTTTTTCTCCCCGTTTCCTTTTGTGACCGTAACAGACTTTGTGTTCTTATCGCTCCTTGAAGCAGTACGGTTTGGTTCCTTCCTGCCCTTCCGAGGGGTTTCTTCATGGAGGGAGCGTTTTTTTCTCCTTACCTGCTGGATGTGGATGACAGGTTCTTCATCCTTCACGGATTTGACTTCCGTCTTCACCAGTGCGATGGCAGTGGCATCGTTCCCATGGCTTTTTGGCAGTTCCAGTTTCTCCCTGTCTGCCTTTGTGATATTGCCATAGGTAAACACCGCATCCGGAAATGCCTTCCGCAGACGTTTCTTAAGGATGTTCATGAACGTGGCATCTCTCAGACCCCTGGTAAACTTTTTCTGATCCTTCATCCACTGGTAAAGGATGCCTCCGGGCAAATGGTTTTCTGTGGTATGGCACTTACTGCATACCGCAGCCATGTACTTTGGATTATCCGATGCTCCCCTGCTCCTGTAAAGGATATGATGCACATGAAGCTTCCCGCCTTTCTTTTTACATACCCGGCAGGTATACCCGTCCCGGGCAAGGACATAGGCGCGCACATTTTCATAGTCATACTGCGGACCTTTCTGGTACAGCTCCCCGTGGATCTCCGGATCCTTCATCCTGGCCGGGTCAAAACGGCCCAGTTCGATGGAAAGCCGGTATCCTTCCGGGAGAAGGTCCAGGAGTTTCCGGATCCACTGGATATGATGGTCCGTTTTGGACTGCAGGGATGGCGGCAGCCACCCTGCCTGTCTTTTGGAAGTGAACGTGTTCTTCTGTTTCTTCCAGTGCCGTCCTTTCCGGTCTGCCTTCTCATTGTAGATACGCTTTGTCTTTGGCTTCCACTTCGGGTGCCGGTACCGGGTCTTCCGATACCGTCTCCCTCTCCTTGAGGAAGCCCTTGATTCCAGCAGCTTCCGTTTGGACATGGAATCCCGGAGCCCGATCTCTTCCTTATGTAAGACAGTACCGTCCTTTTGCACAACGGAAACCCCGATGTGCTGCGACCCGGTATCGATCCCTAGATATCCGGGCTGTACGGTGCTGCCGGTCTTATAGTTCAGTTTTATTGTAAATGGGACCTTCCGGTAAACGGAAGCTTTCCCACCCTTCAGTAATAAACGGGCTTTCCTTTCAGATACAGGCATCAGCCGGCATCCGTTCAGCCCTACCACGAACACACTCATGGCTGGTCCCTCCTTATGTTATTATGGCAGGTACGCAAAAGTCCTGCCCTCCCACAGGGGAGTGTTCACCCTTCGACAATGTTCCGGATACTTCCTGCACCAGGTCGGTATCTTCTTCTCCGGGAAGACATCCGTTGCCTGAACCCTGTGCCGGCTTGGGTACCACCGGGTCGGGTATTGATATCCGGGACGTAGCACTAATGGTATCCTTCACAGCATGGAAGCTGTAAGTTCCGTTGCGCTTAGTCTAGTCAGCATGCCCTTTCAGGTGCTACAGATAACTGATCCATACATTTCTGCATGCTAGGTTATTCTATAGCCGAGAAGCTGACTTCTTCCACGATGTCATTTGTTTACCACTCAGAATATTTTCTTTAGCAGATTACTCTCTTTTCTTCATATTCGAGGATCTTGTAGGCGTGTTTGTCATCCCATGCAATCCCGCGATTATAGATAACCCCGTCCTCTTCGTGTCTGACCATCAGATGATCCTCTGTTCCGTACTTCTCAAATACCACATTTTCTTCTAATGTGCCATCCGGATTTACAAAGTAATCGAAACGATCCTCAATAAGAACATAATACATTCCCAGACATACGATCCGGTTGAGCTCATGTAGATGGTATAGTTTATCCAGAATCCTCGTGTCGCTTTCTGTCAGCCGATCAAAGGTATCGATAGCATGCTCTCTGGATACATTTAATTTTGCCTTAAGGATTTCGAAGTGCCGGAGGGTACGAGCATATTCCTTCCCCCATTCGGAGTCATCAGCAGATTCTGTTTTGTCGTCATACGAAATGAGCAGATGATTCTGTTTATTGATCACGTAGATCTTCTCATCCTCGGGTTTATTCAGGTATTTCTGGATCCGTTTGATCAATTCCTTTGCAGTTTCTACATAGTATTCATATTCCGAGGATTCGAAAAAATCCTGTTTCATACTTTCCGGGATCGGAAACTCTTTCTCGTATTCATCCTCCTCTTCTCCGGTGTAATCCGGATATACTTCATGGAGATATTTTTCGGCAAGTTCTTCCTTAAATCTAATCTGTCTGTTTTTGATCTCTCCTTCGTTTTCATTAAAGCTGAAAAGAAATTCATCTTCCCCCATATGTTTGCTTTCTGTCAGGGAAATACAGAACAGGCTGTCATGGTTCTGCGGAGAGATAAGCCAGAACATCTTTTTGTCCTGTGCAGTACGCCTGATCAACTCTACTTCTTTCAGAAATCTGTTTTTGATTTTTGCTTTCATAATGTATCCCTCTCTTTTCGTTTTTACAAACATTCTGACTCAAAGTCATTGAGGTCCAGGTATTTTTTTTTATAATTTTATCATATTTTTCCGAACCTGTCTCATGTTTGGATGAAATTATCATACAGTCAAAAAACGCAAAATGATTTTGATACGAAAACTATAAAAAACCCAGATGAATTATCTTCATCTGAGTTTCTTGTCATACCAACTTTAATATCTTCCTTTTCTTCTATATATTAGAGCCAGATGTAACCCGTCTCATTACCATTGATTACAAAATACGCCTTGTTCTCTTCCGGCTTAATGTAGACCTTAACATCTTTGAAGTCTTTCTCTTTTCTGCCCATTTCGCCAGTCCAGAGATTCTTGATATTTTCTAATACGTTTTTTGTGCTAAGTTCCTTTCCGAGATACTGAACGTATACTTCTGCTTCTTTCCTAGCAGTTCTTCGTACCTTTTTCTCGACAACTTCTGTTGAAGCTTCTTCAATCTTTTCAGCCGGCTTTTCTTCTGTAACAGTCTTTTTGGTCGTTTTCTTTGCAGCAGTCGTCTTAGGTGCCTTTTTCTGTTCGGTATCCGCAGCCTTTTTTCTCGGTCTTCTGATTGGCTTTTTGACCGTTTTTTCGACAGTTTCTTTTTTGGTTTCCGTAACCTCATTTTTTGTTACTGTTTCTTTTGCAGGAGCCTCGGATGTCTTCACAGTAGATGTCTTTTCTGCGATTGTTGTTTTTTTCATAATAGTAGCCTCCTTATATTTGCAGCTGTCCGGTTCCGCAGTTGGAAGAAACGGGCAGCTTATGGAAACAGGATACTACAGATCTTCTGTTTTGGCAATGTCTGGTGGATATTATTGGAATATCAGCGAGTTGTAATTATGCAATGGAGATTTAACAACTGCGCCCCATTTTGAAGGTGCCTTATAGTTAACAGGTTTCTTTTTCGTGTAGTAGGAGACTGAAACCTGCATGCTGGAAGTCAGGTTAACAGAGGAACCATTTTTGATTTTCTTATTGGTATATTTGCCATTTTTGGAATAGCTGACATCTATGGAATCCAATACGTAACCTGAAGCCATCTTTACATATATCTTCTTCATTTGTGTCTGCATAAGATTCGCCTTCATCATAATAAGTCGAAACAGAGTCTTCTGAATTAGAATCATCATGACCATATGGATCATATGCACCAAAATCGGAATCATCATATGGAACCACTTCAATAGTTCGGAAAGGATCATAAGTTGATACTACACGAATGATTTCATTATTTGCAAAACATTGAAATGGGTTGGCAATTAATGCAATAGTACCTATAGTAGAAAGAATATAAGTCCTTTTTAAATTTCTCTTATTATTCATGGCACTTAATCTTCTTCGTAAAATTTTTATAGCATATTTTTGTCGTAATTACTTTTTTCTATTATTAAACTTATTCATTACTCATACTCGCGCCATCGAAGAATTATAAAATTTGACCTTAATAGAGCCTTCCGTTTTTAACATAACATTGATAACAAACTGAATAATCCAACCATGCAGGATTCATGCCACATTGAGAACAAGTCCAGTGAGGCTTCTTTTTTTTCGAGTCCAAAGAATTTACTTGGTTTCGTTTTTCCCTCTCCCGCATACGTTCTCTTTTAGTTCTACCCTTTGCCGCAATAAGTGCTTTCTTTCTCTCTTTGTTTCGTTGTTTCTTAGTTCCTGCAACCTTTATTTTTAATTCTTTATCTAATTCTGTTTGTGGCGTTGACACGATTTTTGTTTTTTGATTTTCCAATTTCTGAATATATTTACGCATTGCTTCTCTCTGATATTTTTCATTGTCATTCAACCTTTTCACCTCCAAACCTATGACTTCCTAACAAATATTTGCAATACTTACGAAAGAATGGGTCTCGCGTAAGTACTATATTGTATATCAGCCTTTATTCATATGAAACGAGCTTAAGAATTTATACTTATTTATTAGCTCGTATTTCCATTAGAGTTAACGAAATCTTTTGATTGTTTCAATAATGGGAGCCCCCTCTTAATATCTGGGCATTATCTCCTACAGATTTCGAACCGTTTTAACATATCAATAAATGAGTCCATTCTATCTTCTGTCATAGCAATGATTCCTTGTTGTGTTTTGATATTTTTAATTATACACTTGCGAATTACATATAACAATACATATTATTGGTTGGATTTGTAAAAATGGCTATATTATTTGGTATTGTTTGACAATAATCTTAAAAAACAATCGTAATATTCGATAATACCATTGACAGCGAAAAATATGAGAATTATAATAATGTCAAACAAGACAAGTTATTTATGCCATAAATGCAAACTCTCCACGGAGCCAGTATAAACAATCGGAAAGGAGGAAATAAGTTTGACCTCAAAAATATATACTATTACCGCTGCATTTGATGCCGCAGAGTTAAAAAAACAGAATGTTCTGGGAAAGAAAATTGCAGAATCACGTGTTTCTTCCGGAATGATCCAGAAGGAACTGGCAGGAAAACTGGCATCTTATAATATTTCTATCTCTCCTGCTTCTATCAGTAAATGGGAAAAGGGGGAAGCACTTCCCAATCCATACCAACTTCTGGCTCTGAGCCATATTTTCGGGATCAATGATATGCTGGAGTATTTTACCGGATGCAGCCCGGAACCACAGGACTACACTCCGGAACTGAGCCAGAAGGGATTGAATATTCTGCAGATGTTTAAGGAAACCCTGATTGCTTCTGGGAAATACGCCCCACATACCCGCCGCAGTATGCCAGTTACAATCCCGGTAAAGGTATTCATGACTCCCGCGGCAGCTGGAAGCGGGTCCTTCTTAAACGGTGAGGACTATGAAATGATTGACTTTAACCCGGATAATGTCCCGGAAGGAACAGATTTTGGCATCCGTGTTTCCGGAGATAGTATGCTTCCGCGGTATGTATCCGGACAGATTGTATTTGTAGAACAGTGTAAGGAACTGTATCCGGGTGAGATCGGTGTATTTGTACATAACGGAAACGCATATATCAAGCAGTATCAGGAAACAATGCAGAAAGACACCTATCCAAAGATCACCCTGTTCTCCCTTAACCGGGATTTGGCAGACTGTGATGTTCATGTAAAGCCTGGCGATGATCTGTTCATTGTAGGCCGGGTATTAAGCTGATTTATTGAGGAGTGGATACGAATGAAGAAAAATAGTGAAAAAGTATACGTTAAGGTGACTTCCGAATTTGACTCTACCGGATATATGCAGCCTACTTCCATTACCTGGTCGGACGGACGCACTTTTCCAATTGAACAGGTGCGGGATTACAGCCCTGCCGGAACTGCGGATTTCCGCGGAGACTGCTTCACAGTCCTGATCAATGGCCAGGAAAAGCATCTGTTTTTTGAGCGTATCGATCCGCGGTTTGCCGGAAGGATCGGTCGCTGGTTCGTAGAGACAGCATAAGGAGGGAAGCAATTTGAGGACATACCTTGCGATCGACCTGAAAAGTTATTATGCCTCCGCGGAATGTGCTGCCAGACATCTTAACCCTTTGACCACAAACCTGGTCGTGGCAGATTCCAGCAGGACGGAGAAAACCATCTGCCTGGCAGTCTCCCCATCCCTGAAAGCATACGGGATCCCGGGAAGAGCCAGGCTGTTTGAGGTTGTGCAGAAAGTACGTGAAGTTAATGTGGAAAGGCTGAACAATGCGGTAAGATTAAAGAAAGCGTTGATAAAGGACGGAAAGCCCTGCTTATCTTCCACTTCCTATGATTCCCTTGCTATTGCAGCAGATCCATCATTAAAAGTAGGCTATCTGGTCGCCCCTCCGCGGATGCAGTATTATGAGAAACTGTCCCGCCAGATCTATGGGATCTACCTGAAGTTTGTGGCTGCGGAGGATATCGTGGTATACAGTATAGATGAGGTGTTTATCGATGTGACTTCCTACCTCTCCCATTATAAGATGACCGCACATGACCTTGCAAAGACCATGATCCGGGAGGTCTTGTATGCGACCGGGATCACTGCTACTGCCGGGATTGGAACAAACCTGTATCTGGCAAAGCTGGCAATGGACATCGTGGCGAAACATACGGAGCCGGATCAGGATGGGGTGCGTATCGCAGAGCTTGACGAGGACTCTTTCCGTTATCTGCTCTGGGATCATAAGCCTCTCACAGATTTCTGGCAGACCGGTCCGGGAACAGTGAGAAGATTAAATAAGATAGGGATCCATACCATGGGTGAGCTGGCACAGTACAGCACACATTCCCAGGACTATCTCTACCAGGTGTTTGGAATTGATGCAGAGATCCTTATCGACCATGCATGGGGACTGGAGCCATGCGGGATCAAAGAGATAAAAAGCTATAAGCCTTCCATGAACAGCATCTCGGAAGGCCAGGTACTCTCCTGCCCTTATGAATACAGCAAAGCCCGGATCATCGTTATGGAGATGACGGACAGCCTGGTACTCCAGCTTACAGACAAACACCTTGTGACAGACAGCTTAACGCTGGATGTGGGATATGACAGGGAAAACTGCGACAAGGGTATCTATAAAGGGCCGGTGCACATTGACCACTACGGCAGGGCAGTACCCAAAGGTGCCCATGGTTCCGTAAAGCTGGACAATCCTACAAACCTTGGCAGCATCCTGATCTCTTCCGCCACAGCACTGTTTGACCGGATCACAGACCAAAAACTTACTATCCGCAGGATCACCTTATCTGCAAACCGGGTGACGCAGGATGAGGGCTTCTTCCAGGTCGACCTTTTTACAGACACGAAGAAATTAGAGAAAGAAAAACAGCTTCAGGAAGCGATGCTGGGGATCAAGAAAAAGTTCGGAAAAAATGCAGTCCTGCGCGGGACCAACTATTTAGACGGGGCTACCATGCGGGAGCGCAATGAGCAGATTGGCGGACACAAAGCGAAATAGATGAGGAGCGAAATCTGGAGGTAAGTTTATGGATTACAAAAATACTGTGGAAGGCAAAGAGGTCCAGAAAAAATACAGAGACATTCTATATTCATCCCGTCCAGAAATTCCTCCGGGACATACAAGGATGGACATCAACAACAGGGCAAAGATCTTCTCTCCTTTTGCGGCTCTCCGCGGATACGAGGAAGAGATCCGCTCTGAAGGCAGGGATCATCTGAAAGGCAGCAGGATTGAGTTATCCGATGAGGAGCAGGGAAAATTATCGGAACAGTTACAGAAAGTAACAAAGGGAATGCGGGTTACCATTCGATATTTTAAGGAAGGGTTTTACGAAGACATTGAAGGAGTGGTTCTCCGCATTGATTCCATTGAGCAGGTAGTTTATCTGCAGGCCGCGGAGGTTGGGACTTTGGAGAAGGATATTCCTATAAAGATTTTGTTTTGGGATATTTTGCAGATTCGGGCCACAGAATATCAAGAATAGGATTGCTGCAAGCTGCTGGTTCAGGTATACTATAGTCAATAAGAAGGAGGGTGGTTATTGTGTACCAAAGACAAAAGAAAAATGCACGACATTATATTATCAAGCATTTTGTTTATCTGTTCATTTTCTGCTGCATCATATGGTTTCTTCCATCGAGACCGCAAGTAGCAACAAATGTGACCAGAAAAACCATGTACATCGGGGATTCATATACCTTAAAGATCAACGGCAAGATCAGAGATGGAAACTGGACGTCTTCCAATCCACGTATAGCATCTGTGACCGGAAAGGGAAGAATACGGGCAAAGTCCAGTCAATTACCCACGGCCATATCTCCCTCCGGGAGAATGACCGGGGCTTGCAGAAGGAAAGATAACTTTTGTTATCCGGAATGACGTAAGCCTGGTTGATTACTTCAGGCCAGCTCTGTATGTCAGCGGCCCCGGCTGCTGAAACTGCAGGGTAACGGCTCCGTTATAAAGGAATATATAGGCACCAGGGGATATCCTCCACGTCCCACTTGCTCTGCGGCCTGCTGTTAAACATCCCTTTTTGGGTACGGGGAAGTGCAGCCGGCATAAACCCTTTATAACATCAAGTATGGAGAACACTTGAAAAAAGAAGCCGCAGGGCACCGGCAGGGGAAGGACTGCCGCCCCGTCCGGTACGGTCCGCCGTACCGGGCAGGGATGCCGGACGGAAGGCGTAAGCCGGAAAGGAAACATATGGTAGCAGTTGTGACCAGTACTGGGAAGCCCCTGATGCCGACCAGTGCATACCGGGCACGTAAGCTCTTGAAAAAGGGACGTGCCGTTATCTTTAAATACCGTCCGTATTTTACCATCCAGCTCGTGGACCGGGCAGACGGGGAAGTACAGGAAGTGGAATATAAATCCGACACCGGATCCGTCCATGTGGGGATCAGTGTGTGTACGGAGAAAAAAGAACTTTTAAGCGAACAGCGTGACCTTCTGGAGAATGAACCGGAACATCACAATGACCGGAAGAAGAACCGCAGGACACGGCGGAACCGGAAACGGTACCGGAAGCCCAGGTTTGACAACCGGAAGAAGAAGCCCCAGGAGGGCCATGAAAAATGGCTGCCGCCTACCCTCCTCCACAAGATGGAGGTCCAGGTACGGCTGTTCAGGGAATTCTGCAGGGTTGTCCCGGTGACCTCCGCCTGCTTCGAGATGGGGAAATTTGACACACAGGCCCTGAAAGCCGTATCGAAGGGGGAACCCGTACCGGAAGGGGAAGGATACCAGAAGGGGGAACGCTATGGCACGGATACCCTCCGGGCTGCCGTATTCCTGCGGGACGGACATACCTGCCGTTTCTGCGGGCGTTCCGTAAAGGACGGGGCTATCCTCCATGTACACCATGTCGGTTACTGGAAGGGGGACCGGACAAACCGTCCGGCAAACCTTGCCTCTGCCTGTGAGCAGTGCCATACCCCTGCAAACCATGGGAAGAACGGGATCCTGTACGGAAAGGAACCGGAGTTTAAGACCTTAAAGGATGCATCTTATATGACATCTGTAAGGTGGATCATGCTGGACGAGATCAAAAAAGCCGCCCCCGGGGTCCAGGTGTCCGTCACCTATGGAGTGACTACAAAAAGGAAGCGGCAGGAACTCCACCTGCCCAAGAGCCATGTCAACGATGCCTTTTCCATGGCCTCCTTCCATCCCAAAAAACGGTCGGATACGGAATACTGGAAAAAGATCCCGAGGCATGACCGTGTCCTTCAGAAATTTTACGATGCCATCTACCTGGACACCAGGGACGGCAGCGAAAAGAAAGGCAGCGAGCTGTCCAATGGGCGTATCAGCAGGAACCACAAAAAGGACAGTGAGAACCTGCACCAGTACCGTGGACACAAAGTGTCAAAGGGACACAATTCCATCCGCAGGGGTGCCAGCAGTCTGAAACCCGGGAGCATCGTAATGTATAAGGGGGAGAAGATGACCGTCCATGGGACACATACAAGATATGTTAAGGGTAAAGACGGAAAGACTGCCAAGAAAGTAAACGTACAGTTCACCTGTCCTGCCTCTGACGGTAAAAAATCCGCTTCCCTGGAAAAATGTACACCTGTGTCCAGGGTTTACAACACCGGTTGGAAAAGGTACTGGCCGGATAAGAAATAAAAGGATCACGCGCATTCCTCCCCAGCCATTTAGAAATGGCTGGGGTACCCTGCGCTAACTTAATGGAAGGACAACGATCACCGCACAGATAGGGAAGAAAAAATACCACTGTGTCATCACCGTTCGTATTCCGGTACAGGCGATCATTCCCAATGAAGGATGGGTGGATCTTGACGGTCCAAAGAAAAAGTTTAAACTGAAGGCGACCTTATATCCGCAGAACGCCTATAATAAAAAACTAACCTTTAAGTTGACCGATGAATCTATCGCAATTGTATCCAAGAACGGGACCATTACAGCTCTGAGCAATGGGACCTGTAAGATTAAGATCACCGCGGCAGACAGAAACAAACTGAGCCGTTATTGTTATGTATGTGTGACTGGATGCACAACGCCTGTTATCCAAAAAAGTGATTACAAATATGAAGTATATCTTCTGGACGGTCTTGATAAGGATGACTGGTACGCTGAAAACAGTAGAGTCATTTACATTAAAACAGATAATCCTGATATCAATTCCCTTGACTGGAAGACTTCAAATGGAGTATACAAATATTTGCAGGGGGGTCAGAAGATTTGCAGATGTCAATTATCTCGATATCCGCGATGATCTGGAAGTTGCGAGAGTTGATGGCGGATATATCATGAGCATTGGTTTCAGTGATCCTGAATCCGGAGACACTTTATTTGGCGTATGCAAAGGGAAAAATTATATTAATCTGATGGAAAATTCAAAATGCGTAGCATCTATTCCCTGTAAAATAAAGAAATATGAAACAGAGTACAAAAAAAGCAGTCAAGGAAATCGTATGGCAGTCCTCAGCTGCAGGCATGGATCCGTTTGAACGCATGCAGGCTGCTGTAGATTACATCGAAAAGAAACATCCACGATATCTTGCAAATGACGGAACTTATCTCTATACTTTTGCCGCGGAGCCGAGTGATGAACTTTGGTTCAAAAGCTGGCGGTTTGATTCCCTTACAACCCCAACAATCCTGTGTTCCATAGCAAAAGAAATCGGTGGTTTTGACAAGATCAGCAACCTTTATTATGACGGGAACTGGAGCGAACACTGGTATGCCCGTGTGACTATTGGGAACCAGACTAAAGATTACACGTTTTGTCCGGATGTGAGTACCGGAGACATTGGAGAAATTCGGAAAATAAATTTTATGGACACTTCTAAAATGACAAAAATATACTAACCAAACTGGGCAGAAACAGCATTAAAACTGTTTCTGCCCTGCTTTTATAAATCTATGTTATCCATTTTTGTATTACCACTCTTGCGGTAGATTTTCATATATTTTCCGCTTGTATCCAGAGTGCTCCGATTCCACCTGGCGGTATATGTTTGCTTTACTTTTAATTTGACGTATCCTTTGTACAATTTTAATGTTCCAGTGCCGGAATTGCCCCATGTATCTTTCCACTTAAAAGAAACTGTGTTTCCTTTACGCTTCGCTGTAATGGGAGCAGTCGCATAGATAGGCGAACCATTGACTCCCAGTTTTTCAAGCTGAAGCCTGACTTTGGTACTGGTAACCTTATTTACAATGACGGAATAGCTCGGCTTGATGGTGACCGTCATATTGCTTGAAACAGACCATGTTTTTGTGTAGGTCCCGGTGTATTTACCGGAAGCGGCCTGAACTGGTTGGTAAAGCGTAACAGTAATCATGATAGTCAGCATTAAGAATAGTAATCTGGAAAACCTTTTTCTCTTCATGGTAATCAAATCCTCCTTTTGGCTGTGTTATATTAATTATTGGGAATCCATGTTGCAGTTAATTTTTCATTATTAGTTGCCGTCATATAATGGTATTTTTCATTATATTCAGTAAGCCATCCATCAAATTTATATCCGTTACGTGTTGGCATTGGAAATGCATCATAAAGACTGATGTGAGCTTGCTTAAACGGAAATGTAAACAGCTTTATTGATGTTCCATCACTAAATACTCCTCCATTAGCATCAATTGTAAAAGTACATTTTTTATCTGGGTTATCAGAAAACGTCTGAACCCAATGTCCTTTATAATAGCCGACCCCAATATGTGTATTATTTTTTGATAAAATCGCAATTTTATGTCCAAGACTATCCATCCAAGCTTTCATAACCTCTGCTGCACTTGATGTCCCCATTCCAATATTTTCGTCAGTAGGGCTTCCAGCTCCAGCTTGCGTAACAGCTGTTCCGCAAGATGTCCCATCTGGTCTTTCATGCGAAAACTTAACCGCAATCTCTTTAGCCCTTACCATCGCGGCTTTTTCAAGTCTTAAATCATACTTATACGGCTGTAATCCAGCTTTCATTCTTTCTATATTTACAAGCTTGAATACTTCCTGCGCTTTCTGTTCTGGCGTAGCATGGTCGACCTCATCATCCGGGTCAGGAGTATCTGTTGGCTTTGGTGTTATTGTTGGTCTGACTTCATCGCTGTCTTTCACATAAATGCTTACTCCTGTTTTATTCATAACTCCGTATGTTTTGGTGCTGCTGGAATAACCTCTTACGGAGTAATAGTTTGTGCAATCTACGCATGGATTTACATCAATAAAAGATGAGGTATCTTTGACTGTAATAATCTTACTCCATTTGTCGTCTGGTTTGATTTTGGCATAAATGGCATATTTGTCCGCACCGCTTACTTTGTTCCACGTAAGTTTGACTGTTGTGCCTTCGATTTTAGCTTCAATTCCGGTCACCATCTTTAATGATGCTGTTACAGTCAATCCTTTTGTATTATAGCTTCCATACTTCTTCGTATCCTTATTGTATGCTTTGACAGTATATTGATATTTCTGTCCAATGTTAATTGGATATTTACTGGAAGATGTATGGGTGTAACTGGACTTAGTACTACCAAGTGTTTTTAATTTAATCCATTTACTGTTTCCAGCTTCTTTGTAATATACAATATAGCTTGTAGCATCTGAAGATTTTTTCCACTTGATGTTGATCTTGTTGTAATCAACAGCAGTGATTTTTGTAAGCTTAACTGCTCCTGGCTTAGCAGATGCCTGAATGGATGCCGGCATCAGCAGTATGACTGCCAGCATCAGCATTGCCAGGAATGTAATTCTTTTTCTTTTCATAAAATTGAATCCTCCCTTTATTGTGCGTTTTCCAATTCCTTCTCGATCCATGTTATGATCACATCGACAAGATACTCCTGCTGCACCTGACTCAACTCCCGGCCGGGTTGTATCTTATGCCATTTTCGGATGCATTCCCGGCAGCAGGTCGCAGTTGCATGCTGTGCGATGAACACAGGATGACCACGCATAGGCGTTTGCTTTCCGTCATTTGGGATATATGCAGGGGCTTCTCGTTTTGCAATGAAATCTTCTGCGTGTTTCCGGATTGTATCCAGTCCTTTTTCATGAATGTAATCAATATCTTTCTGCTTAAGATGAAATCTGCTTCGAAACCTGGAATTGCCAAGTCTCTCAAACAGCTGTTTATACCATTCTTCTTTTGTCAATAGAACTCACCACTTTCCATTATGAAAACAGACTCTGCTGCTCATATTCCGTCTGTTGGTTAAGCAGAGTCGGTGTCTGGTGCAGAAGTACAGGCATTTTGTTATTATCAAACCAGTCTGTGATTTGTTCCCTTTCCAAGATCAAAGGCATGCGATCATGGATTTTTTTCATGGAATCATTCGCTGTGGTAGTCAGGATCACAAATCTTCGTTCATTCTCAAACCAGTCACAGAACC
>ENA-ORTT01001027-ORTT01001027.1-human-gut-metagenome-genome-assembly--contig:-NODE-1027-length-30716-cov-3.820880_pt1 | contig 30716 bp, 23 predicted proteins | sample MGYA00242074_ERZ509197 | MGnify/ENA primary metagenome ERZ509197 (study PRJEB26280, sample SAMEA2338789) | human gut metagenome | biome: human gut; feature: human-associated habitat; material: faeces...
TGTCTGGCGGCGAAGCAGTACAGGATTTCGTGACAGAAAAACCGACAAGTGAAATCAATTGTTTAGCAGATTACATAGAGGAAAATGTTAAGTGTGAAAAATGTGGTAAAAAGCTTGACTTGGTTCGAAATGCAAAAGATCGGTGTTATTTAAAAGGAAAAGAATGTAGTCATGTGGAATATTTGACACCTGATGAAGTAAATAACTATATTGTTAAGTATCACCGACTTTGCCCAATTCACCATTGTCCGATTACCAGTGGATTGAGCAAAGATGGTGTTTATGTACGCTGTGAGCAGGGGCATTTTATGAAACCGGATGAGATATAGAACAAAGGAGCGAGAATGTGGACAGGCTGAAAATGCATACAGAAAATGGTACAGATAAGAAATTTGATATACTGAAAAACTTGTTTCCAAATGCAATAACGGAAAAAATAGCCGGATATGATATGAAGGGGAATCCTCTGATAGAGCGGGCTATTGATGCAGATATACTTAGACAGGAAATATCGACGAGTGTTGTTGAGGGAAAAGAAGAAAGATATCAGTTTACCTGGCCGGATAAAAAGAAATCGATAATTCTATCAAATGCTCCTATTTCCAAGACTTTACGACCGATAAAAGAAAAAAGTAAAAATTTTGATCATGCGGAGAATCTCTATATTGAAGGTGAAAATTTAGATGTTTTGAAACTTCTCAGGGAAACATATTTGGAAAAAATTAAATTAATTTATATAGATCCTCCGTATAATACGGGCACTGATTTAGTATACGAAGATGATTTTTCAATAGAATTTAATACGTATAAATCAATGAGTGGGCTTGTAGATGAAGCAGGAAATAGATTAGAAGTAAATAGACTAGAAGGAAACAGATTAGTTAAAAATCTGAATAGTAGCGGAAGATTCCATACCGATTGGTTGAATATGTTGTTTCCAAGACTAAGAATTGCAAGAGATTTGTTGTGCGAAGATGGACTCATTATGATCTCTATGGATGAAAATGAAAGTACAAATTTGAAGAAGATGTGCGATGAAGTATTTGGAGAAAGCAATTATATTGGGGAGATTATTCGCAAGACAAAGTCAATGACGGCAGATAATGGAAATGGATTTAATACACAGCATGAAATACTGGTACTTTATGCAAAGAACAAACCGCTTGTTGTATTGCATGGAGAGGAAAAGGAATTCAGTAATTATTCAAATCCGGATGATGATCCGAATGGAGATTGGTGTCCGGGTGATCCCAGTGCCAAGAGCGGGGGAGCGACGACTAGCTTTGGAATCGAAAACCCATATACCCATCGTATCGATTACCCACCATCCGGAAGATATTGGGCATTTTCTAAAACTACATTAAAAAAATATATTGCGACTGGAAAAATAAAGTTTAAAACAGCCTATGGGGAGAAAGAAAGAGGTTTTATTTTTAAGAGATATAAAAAGGATGCAACCTCATATTATGATCCTGTTCACAGTTTGTTCGCGACAGAAAATGAATATATGAATCAGGCGGCTACAATTGAGATTAAGAAATTGTTTGGTGATAATGTTTTCAGTTACCCAAAGCCGGTAAGCTTCTTAAAAAAACTGATCCAATATGCAACAGATGAGGAAGATATTGTTCTTGATTTCTTTTCCGGTTCAGCAACGACAGCTCAGGCAATCATTGAATTGAATCAGGAAGAGGAGACAAATAGAAAATTTATTATGGTGCAGATCCCGGAAGCATTAGAAGAAAGTTCCATTGCATACAAGCAAGGATTTCAAACATTATGTGAGATAGGTTGTGCACGAATCGATAAGGTATTATCTGAATCAGATTCAAAGGAAGGGTACAGGTATTTTAAACTTGATTCTTCAAATATGAAGGAGGTTTTTTATCGCCCATCAGAAGTAGAACAAGGATCGTTTGGTTTATATGTAGACAATATCAAAGAAGATCGTTCTTCGGAGGATTTGCTTTTTCAGGTTATGCTTGAGATGGGCATTCTGCTGTCAAGTCAAATGAAAGAAACGGAAATAGCAGGTAAAAAAGTATATAGCGTTGCAGATGACTTTTTAATCGCATGTTTTGACAATGATGTTACAGAAGAAACCGTAAAGGCTGTTGCAGAGAAAAAGCCACATTATGCAGTATTTAGAGACAGTTCCATGGCAAATGATAGTGTTGCATCCAATTTTGACCAGATATTTGCATCTGTTAGCCCGAAAACAGTAAGGAAGGTGCTGTAATATGAAGTTCAATTTTAAGATTCAACAGTATCAGACGGATGCGGTTGAAAGTGTGGTTCGCTGTTTTAAGGGCCAGCCATATGTTGATTTTGTGTCTTATCGTAGAGATATTGGTAATATAAATCAAACGAAAGAGATATCACAGATTGATATGAAGTTTGATGATGATCAAATTGCCGTTGGATTAACAGATGATTTTGATGATACCGGATTCAAAAATGAAAACATGTTGATTACATCCGATCAGATTTTGTCTAACATCAATGAGGTACAGCAAAATAATAATGTTATGATATCGGATACGCTTGTTGATAGCATGGGAGCATGCTCTTTGGATGTAGAGATGGAGACTGGTACCGGCAAGACATATGTGTATATAAAGACAATGTTTGAACTTAATAAGTGTTATGGATGGTCGAAATTTATTGTGGTAGTTCCTTCGGTTGCAATCAGAGAGGGCGTCAAGAAGTCCTTTGAAATCACACAAGATCATTTTATGGAGCAGTATGGAAAGAAAGCAAGATTTTTTGTATACAACAGTAGTAATCTAAACCGGCTGGATGCATTTTCAAGCAATGCCGGAATCAATGTTATGATTATCAATATGCAGGCATTTAATACATCCTTGAAAGAGGACGGAAGAAGCAAGGAAGCACGCATTATTTATGGTAAGAGAGATGAGTTTAACACCAGACGGCCAATAGATATTATAAAAGCGAATCATCCGATTATCATATTGGACGAACCACAGAAGATGGGGGGGACGGCAACACAGAATGCACTGAAAAATTTTGAACCGTTATTTACCTTGAATTATTCTGCTACACACGTAAAACATCATAATCTTGTATATGCACTGGATGCCGTGGATGCATACAATCAGCATCTTGTAAAGAAAATCGAGGTTAAGGGATTTCAGGTCAAGAATTTTCGTGGTACCGATCATTATCTGTATCTGGAAGAAATTATCATATCCCCGAAGCATGCGCCAAGAGCCAGAATTGAGTATGAGAAAGACTATAAGACGAAGGGAATCAACCATGAGTCACGCATGTTTGATGTAGGTGATAATTTATATGAGATTTCAAATAGCATGGAGCAGTATAAAGGCTACCGTGTATCTGAGATTGATCCTATTGCCGGAACGGTTACGTTCACAAACGGCGAAGTGATTCACCGGGGAGATGTGGTTGGGGATATGTCTGAAAAGGATATGCGTCGTGTACAGATCAGGGAAACCATTAAGTCCCATTTGGAAAAGGAAGAGGAACTTTTTAACAGAGGAATCAAAACCTTATCTCTGTTTTTCATTGATGAAGTGGCAAAGTATCGCCGGTATGATGAAGATGGGGAAGAACTTCTTGGAGAATATGGGGAGATATTTGAGCGGGAATATAATGATATTGTGAACGAGTATATGACCGATTCTGACACACCATATCAGAAATATCTGAAAAGTATTGAGGTAAAAGATACCCACAAGGGATATTTTTCTATTGATAAAAAGGGACATGTTGTTGACAGTAAGGTGAAAAGAAACTCAGATTCTTCCGATGATACATCTGCATATGACCTTATCCTAAAAAATAAAGAGAGGCTTCTTAGTTTTGAAGAACCGACCAGATTTATCTTCTCACATTCAGCACTGAGAGAGGGATGGGATAATCCGAATGTATTTCAGATTTGTACTTTGAAGTATAGTGATAGTACGACCGGAAAGAGGCAGGAAGTCGGCAGAGGATTAAGACTTTGTGTTGATCAGAATGGTTTCCGTATGGATGAGCAGAGTGTTGGAAAGTCATTGGTGCATAAAATCAACAAACTTACGGTTATAGCAAGTGAAAGCTATAGGGATTTCGTAACAGATCTTCAAAAACAGATAAAGACAGATTTGTATGACAGACCTAGAAAGGCAACGATTGATTATTTTACCGGTAAAACAATAATGGTCAATGGAAATGCAGAAAAATTGAAGAAACAGCAGGCTACCATGATATATCAGTATCTGGTAAAAAATGATTATGTAACAATGGATGGCAATGATAATATTACGGATCAATACTATTCGGATTTGCAAAATAATCACCTGGCACCACTTCCGGAACCGTTAGCTGCGTATACGGAGGGCATTCATAAATTGATTCAGAGTGTATTTAATGAAAAAATACTTGATGATATGATTGACAATGGCAATGAATCAGAGGTTCAAGATAACGATCTGAATGATAATTTTTATAAGAATGAATTTCAGACTTTATGGGAATATATCAACCATAAGTATTCCTATACGGTATCATTCGATAGTAAGGAACTTATAAAGAAATCAATAGAAGCAATTGATGCAGAATTATATGTGTCAATGCTGCAGTATACAACTGCAATTTCAGAACAGAAGGATACATTGTCTGCCGAGGGGATCAAAGCAGGTGATTCATTCAAAGGTGTAAAGTCTAATACAACGACACTTAAGCATTTTGCGACTGGTCAGGTAAAATATGATCTGATTGGAAAAGTTGCAGAGGCAACCGTGCTTACAAGAAGAACTGTGGCGGCTATCCTCCGGGGAATCCGTAAGGATAAATTTGATATGTATCAAAATAATCCGGAAGAGTTTATTGTTAAAGTTACGCGATTCATTAAGGAACAGAAAGCAATGCTGATCGTTGACAATATTTCTTATGTCCAGCTTGAAGATAAGTATGATAGTGGGATATTTACAGCTCAGAAGCGTACAGCAATCAATAAGGCTTTCAGAGCAGAAAAACATATTCAACCCTATGTATTTACAGATGGAAATGCTGCTAAGAGTGTAGAACGCCAATTTGCTGAGGCGTTGGATGGAGCAGCAGAAGTATGCGCATATGCGAAACTTCCGAAAACATATGTAATTCCGACACCGGTAGGAAATTATAGTCCTGATTGGGCAATTGCATTTAAGGAAGGAACGGTTAAGCATGTATTTGTTGTAGCTGAGACGAAGGGAACGATGGAATCTTTGCAGCTTAGACCGATTGAACAGGCAAAAATAATGTGTGCAAGAAAGCTCTTTAATGAGATTTCTACAGACAATGTAGTTTATCATGATGTTGATAGCTACCAGAGCTTGTTGAATATATTATACCTTCAATAGAAAAGAAGTTTGTGGATTGATCAGGAAAGATAATGTAACAGATGAATTTGCGTATTGATTAGATTAAAAAAATGTCATGTTTATCAATTCCTATCTTTACAGTATGATATAAAAATGCTAAACTACCTGTTAAGAAAATTTATCTTAAGTTAAGGCATTGATAGTTACTGAAAGAAGGAATTGGCAGACATGACATTTGTGCAATTAAAATATATATTGACCATAGCAGAAACGAAATCACTGAATAAGGCGGCAGAACAGTTATATGTATCGCAGCCGTCCCTGACTAATGCGTTAAAAGAACTGGAAAAAGAAGTGGGAATTACCATTTTTTTTCGTACCGGGCGTGGTGTCACATTGACAAACGATGGTGTGGAATTTTTGACGTATGCCCGTGAGATATATCGAGAGTATGAACAGCTAATGCAGCGTTATGGGGATGGTGGCTCTTATAAAAAGAAATTTGCGGTGTCTACGCAGCATTATTCCTTTGCAGTAAAAGCATTTGTGGATGTGGCAAAAAAGCTGGATATGTCCAAATATGAATTAGCTATCCGTGAGACCAAGACAGCGGAAGTCATTCAGGAAGTAAGCACGATGAAAAGCGAGATTGGCGTGTTATATCTGAGCGAATTCAACCGGAAATCTATGGAAAAGTTATTTAAGTCGGCAAATCTGGAATTTCATCCACTGATCACATGCAAAGCGTATGTGTATTTGTGGAAAGATCATCCGTTGGCGAAAGAACCATATCTGACACTTGAACAACTGGAACATTATCCATGTCTGTCTTTTGAACAGGGAGATGCCAGTTCCTTTTATCTGGCAGAAGAATTGTTCCCAACGAATGAATATAGTCAGATCATTCATGCCAATGACAGGGCAACAATGTTGAATCTTATGGTTGGATTAAACGGATATACACTGTGTTCCGGTTTGATCTGTGAGGAGTTAAACGGCAGCGATTATCGGGCAGTACCGTTTCGAAGTGAAGAACAGACCGATGATACACAGGAAGAAAATCAGATGGAGATTGGGTATGTCACCAGAAGAAATTTGATTTTGAGTAAATTGGGACAGGAGTATGTGGCAGCACTGCGACAGTATTTGGCGCAGTAGTTTCGGGTAATTGTGTGGTTCGTAGTGCATGATGGCGCAAAAATTTACTGATATCACTTTGCAGATGAAGACCTTCTGTATTTTTTCTCAAGGAGCGATTGGTAGCGACGGAGACAAAATACAGAAGGTCTTTTATTAAAACCTGAATAGTAAATTTTAAGCACCAACAACCAGATATAGCAAAAAACTATAACTGGCTATTTTTTTTGTGTATTAGACAGTCCTTATTTGATGTGTTAGTATCAATGACATGCAAAACCTATTAAGCAAGTATGAATAATAGGAAATATAAAAACGGGAGGAAAAACGAATGACAGATGTTCTGATCATCGGAAGTGGACCGGCAGGTATGACTGCAGCAATTTATGCAAAACGTGCCAACCTGGACGTATTGGTAGTAGAAAAAGAATATGAAGGAACCGGTCAGATGGCAGAGAGTAGCCGCATTGACAACTATCCCGGTTTTTATGGAAGTAACGGTTATGAATTAGGCGAAAAAATTCGGGAGCATGTGGAAGCACTTGATGTTGCGTTTCTCGAAGGTGAAGCAGTTTCCTTTGAAAAAACAGATGCAGGATTTAAAACCACATTAGAAAACGATGAGGTATTAGAAAGTAAAACAGTAATTTACACCGCGGGAGCAGCCCATCGGAAACTTAGTGTTTCGGGAAGTGAAAAATTCGAAAATAAAGGAATTTCTTACTGTGCATCCTGTGACGGCGCTTTTTACCGGGAAAAAGATGTGGCAGTGATCGGTGGAGGAAACAGCGCATTAGATGATGCTTTGTTACTTTCCGAAATCTGTAATAAAGTTTATCTGATTCACCGCAGAGCAGAATTTCGCGGAGCTGCATCGACACTTGAAAAACTGGAGCAGAAAGAAAATGTAGAAATCATCCGAAATGCAAAGGTACAGGAAATCACCGGTGAGAAGAAAACCGAAAAGCTTTTGTTAGATACAGGAGCAATACTTGAGATTCAGGGCGTTTTCGTAGCAATCGGCATGATTCCTCAGACAGAAACCGTCAAAGATCTGGTGGCATTGGATGAGAGCGGATACATCAAAGCAGGTGAAGATGGTATCACTTCAGAAGATGGATTTTTTGTAGCAGGTGATGTCAGAACAAAAGAACTCAGACAGATCATCACCGCAGCAGCAGATGGTGCAAATTCAGCAAATTCAGCAATTCAGTATATTATCAGAAAATAACGTAAAAATAGCACACTAAGTAAGAATACAGGGTGGAGAATTTAAGTCAAACATAGGTGAGACTTGGCGCGTGATTCTGGTCAGCGCAAGCTGACATATTTTTCTCAGAATCACTGTGCATTTTCGCGGAGCGTTTTAACCCAGGATGAGATAGAAAGGAAACAACAGCATGGTAAACGAATTGACCAGAGAAAATTTTGACAAAACAATCAGAGAGCACAGCACTGTCGTTGTGGAATTCTATTCTGCAACCTGTAAGCACTGTAAGAAGCTGGAGGCAGGTATCACAGAACTTTCCGAAGAAGCAGGAAATGATGTTTATTTCGGAAAAGTACTGATTCCGGATGAACTGTCTCTGGCAGACGAATATGAAATCAGTTCCGTACCGACATTGTTATATTTCAAGGACGGAGAGATCAGAGAAAAATCCGTAGGATTTACACACAAATTAATCATTGCAGAAAATATCAAAAAACTTTAGACCGAACTGCCTTTGTGAGTGATACTTCTTTACACGTGTTCAAGAAAGGAGAAAGGTCAGATTTACATAATAGAACAGGAGATAAGTAAAATGGGATATCCAAGTATTTTTCCAACAGGAACATTAATTTACGATAAAGACAAAACATTCAACGGTTACACCGTTTTTCCATCCGCAAAAGGAGCACTCTTGATCGACATGAACGGCCGTGAAGTTCAGCTCTGGGCAGGACTTGGCGGATTTCCAAACAAAATTCTGCCGGGCGGATATGTAATGGGAACCACGGGAACCAGACCTGGTAAAAAGGCTTACCAGGATCAGATCGATCTGGTTCAGGTAGACTGGGACGGTAATATCGTATGGAAGTTCGATAAAACAGAGCTGATTGCCGATGGAGATAAAGATCCGGTTTATATGGCAAGACAGCATCATGATTTCCAGAGAGAGGGATCTGCCGTGGGATACTATTATCCGGGGGGAGAGCCAAAAACAGACAGTGGAAATACGTTACTTTTGACACATGAGAACTTGTACAATCATGATATTTCCGACAAACGACTGATCGATGACAAGATCATCGAAGTAGACTGGGAAGGAAATATTTTATGGAGCTGGCGAGCAAGTGATCATTTTGAACAGCTTGGATTTGACGAAGCAGCAAAAAATGCATTGTTCCGTAATCCATGCCTGCAGGGCGAAGCCGGCGGCGACTGGATGCACATCAACAGCATGTCCGTATTAGGCGAGAACAAATGGTATGATCAGGGCGATGAGCGTTTCCATCCGGATAATATCATCATTGATGCACGAAATTCCAACATTCTTGCCATCATCAGCAAAGAGACCGGTGACATTGTATGGCGCGTGGGACCGGATTTCAATGAGAACGAAGCAACCAAAAAACTTGGATGGATCATCGGACAGCATCATTTGCATATGATTCCGAAAGGACTTCCGGGAGAAGGTGATCTGCTTGTATTTGATAACGGTGGTGAAGGCGGTTACGGTACACCAAATCCTGGTGCATTAACCGGTGTCAACAACGCAAGAAGAGATTATTCCAGAGTATTACAGTTCAATCCGATCACACTGGAGATCACATGGCAGTACACACCGTTAGAAGCAGGAAACCTGTTATTTACAGATGCATCTAAATTTTACAGCTCTTACATCAGTGGCGCACAGAGACTTCCAAACGGAAATACACTGATCACAGAGGGATCTGACGGACGTCTGATCGAGGTAACACCGGATCACGAGATCGTATGGGAGTATATTAATCCGTATTTCAACACCATTCTTGGACAGTTTACCAACAACATGGTATATCGTGCATACCGTGTACCGTATGAGTGGATTCCACAGGTGGAGAAACCGGAAGAGATTTCCGTAGAGCCGATCGATGTAGAAACTTTCCGTGTGCCGGGTTCTTTAGTAGGAAACGGACTTGGAAAAGTGACAACCATCGATGGTGTAGATCCAAATGCACGTCTGATGACAGGTGGCGGCGCATCCGAGGATGGAGATGAAGAAGTAAACTTCTGTGTTGCAACTGTAAAGAAAAGCGATCTGATCAAGAAATAGGAAGATTATCTGTTTCACAAAGAAATAAATAATAAAGAAACAATAGATACATAACACAGGCAGGTGGAAAAAGATATCTGTTTGTGAAACAAATGAGAGTTAAAAAGTAGAATTCCGCAGAAAGGGAGTGAAGGAAAATGAAAAGCAAAAAAATTACTGCAGCAGTTTTAGGTATCGTTCTTACATTAGGTCTGGTGGTCAGCGGTTGTGGAAGCAACAACGGAACATCCTCTGATGGAAGTGCAAAAGCAGAAAAAAATAAAGATGGTTATGAGGTTGTCAACATCGGTTTTCCAAGTGCCGGATATGAATGGGCAGAGGGAGCACTGGCAGTGGCAGAGGAAAAAGGATATCTGGATGAATATCTGAATCCGTTAGGCTACGATGCAGACCTGATTCCGTTTACAGGAGCAGCACCGGCGATTCATGAGGCGTTAGTATCCGGAGATCTGGATTACGCATATTATGCGGGGTTTGCAGGAATCATGGCAAAATCAAACGGCATTGATACGAAATTATTGACCGTGACAAGTTTTGGTTCTGTATGGCAGCTTGCAGTCAGCACTGATTCCGGTATCACTTCCTTACAGGATTTAAAAGGAAAAACTATTTCTTATCAGAGAGGTGCAACACCGCAGATGTATGTTCTGAAAGTATTAGAAGAAGCCGGTCTGACAGAAAATGATGTACAGCTTGTCAACAGCACGATTCCGGAAGGATTATCCAGCCTTTCTACCGGGGCCGTAGATGCAGCAGTTGTTACATATGGACAGGCAGATACTTTAGTTGAGCAGGGCAAAGCAACCATTTTGCATAAAGGTGTAGAAGCTGATCCGGATGTATTCTATGAACCAAATGTATTGATTGGAAGATCTGAGTATGTCAGTGCAAATTCAGATGTGAGCGTAGCAATCATTAAGGCAATGCTGAAAGCAAAAGATGATATCGTATCTGATCCGGAAGCATTCTATGAGTTTTATAAAGAGAAGATGATGATTTTGGATGCGAAGCCAAATGCTGCCCATCTGAAACTGGCAGAATTGGAGCAGGCCGGAAAATTGCAGGCTGTTGTGACACAAAATATTGATGGGCTGCATCAGGCGGCAGGAAGCAGAAAAGTGTATGAACTTCATGGAAGCATCCACAGAAATTACTGTATGAAATGTGGGAAGTTCTATGATGCGGAATATGTGAAGAATTCAGAAGGAATTCCGAGATGCAGCTGCGGCGGGATGATTAAGCCGGACGTAGTACTTTATGAAGAGGGACTTGACCAGAAGACGATCCAAGGGGCAGTCGAAGCAATTTCATCAGCCGACATGCTGATCATCGGAGGTACTTCCCTTGTTGTTTATCCGGCAGCCGGTTTTATTGATTATTTTCACGGAAAACACCTTGTTGTGATTAATAAATCAGAAACAGCCAGAACTGTTCGGGCAGAGCTTGCAATATCGGCTCCGATCGGAGAGGTTCTTGGTGCAATTCATGTAACTGGCGAATAAAATTTCTTTTCCTGTAAATACTTCTGAAAAGGAGGATGCTGTATGCAGCAATAAGAAGTATGGGAAGAAAAAAGGAAAAGACGATCAATCTTACAGAACTTGAACCAAAAGAAAAGCTGAAGTATGAGATAGCAGAGGAATTAGGCCTTTTAGATCGCGTGATGCAGGATGGGTGGAAGTCATTAACATCAAAAGAGACAGGACGGATTGGCGGAATGGTCACCGGAAGAAGACGAGAGATAAAAAAACAGACAAAAATTGCGGATAAAAATGATGAAAGATAAACAAAAGTAAAATTTTGAATGACACAGCTTTTGACAAATAAGGATAAATTTGGTAGAATAGACAGAATGGGGAGAAATTATTTTGCGTTAGAATTCGCAGAGTTTTTGGAAAGTGATAACTTTGGTGGCATAAATGACAGAAAAAATTTCAATATTTGATGTGGAGATTTCCTGTATCAAGGCAAAAGAAGCGATGATGCAGGCAATCGGATTCATGAAAGGCGATTCCGTCAATACCATTGAACTTGTATCGATGGAATCTCTGATGAAAGAGCATGAAAATCCGGAGTGGAAAAAAAAGGTTTCAATGCAGGATCTTGTCCTTCCGGGAAGTGTAGAGATTCTTGAGGCAGCGAAAACGGATGATGCAAGATTGCTGCGGGAGACAGATGATAAATTATTCTTAAGAATGTTTTTGAAATATTTGCAGAAGAATCATCATAAGATCTATCTCCTGGCAGCAAGTCAGGAGGAACTGGTGAAAGCAGAGGAAGCTCTTGCAAAGTATAATCAGGGGATTCGTGTGGTAGGAGATGCCGTGATCCATCCGGAAGACGGAGAACTGACGGATGCAGACCGGATCCATGGAATTGTGAATGCAGTCAACGGCTCAGAGGCAGATTGTATTTTATCAGTCCTTCCATCGCCGGCGCAGGAAGATTTTATTGAACAGAACCGAGCATTGATCGACACAAGAGTCTGGATTGGCTGTGGATCAGTTCTGATGCGCAGCTTTGACGACAGAAAGATGACAAGCAGAATAAAGAGAATGTTAGTAAAGAAAGTATTTCGCTATAAAGTAGAGAAGCAGAAGTAGCCTTTGTGAAGAATGCTAAAAGATAAAAATGTGAATATTTCATAGATTCGACTAAGAAATGCATAAAAAAGATGGATTTCCTCTTTCTTTTTTTGCTGTTTTGCCTTAATATAATATAAGGGTATGTGTACGGATAAATAATGCATACAAAAAATTTGTGGAATATGCACATGCGTGTTACTACTTACAGTTTGCTGTAATCAACAATACATCGTACAGAGTGGAGGAAAAAAGGATGATTTCAAATCAGATACTTCAAAACACTATTGAAGGATTAAAGGGAATATCAAGGGTTGATTTCTGTGTACTCGACACAGAAGGCAAGGAACTTGCAGCAACATTTGATATGGCAAAAGATTGTGGGGAAGCGGTTCTTTCTTTTGTTGAATCCCCGGCAGACAGCCAGGTGATCCAGGGATGCCAGTTCTTTAAGATCTTTGACGAACAGCGTTTGGAATATGTTTTGCTTGCAGATGGCGAGACAGAAGATGTGTATATGCTCGGTAAGATTGCGGCATTTCAGATCCAGAGTCTGCTTGTAGCTTATAAGGAGCGTTTTGACAAAGATAACTTTATCAAAAATCTTCTTTTAGACAACCTTCTTTTGGTTGATATTTACAATCGTGCAAAGAAATTACATATTGACACAGAAGTAAAACGTGTTATCTTTATTATTGAAACATCGCACGAGAAAGACAGTGCTGCACTTGATAATGTGAGAAATCTTCTGGGAGGAAAGTCAAGAGACTTTATCACAGCTGTTGATGAGAAGAATATTATTGTTGTGAAAGAACTCTCAGATAAGGACGGCAATAAGGAACTTGAGAAGATGGCGAAAGAAATGCTGGATACGCTCCAGGCAGAGGGAGGCGACGAGCAGATCCATATTGCATACGGAACCATCGTAAGTGATATCAAGGAAGTATCCAAGTCATACAAAGAGGCGAAGCTTGCACTTGATGTAGGTAAGATTTTCTTTGATGAGAAGGATATTGTTGCTTATACAACACTTGGAATCGGTCGTCTGATCTATCAGCTGCCGCTGCCACTTTGTAAGATGTTTATCAAAGAGATTTTCGAAGCAAAATCTCCGGATGACTTTGATGAAGAGACATTGACAACGATCAATAAGTTCTTTGAGAACAGCCTTAATGTATCAGAGACATCCAGACAGCTCTATATCCACAGAAATACACTGGTATACAGACTGGATAAGCTTCAGAAGAGTACCGGTCTGGATCTGCGTGTGTTTGAGGATGCCATTACTTTCAAGATTGCCTTAATGGTAGTAAAGTATATGAAGTATATGGAGACATTAGAGTACTAGAACCGTAGGAGTATAGATAAGTTTTAGGAGGAACATATGATTGAATTAAGGAATGTGACGAAGGAGTATTCCAAAGGTCACGCAGCCTTGAATGGTGTTTCCGTGAAGATTGAACGCGGAGAGTTCGTATTCATCGTTGGTGACAGTGGATCAGGTAAGTCTACATTGATCAAATTGATCATGAAAGAGTTGAATCCGACCGAGGGTACAATTATCGTCAACGGCCAGAATTTGAACCGTATGAAACACAGAAACATTGCTAAATACAGAAGAGGACTTGGAGTTGTATTCCAGGATTTCCGTCTTCTGAAGGATCGTAATATTTATGAGAATATTGCATTCGCTTTGCGTGTGACTGAGACACCGACCCGTGTGATCAAGAAGAAGGTACCGGCAGCTCTGTCACTGGTAGGACTTGCACAGAAGTATAAGTCATTCCCAAAGGAACTCTCAGGTGGAGAGCAGCAGCGAGTAGCGATTGCAAGAGCAATTGTAAATGAACCTGCCATTCTGCTGGCGGACGAGCCGACAGGAAACCTTGACCCGACAAACTCATGGGAGATCATGAGTCTGTTAAAAGAGGCGAATGAACGTGGAACAACAGTACTTGTTGTTACACATAACCAGGAGATCGTAAACGAGATGAACGAACGCGTCATTACTATGAAGCAGGGCGTAATCGTCAGTGATGAGAAAAAAGGTGGGTATATAGATGAGGATTAGTACATTTGGATACGTTGGAAAGCAGGGCGTTAAGAATATCTGGAGAAACAAGATGTTTTCACTCGCATCCATAGCGACGATGTCAGCATGTATTTTCCTGTTTGGATTGTTTTTCTCGATACTTGTTAACTTCCAGTATATTATTAAAAGTGCAGAAGAAGGTGTTGCAATCACCGTACTCTTTAATGATGACGCAACAGAGGAACAGAAGAAAGAGATCGGTGAGCAGCTTGAATCCCGTGATGATGTTTCGGAAGTGAAGTATGTGTCAGCAGATGATGCATGGGCAGAATTCCAGAAAGATTATTTTGGAGACAACCCGGAACTTGCAGAAGGTTTTAAGGATGATAACCCGCTGGCACATTCTGATAACTATGAAGTCTACATGAAGACGGTAAAAGGTAATAATAAGGATCTGATTGCGAAGAGTAAGTCTCTTTCAGCTACGCAGCAGGATCTGGTTAAATTTGCACAGAGTCTGGACGGAGTCAGACAGGTCAATAAGTCAGATGTTGTAGCGAACACACTTTCCAGTGTGAATATGCTTGTTGCATATGTTTCAATTGCGATTATCGCAATTCTTCTCGGAGTATCGATCTTCCTGATCAGTAATACGGTAACAACAGGTATTACAGTCAGAAAAGAAGAGATTGCAATCATGAAATATATCGGAGCGAAGGACTTTGTAGTAAGATCACCATTCGTGATCGAAGGTCTGATCATCGGATTATTCGGTGCAGTTATTCCGCTTGCTCTGTTATATTTCCTTTATGACAAGGCTGTAGTATATATTATGGAGAAGTTTAGCATTCTGAAGAATATCATTACATTCCTTCCGGTTGGAAATGTATATATCTATTTGTTGCCAATCGGGCTTGCAATGGGAATTGGAATTGGATTCCTCGGAAGTTACTTCACTGTTCGTAAGCACTTAAGAGTGTAATAGGAGATACCTATGAAAAGACGGATGAGAAAGGTGACAGCACTGGTTCTGTCAGTCGGAATGATGCTGTCAATGACAATTACTTCCGGTGCTGTGACAATTGATGAAGCGCAGAAAAAAGCAGATGAGCTGCAATCACAGAAGAGTGCAGCTCAGGCTGAAAAAGATACACTTGCTGCGAAACTTAATTCCATAATTGACCAGATGAACAAGACACAGGAAGAATTAAGTGCCAAGGAAACTGAAATTTCAACAGCTGAGGAAGAGCTTGTACAGGCGAAGGTTGATGAGGATGATCAGTATAACAGCATGAAGAAGAGAATCAAATTCATGTATGAGGGTGGTAATACCAAGTTCCTTGAGATACTGATGTCCAGCAGCAATATTGGTGATCTTCTTAATAAGGCAGAGTATGTATCGAAGCTCTCTTCTTATGACAGAGATATGCTTACAGCTTTTCAGAATACAGTAAAGGCTGTAGAAGAGAAAGAAGCAAAACTGCAGGATGAGTATGAAAAACTCAATACATTGCAGAGCAGTCTGGTGAGTCAGCAGACAGAGGCGCAGACACTGATCAGCAGCAAGGAAGCACAGATTGCTGAGATTCAGGATCAGATTACAGATAATGCAAACATTCTTGCAGATCTTAAGGCGAAAGCAGAAGAAGCAAAACGTCTTCAGGAAGAGCAGGCAGCGGCGGCTGCTGCAGCTGCTGCGGCGGCAAAGAAGAACAATAGCGGAAGCAGCAGTAGTAATGGAAGCAGTAGTTCCAGACCGGCTTCCAGCGGAAACGTGGTGAGCGGAAGTGGATATTTTACACATCCATGTCCGGGAATGACGTACCAGTCCAGTTATTTTGGAGAGGTTCGATCTTTCGATTCAAGACCACATAAAGGAAATGATTATGCCGCACCGACAGGAACACCTACATATGCAGCAGCAGCTGGAACAGTCATTACGGCAGGCTGGAGCAACAGTGCAGGAAACTGGGTTGTTATAAGCCATGGAAACGGATTGGTGACAAAGTATATGCATCACAGCTCAATTTGTGTGAGTGCCGGTCAGAGAGTAGCAAAAGGACAACAGATTGGATATGTTGGTTCTACAGGATATTCAACCGGAGCACATCTACATTTCCAGGTGGAGCTTAACGGAACACCAGTGAATCCAAATAATTATATGTAAGACAAAGGGATTCAAAATCTTCCTTTCATGTTTACATGAAAGTGATTCAAAGAATAAAGGGGGACAAAGTGGAAGATTCTGCTTTGTCCTTTTCTTTAAATAACAGCGAAAGGGACAGACAATGGAACAGAAAAAGAAAAAGGGATATGGAGCCGGGATTGTTACCGGAATTCTTGCAACAGTTCTTGTCAGCCTGCTTCTCCTTGGGGGATTCAGGGTCATTACGAACACAGCCGGCAGTTATGCATCCGGTAAAGTGACAGAAAAAGAGGTATCAAAAAAACTGAATAAGCTGAATGCTTTGATTGATAAATATTATCTGTATGAAGATGAAATTGATACAGATAAGCTGGCAGAAGGAATTTATTCCGGATATACGAGTGCACTGGGAGATAAGTACACTGTTTATTATGACGAAGATGAGACAAAAGCTCTGATGGAATCAACAAGCGGAACATTTTCAGGTGTGGGTGCAACGCTGACAAAAGATGCGGATACGGGCTATGCGACAATTGTAAATGTCTATGAAGACTCTCCGGCAGAGAAAGCAGGACTGAAAGCAGGAGATATCCTGGAGAAAATCGATGACCACGAGGTTGGTGATGAGCAGCTTGATACGGTGGTGTCCTGGATCAAAGGGGAAAAGGGAACAGATGTAAAGATTACAGTTCTCAGAGACGGAGAAGAACTGGAACTGACTGCCACACGAGATACGATCGAAGTGAAGACAGTTTCGTATGAGATGAAGGAGAACCAGATTGGCTATATCAGAGTGTCTGAGTTTGATACAGTAACTTATGATCAGTTCAAAGAAGCATTGGATGATCTTGAAAATCAGGGAATGCAGGGGCTTGTGGTTGACCTGAGAAACAATCCGGGAGGAAGTCTTGATACAGTTACGAATATGCTGCGTCTGCTTCTTCCAGAAGGTACAATTGTATCAACAAAGGACAAGAATGGAAAGACAGACGAAATCACTTGTGACGGAACTCATGAATTTAAGAAACCAATGGCAGTTCTTGTAAACCAGTACAGTGCCAGCGCATCTGAAATCTTCAGCGGTGCAGTACAGGATTATGGAACAGCGAAGATTGTCGGAGTGACAACGTATGGAAAAGGTGTTGTGCAGCAATTGATGGATCTGGGAGATGGAACCTGTCTGAAAGTGACGATTGCAGAGTATTATACTCCAAATGGAAGAAGCATCAATGGAAAAGGTGTTGAACCGGATGTGAAAGTTGAATACCAGTATGATGAGGAGAATCCAAAAGCAGATAACCAGCTGGATCAGGCATTAAGCACAGTTCAGGGAGAAATTAGTGAAAGTACACAAAACCGATAGGTTGAAAATATCTTGTTTTGATGAAAAGTTAAAATGTGTGACAATTTGAATAAAACCTCTTGAAAATCAAAAAACTCTGTGCTAATATTGAAAACAAGTTTTAGCAGACTAAAGTGCTGAACCAGAAAAAGGCAAAGAACAAGACTCTGATTCACAGAAACTGACAGGAAGTTGGCGTCACCGACTGAGAGCGCCGGACAGCGGAGCGAATCAAGGGAACACTTGGGAGCTGGCTGTCTGAACAGGTGAAGTAGGGCAGCACGTGGAGCATACGTTACATGCAAAGAGGGGAATCTGGCTTACACAGGGATAGAGATAAGATTTGAAATGTGAAGACTGAGATTCAATGCGGGTGGTACCGCGGATATTATGATTGTAATTTCCGTCCCGGGATACTGATGTATCCCGGGACTTTTTGTATAGAAAAGTTCTTCTCGGGATGCTGGAATCTGAAAGGAGAAGAATTATGGAATTTGTAACAGGTGTAAAAAAGAAGGAATCATTGGAACTGAGTGAACTTCTCGAAGAGGGAAGAATTGGAACCGAAGTGAAAGTAAATGGTGCGATCCATACGATCCGTGATATGGGAACAATTGCATTCATTATTCTCAGAAAAAGAGAAGGACTTGTTCAGTGTGTATATGAAGAAAATATTTCCAAATTTGACTTGAAAGATGTGAAGGAAGCAGATACAGTAGAGGTAACAGGTGTGCTTGCAGAGTCTGCAAAAGCTCCGAATGGGATTGAGATTCGCCTTGGTGAATTGAAGATCTTAAGTGAGCCGGCAGAGCCAATGCCGCTTCCGATTGCAAAGTGGAAGCTGAACACATCTCTGGAAGCAAAATTAAACTACAGACCGATTTCTCTGAGAAATATCAGAGAGCGTGCGAAGTTCAGAATTCAGGAAGGAATCGTAAGAGGGTTCCGTGATTTCCTTTATAAAGAAGGATTTACAGAGATCCATACTCCGAAAATCGGTGCCAAGAGTGCAGAGGGCGGTGCGAACCTTTTCCGTCTGGAGTATTTCCACAGACCGGCGATCCTTCAGCAGAGCCCACAGTTCTATAAGCAGATGATGGTCGGAGTATTCGACAGAGTCTTTGAGACAGCGCCAGTATTCCGTGCAGAGAAACACAACACAAAGCGTCATCTGAATGAGTACACAAGCCTTGATTTCGAGATGGGATATATTGATGGATTTGAAGATATCATGGCAATGGAAACGGGATTTCTTCAGTATACGATGGAGCTGTTGAAGAAAGAGTATGCAAGAGAACTTCAGATTCTGAATATCGAAGTACCGAAGACAGATAATATTCCGGCAGTAAGATTCGACGAGATCAAACGACTGGTATCCGAGAAGTATGACAGAAAGATCAAGAACCCATTTGACCTGGAACCAGAGGAAGAGACATTGATCAGCCGTTATGCGAAGGAAGAATGGGATGCAGATTTTGTATTCGTTACTCATTATCCATCAAAGAAACGTCCATTCTATGCAATGGATGATCCGGAGGATCCGACTTACACGCTCAGTTTTGACCTGCTTTTCAGAGGAATGGAGATCACAACCGGCGGACAGCGTATTCATGATTATCATGAACTTCTTGCGAAAATGGAGAAGCGAGGTATGACAGATGAAGGCATGGAGCAGTATTTAAGTGCATTCAAGCATGGAATGCCACCACACGGAGGTCTTGGAATAGGTATGGAACGTCTGACAATGAAGATGATGAACGAAGACAATGTAAGAGAAACAACATTATTCCCAAGAGACTTAAGTCGTCTGGAACCATAAGAAGAAAATACAAAAACGGGTCAATCCTCTGGATTGAACGAAAAAACTGTTGGATGTGAAGGTCTGAACTGAGAAAGAGAACTGCCCACAGGATGTTGTGGTCAGAAACTTAAGGAGTAGAAACGAGGGAGGATCTTTATGTTTAAGAAAAAAGAATGTTATCTTTGCGGAGGTAAATTGATTAATGGCCGTTGCAGTTCCTGCGGGCTGGATAACACAAAGCTAGACAAAAAGAATTACAGGCTGAATGAGAGTAGTTTTGACCGCAAGAAAAAAATGACATATTCCCAGAAACGACAGAATGATACTGGAGAGACAAAAAACCGGGAGAAAAAGAAGGATGCGGGACATCTCTGTGAGAGTCATAACGGACGGAAAAGAACGCAGACAGAATATCAGCAAAAAGAAAATCCGAGGATTGGAATCCCACAGACAGGGCAGATGCAGCCAGGTGGGCCGACGGTATTTAATCCGGCAAGGAAGGCTCATACAGGATCTTATGAGGAACAGAAAAAAGCAAGGAAAATCAGTGGAATTCTTGTGGGAATTATCGTGGCAATCGTATCATTTACAAGCATTGCAGGTTCCGTTGGTGATTTCATTTCCTCATTTGGGGATGATTTCCATTCCTCAGATTATGACTGGAATGATGATGGCAGCGAAGTGGAGTCTGAGTATGATCCATATATGAATACAACGAGAGAACTTTCTGAAACAGGAGCAACTTATGACTGTGTATTAGGATATGGGGAGTATGAGATCGGAGCACAGATCCCGGAAGGGACTTATGAAGTGGAGCTTGTCTCAGGAGAAGGCTCCATGCAGCAGGATGATCCTGAGAATTCGATTTATTACTATTCTTATTTTAGTGAAGATGAGTCAGATACGGATGCAGGAGATTATCTGGACGATGTGAGATTGTATACAGGAGGTCATCTGAAGATTGATACAGGACTGGTTGTCCAGTTTCATTCTGAGAATGCACAGACGGAACAGATGCAGCTGGAAGAAAATCCGCTGACGGAGCAGGTAACATTGAAAGCCGGAAACACTTATACAGCGGGAACAGATTTCCCGGCAGGATGGTATGATGTGACCGAGGCATCAGGAGTCGACTGGGCGGAGCTTCATTACAAGATTTATCTTGGTGATCTTTATGATAAGGAAAATGAAAATCTCAATTATGAAAACTATGGACTCTGGTTTTATGATACAGATGGGTCAGAATCTTATAAAAATGCAGTTTTCCCGGAAGGGACGGAGCTGGAAGTGGATGATGGGGATTTAATCCTGACGCCGTCCGGCTCAGTAAAAAACCAGAACTATGACAGTTTCTATGATATGTACCGCTACAGGTCGCAATAAGATGAGAAATTTATGATACTGATTTTGGAAATTGTCAGGATTAGCAAAGACAGAGTAGAAAGAAAGGATGATTAAATTGGCAAATAAAATATCCGATGAAACAATCGAGTATGTAGGAATCCTTGCAAAGCTGGAACTTTCAGAGGAAGAGAAAGAAGCAGCGAAAAAAGACATGGAGCAGATGCTGGATTATATAGATACATTAAATGAACTTGATACAGCAGGGATCGAACCAATGTCTCATGTATTTCCGGTACAGAATGTGTTCCGTGAAGATGTTGTGACAAACGGAGATAACAAAGAAGCGACACTTGCGAATGCACCACTTCGTAAAGATGACAGTTTTGAAGTGCCGAAGACAATTGGTTAAGGGAGTGAGAGTAGATGGATTTATTAAAACTTACAGCCCTTGAACTGGGCGAGAAGATCAAAGCAAAAGAAGTAACTGTACGAGAAGCAGTTGATGCAGTGATCGGACAGATCAGAGAATCAGAGTCAGAGATTCACAGCTTTGTGACGATAGATGAAGAAGGTGCTTATGCACAGGCAGAGGAAATTCAGAAGAAAATAGATGCGGGCGAACTGACAGGTCCGCTTGCAGGAGTTCCGGTTGCGGTAAAGGATAATATGTGTATCGAAGGACAGCTTACCACATGCAGTTCCAAGATTCTTTCCAACTTCAAACCGACCTATACGGCTGAGGCAGTTGAGAACCTCAGAAAAGCAGGAGCGGTTATCATTGGTAAGACGAACATGGATGAATTTGCCATGGGAAGTACAACAGAGACATCTTATTACGGACCGACACGCAATCCGCACAACACAGCGCATGTTCCGGGAGGTTCTTCCGGTGGTTCCTGTGCGGCAGTGGCAGCATCCGAATGTTATTATGCACTTGGATCTGATACCGGCGGATCCATTCGTCAGCCGAGTTCTTTCTGTGGAGTTGTCGGACTAAAACCAACTTATGGAACCGTTTCCCGATATGGACTTATCGCATATGGATCTTCTTTAGATCAGATTGGACCGGTAGCGAAAGATGTATCGGATTGTGCGGCAATTCTTGAAGCAATTGCATCCCATGATCCGAAGGACAGCACTTCCATGGATCGTGATGATTGTGATTTCACAGAAGCACTTGTCGATGATGTGAAAGGACTCCGTATTGGAATCCCAAGAGATTATATGGGAGAAGGTCTGGATCCTGAAGTAAATGATGCTGTGATGAAGGCAGCAAAAGTACTCGAAGAAAAGGGTGCGATTGTTGAGGCGTTTGATCTGCGACTTGTAAAATATGCAATCCCTGCTTATTATACGATCGCAGATGCAGAGGCAAGTTCTAACCTGGAACGTTTTGATGGTGTGAAATATGGTTATCGTACGAAAGATTACGATGGACTTCATAACATGTACAAGAAAACACGTTCAGAAGGATTTGGTCCTGAAGTAAAGAGAAGAATCATGCTTGGATCTTTTGTCTTAAGTTCAGGATATTATGATGCCTACTATCTGAAGGCACTTAGAACAAAAGCTTTAATCAAGAAAGAGTTTGACCGTGCATTCCGTAATTATGACATCATTCTCGGACCGGCAGCACCAACAACTGCTCCGGAGCTTGGAAAGAGCTTAAGTGATCCGATGAAGATGTATTTGGGAGACATTTATACAATCTCAGTCAATCTTGCAGGTCTTCCGGGAATGAGCGTTCCGGTTGGAAAAGATAGCAAAGGACTTCCAATCGGTATGCAACTGATCGGAAATGTATTTGAAGAAAAAACTTTGATCCGTGCAGCATATACCTATGAGTGTGCGACAAAGAAGATACATGAAACACCGGCATCTGTCGGTCTTATGTCAGAAAAGGAGGTGCGTTAACAATGGCAAAGCAGTATGAAACAGTCATTGGACTGGAAGTGCATATTGAGCTGGCTACAAAGACAAAGATCTTCTGTGGATGCAGCACAGAATTCGGTGGCGCACCGAATACACATACTTGTCCGGTATGTACTGGTATGCCGGGATCGCTTCCGGTGTTGAATAAACAAGTTGTAGAATATGCTATGGCAATTGGTCTTGCAACAAACTGTAAGATTACACAGGTATGCAAATTTGACCGTAAAAACTATTTCTACCCGGATAACCCGCAGAATTATCAGATTTCCCAGCTGTATCTCCCGATTGCCAGAGATGGATATGTAGAGATCGAGAGTGGTTCAGGAAAGAAGAAAGTAAGAATCCACGAGATGCATATGGAAGAAGATGCAGGTAAGCTGGTTCATGATGAGTGGGATGATACTTCACTTGTCGATTATAACCGAAGCGGTGTGCCACTTGTAGAGATCGTATCTGAACCGGATATGCGTTCCGCAGAAGAAGTTATTTCTTATCTTGAGAAGCTTCGTATGATCGTGCAGTATTTAGGCGCATCAGATTGTAAGCTTCAGGAAGGTTCTATGCGTGCTGATGTCAACCTGTCTGTCCGTGAAGTCGGATCCGATCAGTTTGGTACAAGAACAGAGATGAAGAACCTGAACTCATTTAAGGCAATCGCACATGCAATTGAAGGCGAACGTCAGAGACAGATTGAGTTGATCGAAGAAGGAAAACAGGTTGTACAGGAGACAAGACGCTGGGATGACAACAAAGAGCATTCTTATGCAATGCGTTCCAAAGAGGATGCACAGGATTATCGTTATTTCCCGGAACCGGACCTTGTTCCGATCGTGATCAGTGATGAATGGATCGAGAAAATCAAATCTCAGCAGCCGGAACTTCGTACGGAGAAGCTGGAGCGTTACAAGGAGCAGTTTGATATTCCGCAGTATGACGCAGAGATCATCACAGGTTCTAAGAAAATGGCCGATCTTTTTGAGGCAACAACAGCAATCTGTGAGAAACCGAAGAAAGTTGCAAACTGGCTGATCGGAGAGACCTTCCGTCTGATGAAAGACAATGGAATGGAGCCGGAAGATTTAACATTCTCTCCGGAGAACCTGGCAAAATTAATTGATCTTGCGGATGCAGGAACCATTAACAGTTCCGTGGCAAAAGATGTATTCAAGCAGATTTTCCAGGAGGATATAGATCCTGAGAAATATGTCGAAGAACACGGGCTTAAGATGGTGAACGATGAAGGTGCACTCCGTGAGACAGCTGCCAAAGTGATCGCAGACAACCCACAGGCAGTCGCAGACTTCAAAGGCGGTAAAGAGAAAGCAATCGGAGCACTGCTTGGACAGACAATGCGCGCCATGAAGGGGAAAGCAAACCCAGGAATGGTGAATCAGGTGCTGCGGGAGTTGTTAAAATAAAATTTGATTTGTCTGTTAGGATTCCTGTAAATGGAACAGATACATTTATTGACCTAATATTGAAATTAAGATTGATATATTGACAGCCTGGAAAATGTCTGCTATATTACAAGTAGAACACAGAGAAATAATAAACTATATATGTTCAAAACAATAAGAGATTCGGAAGGATGTGGAAAGAATGAAACGAGATTATTATGAAGTGCTTGGGCTGTCAAAGGGCGCAGAGGATAAAGAAATAAAGAGAGCATATCGTAAGCTGGCGAAGAAGTATCATCCGGACACGAATCCTGGGGATAAAGAAGCGGAGAAGAAATTCAAAGAAGTGACGGAGGCGTACTCTGTACTGAGTGATCCGGAGAAGAAGAAACTGTATGACCAGTTCGGTCATGCTGCATTTGATCAGAGCGGTGCTGCAGGTTCCGGATACGGAAATGCCGGTACAGGTGGCTTTGGAGGATTCGGCGGAAACGGCGGATTCAAAGGCGGTACTTACCGTAGTTATGGTGGACCGGGAAGGGGATATCAGGAGTATCATTTCGAAGGTGGCGACATGGATGATATGTTTGATGACATTTTCGGAAATATGTTCCATGGAGGAAGTGCTTCAGGTCGCAGCAGAAGAACATCAGGATTTACCGGAGGATTTGGAGGTGAAAGCTTTAAATCAAAAGGTTCTGATATCAAGGCAGGTATCACTGTAGGATTTGACGAGGCTGCATTTGGTGGAGATAAGGTTATTACTCTGAGTAATCCGGAAAATCCAGGACAACCGGGACAGTCACTGAAGGTTCATATTCCGGCAGGTATTGATAACGGAAAGTCAATCCGTTTAAGAGGAAAGGGAATGCCGGGAACCGGTGGTGGTGAAGCCGGAGATCTTCTGTTGAAAGTAACAGTTGCTCCGAAACCTGGATATGAGCGGAAAGGTATGGATGTATATACAACCGTATCTGTTCCGTATACAACAGCTGTGTTCGGAGGTGAGGCATTGGTCCATACACTGTATGGAGATGTTATGTGTAAGATTAAAGAGGGAACACAATCGGGTTCCAAGATTCGTCTGAGAGGTAAGGGAATTGTTTCGATGAAAGATTCATCCGTTCACGGAGACCAGTATGTGACAATTCAGATTGAAGTGCCAAGAAACTTAAGTCCGCAGGCAAGACAGAAATTAAAAGAGTTTGAAGAAATCTGTCAGGGGAGTTCAAGAACAGCATAAATAAATGAAAAGACCAGAGGCTTGTTTTACAAATTGAAACAAGAACCTCTGGTCTTTTCTGCTGTTTAGAATATTGTTGTAGCTGTTTTGCAGTTACTGTGAGCAGTAACGTTTTGCACAGGTACAATTTATAGCCACTGACTCAGAAATTTGAAGCCAGTAACAAACGAATTATAATTGGGATTCTGCTAGTCACGTTCCCAACGACCGGAAGCACCACATGGAAGAACCAATCCTGAATCTGTAACAGGAAGTCCAATCTCCTGAGAATCTACATGTCCGTTCCAAGGTTTTAATTCAGTTGAGATCATGTAAGTAAGTACGGCAGGAGCAAGTCCTGTTGTATAAGAATTCACAAGGAAGAACAGTGCATCCTTGGAAAGAATCTTTGTACAAAGCTTGATGAGTGGATGGATCATATCTTCAATCTTCCAGATCTCGCCTTTTGGTCCACGCCCATATGACGGCGGATCCATAATGATTGCATCATAAGTGTTGCCACGGCGGATCTCGCGCTCAACGAACTTCACACAGTCATCGACAAGCCAGCGGATCGGTGCATCTCCCAGACCGGAAGAAACCGCATTCTCCTTTGCCCATGTCACCATACCCTTAGATGCATCTACATGAGTAACCTGCGCTCCGGCAGCTGCCGCTGCAAGTGTAGCACCTCCGGTATAAGCAAAAAGGTTCAGTACCTTGACCGGACGTCCTGCATTCCTGATCTTCTCAGAGAACCAGTCCCAGTTAGTTGCCTGCTCAGGGAAGAGTCCTGTGTGCTTGAAACTAAATGGTTTTAAATTAAATGTGAGAGAACCGTAATGGATCTGCCACTGCTGTGGGAGACTAAAAAACTCCCATTCACCGCCACCCTTTTTGCTACGGTGATAATGTCCGTTCATCTCTTTCCAACCGCGGTTCTTCTTAGGAGTATCCCAGATGACCTGCGGGTCCGGACGGACAAGAAGATAATTTCCCCAACGCTCAAGCTTTTCGCCACCTGAGCAGTCAAGAATTTCGTAATCTTTCCAATTATCTGCAATCCACATGAATTAGTTAATCCTTTCTACAAAAAATACTTGTAATCATACAGAGACAATCTCAAAAAACGATACGTTTTTGAAATTGTTTCGTTTTATATCGTCTATAACATTTCTATTATAATAGAAAGTCCTATGGTAATGCAATGAAAATTTTCAGATTCAGAGATCAGGTATTGTCAACCGGTATTATTCACACTCTGTGTGACCTGCATTCTTATAATACGACTGGTTAAAATGCACTAATAACCCACTAAACAGATAGGAATATAAAAACAAAACGCCGAAAACATATAAAACCTATTGACGTAGTAGGTTAATAAGGTGTATCATACGCCTATCGAATCTGAGATGCGAAAAAGTAACAACGTTACATCAAATGATAGATGGAGTGATGAGTATGATAAAAGTAGAACATGCAAACAAAACATTTTCCGGGAAATACGGTACAGTACATGCGCTGCAGGATGTCAGCATTCATGTAGAGAAAGGTGACATCTACGGAATTATCGGATTTTCCGGAGCAGGTAAATCAACTTTGATCCGGTTGGTAAATGGATTAGAGACACCGGATACGGGAAATGTTATAGTCCAGGGAGAAAATCTTGGGAATCTGAAAAAAACGCAGCTTCGCAAGCTTAGAAGAAAAATCGGAATGGTTTTTCAGCAATTTAATCTTCTTGAATCAAAAACAGTGTATCACAACATTGCATTGCCATTGATTCTTGAAAAGGCACCAAAGGAAGAGATTGATAAGAAAGTAAAAGAAGTACTCCGGTTTGTAGAACTGGAAGATAAGAAAGATGTTTATGTAAGCCAGCTTTCGGGAGGACAGAAACAGAGAGTGGGAATCGCAAGGGCACTGACTACAACACCGGACATTCTGCTCTGTGACGAGGCAACAAGTGCACTGGATCCGCAAACTACAGAATCCATTCTGAAACTGCTTAAGAAGATTAACCGGGAGATGGGAGTTACAATCCTTCTGATCACACATCAGATGCAGGTCGTTCAGATGATCTGTAATAAAGTAGCAGTTATGGAGAACGGACAAGTAGTAGAGGCCGGAAGTGTGCTTGATGTATTCGGAAAGCCACAGGCACCTGTTACAAGAAGATTCGTTCAGACTGTAGTAAATGATCAGATTCCGGAAAGCATTCTAAGTCTTGTGAAAGAACAGAAAGAACATTTCCGGGTAGAGAGGCTTAAGTTTATCGGAAGCAGTGTAAAACGACCTGTGATTTCAGATATCTGTCATGTGGATGGAATTGTAGTAAATATTCTGGGAGCAACCGTGCAGGAATTGCAGGAGAATGTAATGTGTGTGTTCATTTTGCAGCTGATCGGAACGGAAGAGAAAATATTAGAAGCTGAGAAACAGATTGATGAGAATGGAGTAATCAGAGAAAGAGTGGAGGCGATTTAATGGAACAAGAGTATTTTGGAGTATCACTGGAAAAGTTACTGACCAGTGGTGGACAGACATTATATATGGTTGCATGGTCACTGATTATTGGAACAATCATAGGAATTATTTTGGCACTGATCCTTGTACTTTGCCGTAAGGGAGGACTGATAGAGAATCTGATCCTTTACAATATTGTAAGTATCTATATTAATATAGTAAGAAGTATTCCATTTGTGATCTTACTGGTAGCGATCATGCCGTTGACAAGGGCAATTGTTGGAACGACCATCGGAAGTACAGCATCACTTGTCCCGCTTGTTATTTATATCAGTCCATATCTTGCACGCTTGATGGAAAATAGCTTACTGGAGATTAATCCGGGTATTCTGGAAGCGGCTGAAGCAATGGGGGCATCTACCTGGCAGACGATTCGTTATTTTCTGCTTCCGGAAACACTTGGATCTATCGTACTCGCATTGACAACAGGTACGATCGGGTTGCTTGGAGCATCAGCAATGGCTGGATATGTAGGCGGAGGAGGTGTCGGAGACCTGGCACTGACTTATGGATATCAGAGGATGAATACACCATTGATGATCTTTACTGTAGTTGTACTGGTTGTATTTGTACAGATCCTTCAGCTTGCAGGAAATACAATCTCAAGAAAACTCAGACAACATAGATAATTGATTAAGAAAGAACGAGGAAAATTATATTATGAAAATCAAGAAAATTATTGCAGGATTATTAGTAGCGACAACAGCATTCAGCCTGGCAGCATGCGGAAATTCAGGTTCAGGAGATACGAAGAAAAGTGACGCGTATACATCAGAGAAAAAGGAAATCGTCTATGGAAAATCCCAGGGACCATATACAGAACTTTTCGAAGATGCAATTGTTCCAATTCTTGAGAAAGAAGGATATACACTGAAAGCTGTTGACCTTTCAGACCTTCAGACAGCAGATGTTGCACTGAATGATGGAGATGTAGATGTCAATGTAGAACAGCATACAGCATACATGGACAATTTCAATCAGAGTTATAACGCAGATCTGGTTGCAATCAGTCCGATTCCAACTGTTCCGGCAGGAGTTTATTCAGAAAAATACGATTCTGTAGATGAAATCCCGGATGGTGCGAAGGTTGCAGTCCCAAATGATGCGTCCAACACAGCACGCTGCTATCTGATGCTTCAGAAAATCGGCTGGATCAAGCTTGACGAGAATGCTGATCCATCCACAGTTACACAGGATGATATTGTAGAGAACCCACATAATATTGAATTTACAGAAATGAACAGCATGACAATTCCGGCAGCAGAATCTGATTTTGATTATATTGCAATCACAGGAAGTGTTGTATATAATGCAGGCATTGATGCTTCTACAGCACTGGCCAATGAAGATATTTCAGATTATCTTGTACTTCAGGTTGTTGTAAAAGAAGAGAACAAAGATGCAGATTGGGCACAGGCAATCGTGGACGCATACCACTCAGATGAATTTAAACAGTATATGAAAGAAAACAATGATGGATTATGGTGGATCCCGGAGGAGCTTCAATAATTAAGAAAGGCAGTGATGAAAATGGATCAGACAGAAAAATTAATCCTAGAAGCAATCGATCAGCACAGAGATGAGATCATTGAATTTGCCAGAGATATATACGATCATGGAGAACTTGGATATAAAGAATTCAATACAGCAGAAAAATTCATAAAGAAGATGAAAGAATTAGGTCTGCGTACAGAAACCGGACTTGCAATTACAGGAACAAAAGCGTATTTAAATGAAGAAAAGAAAGATACAGCAAGCCTTGCACTTCTTGGAGAACTTGATGCACTTAGGATTCCGGAGCATGCTCATGCGAATCCAGAGACAGATGCGGCACATTGCTGCGGACATCATGCACAGATGGCTGGAATCTTTGGTGCGGCACTGGCTCTTACAGTTCCGGAAATCGCAGAAAAACTGGATGGACAGGTTGTATTTTTTGCAACACCGGCGGAAGAGTATGGTGAAATTGGATTCAAAAATGAGCTGCGTGCACAGGGAAAAATAAAATATGGCGGTGGAAAATGTGAGCTGCTTCGTATCGGCGCATTTGATGATATTGATCTTTGTATTACACATCACATTGCACCGGGGGATGACATCATAGTAGGAAGTGGAACCGGAAATGGATTTGTATCTAAAGTGATCCGTTGTTTAGGTAAGGCAGCCCATGCGGCAGGAACACCGGAACAAGGTGTAAATGCTCTGTCAGCGGCGTCACTTGGTCTGCAGGCACTCGGTCTGAATCGAGAGACATTCCGTGATGAGGATTGTGTCCGTGTCCATCCGATCATTACAAAGGGTGGCAACCTGGTAAATGTAGTGCCTGATGAAGTTGTAGTAGAGACATTGGTAAGAGCTAAAACAATCGAGGCATTTACAGATGCAGCGAAGAAAACAGACCGATCCTTTCACGCAGGAGCTACTGCAATGGGAGCGAAGGTTGAAATCACAACACTTCCGGGATACCTTCCGACACTTGCGGAAGAAGCACTCCCAGAATTAAAAAGAGCAGCAGAACTTTCTGCACCGGAAACAAATGTGATTGAGGCCTCAGGACATACGGGAGGATCAACAGATGTAGGACGGATTTTGCGGACATTCAAAATAAAAAAGAATGTGGAGGTAACAG
>ENA-ORTT01001051-ORTT01001051.1-human-gut-metagenome-genome-assembly--contig:-NODE-1051-length-30397-cov-8.178960_pt1 | contig 30397 bp, 20 predicted proteins | sample MGYA00242074_ERZ509197 | MGnify/ENA primary metagenome ERZ509197 (study PRJEB26280, sample SAMEA2338789) | human gut metagenome | biome: human gut; feature: human-associated habitat; material: faeces...
CTTCTATTATCCGCTGTTGCGCAGCCGTTGGCGGCTCTGACGCCTTACGGATGCGGCACACCCCTTGCGGGTGCCGCTCTGCCTATCTTGTAGAAGTATGCAGTAATCACCGTTTAACGGGGCATTCCTCAGTGCGGCGAGCGCAGCAATGCCGCATTTGGTAAGCAGTCTGCCGTCCAACTACCGTCACTCGCGCCTCACGATAGTAAGGCGCGGTTGTAATCGGTGACGACTCGCAGAAGATTCATGGCGAAGCCATGTACACCGCACCCGATTGCGCAGCGCGTGCAGCTCTTCAAGCCCCAGACCGGCAATGTTGGGGGTCGAGGGGCCCTCCCCTCGCGTTCTCTTGGGGGTCTAAGGGGGCCATTCTCTCACGCGAGAGAATGGCCCCCTTATCCGCGTCCCCTGCACGGTGCAGGGAAAAACGCCCCCCTGCGAGTACGCAGGGAACAATACAACACAGTGTGTTAAAACAATGTTAACTGGCTCGTTTCAGGCAATCCCGCAAACGCGCCCAGCGCGCGCAGCTGGTCGATATGCGTCTGCGACAGCTTGTTGCAGCAGAGGGAAAACTCCTCCACCGATGTAAAGTCCTTCCCCTTGCGCTTCTCGACGGTGTCGAGCGCTGCGGTCTCGCCGAGTCCGCGGACGGACGTGAACGGCGGCAGCAGGCCGTTTTCCGTGACGACGAACTTCGTCGCATCGCTGCGGTAGATATCGATGGGCTCAAAGTGGAAGCCGCGCAGGCAGAATTCGTAGCAGACTTCAAGCGTCGTCATCAAATCCTGTTCCACGGCGGTCGCGTCCTTGTTGTTTTCGATCTCGCGGATGCGGCGGCGCAGCGCGTCGGCGTCCTTGCAGCACTCGGCGGCGTCGAATGCCTTGGCGCGGATGGAGAAGAACGTCGCGTAGAACGCGAGCGGCTCGTGCACCTTGAACCACGCGATACGGAACGCCATCATAACGTATGCGACCGCGTGCGCTTTCGGGAAGAGGTAACCGATCTTCGCAAGCGACTCGATGTACCACTCCGGCACGTCGTGCTTGCGCATCTCTTCGACCCACATCGGCCAGTCCCCCGCCTTGCCGCCCTTGACCTTCCCCTTTCGGACGGCCTCCATGATCTTAAAGCTCATCTTCGGGTCAAGCCCCATAGAAATGAGGTAGAGCATGATATCGTCACGGCAGCCGACGGTCTCCAGAACGCTCGCCGTGCCGCTGACGATCAGATCCTTCGCGTTGCCGAGCCACACGTCCGTGCCGTGGGAGAAGCCTGAAAGGCGCAGCAGCGTGTTGAAGTCCTTGGGCTGCGTGTCGACGAGCATCTGGCGCGTGAAGCGCGTGTTAAACTCGGGGATCGCGACGGCGCCCGTGGGGCCGAGCACTTCGTCGTTCTCGTAGCCGAGCACCTTGGACGAGATGAAGATCGACATCGTGTCGGGGTCGTCGAGCGGGATAGCGCGGGCGTTCACGCCCGTCAGATTTTCGAGCATGCGGATCATCGTCGGGTCATCGTGGCCGAGCATATCGAGCTTTAAGAGGTTGTCCTCCATGCAGTGATATTCGAAATGCGTGGTGATCGTGTCGCTGTCGGGGTCGTCCGCGGGGTGCTGTACGGGGCAGAAATCCTCGATATCCATGTCGTCCGGCACGACGACGAGTCCGCCGGGATGCTGGCCCGTCGTGCGTCGCACGCCGACGCAGCCCGCCGTCAGGCGGTCGATCTCGGCGTTGCCCGCGGCGATGCCGTTTTCCTCGAGGTATTTTTTGACGAAGCCGTAGGCCGTCTTCTCCGCGAGCGTACCGATCGTACCCGCGCGGAACACCTGCGTCTTGCCGAACATCTCGACCGCGTGCGCGTGGGCGCGCGCCTGATATTCGCCTGAGAAGTTGAGGTCGATATCCGGCACCTTGCCGCCGCCGTAGCCGAGGAAAGTTTCAAACGGGATGTCGAAGCCGTCCTTGACGTACTTCGTGCCGCAGACGGGACACATTTTATCGGGCATGTCCGCGCCACAGCCATACTCGCCCGCGTGGAACTCGACGTTGCGGCACTTCGGGCAGCGGTAGTGCGGCGGCAGGGCGTTGACCTCGGTGATGCCGGCCATGTACGCGACGAGCGACGAGCCGACCGACCCTCGCGAGCCGACGAGGTAGCCGCACTCGAGCGAGCGCTGCACGAGCTTCTGCGCCGACATGTAGACGACGTCGTACTTGCCCAGAATGCTGCCGAGCTCGACGTTCAGCCGGTCGACGATCAGCTGCGGCAGATCGTCGCCGTAAAGCTCGTGCGCTTTCCCCCACACCATGCGGTTAAGGTCTTCTTCCGAATTTTCAAGCCGCGGCGGGAACAGCTTGCCCTTGGGCAAAAGCTCAATATCCTCCACCTGCTCGGCGATGGCGCGGGTGTTCGTCACGACGACCTCGTAGGCTTTCTCCTTGCCGAGGTAGTCAAATTCCTTGAGCATTTCGTCCGTCGTGCGGAAGTAGAGCGGGACAGGCTCGTTCGCGTCGGCGAATTTCTTTGACGCGAGCAGGATATGGCGATAAACCTCGTCTTCAGGGTCGAGGAAGTGGACGTCGCCCGTTGCGCAGACGGGCTTGCCGAGCTCTTCGCCAAGCTTGACAACAGTGCGGTTGAAGTCCTTGAGGTCTTCGTCGTCGCGCACCGTGCCGTCGCGCACCATGAAGCGGTTATTGCCGAGCGGCTGAATTTCAAGATAGTCGTAGAACGAGGCGATGCGCTTGAGCTCATTCCAGTCCTTGTGGTCGACGATGGCGCGGAACAGCTCGCCCGCCTCGCAGGCAGAGCCGATGATCAAGCCCTCGCGATGCGCGACAAGCTCGCTTTTCGGGATGATCGGCACGCGCTTAAAGTATTTGAGGTTCGACGCCGAGATGAGCTGGTAGAGGTTCTTGAGGCCCACCTTGTTCTTGGCGATCAGAATGATGTGCTTTGGGAAACGGTTGCGCTTGACGCCGAGCGGGCGGAGCTTCGTCATCTCGTCGTTGATCTGCTGGAGGCGCGTGACGCCGCGCTCTTCAAGCATGACGAAGAACTTGGCCAGCATCTGCGCGACCGGGACCGCATCGTCGGACGCGCGGTGGTGGTTGAACTGCGGGAGCTGCAAGTGGTCGGCCACGATGTCGAGCTTGTACTTGCCGAGCTCGGGCAGGAGATTCTGCGCGAAAATCAGCGAGTCGAGATACGTCGGCTCGAACGGGATGCCGCACTTTTTGCAGCCTGCGCGGATGAAGCTGATATCAAACTCCGCATTGTGCGCAGCGAGCGGGCGGCCGCCCGCAAAGGCCAAAAACGCGTGCAGCGCGTCCTCCAGCTTCGGCGCGCCGCGCAGCATGTCGTCTGTGATGCCGGTCAGGCCGATGATCTCAGGCGAAAGCCGGCGCTCGGGGTCGACAAAGGTTTGGAACGTGTCGACGATCTCGCCGTCTTTCAGAATGACCGCACCGATCTCGGTGATGGCATCGTGCACGACCTTCAGACCCGTTGTTTCAATGTCGAAACAGCAGATCTCAGTCGAAAAATCGCCGTCCTGCGGGCCGTGCACACAGATACGGTCGTCGATGTTGTTGAGAAAATAGCCCTCACAGCCGTAAAGGAGTTTTATTTTACCCTCGCCGGTGTGCCAGGCGTCCGGGAAGCTCTGCGCTACGCCGTGATCCGTGATGGCGATGGCGGGCATCCCCCACTTGATCGCGCGCTTGACGACCGCGGCGGTATCGGTCAGCGCGTCCATGTTGGACATACGGGTATGTAAGTGCAGCTCGACGCGCTTTTCCTCCGCCGTGTCCGTGCGCTCGGCATGGTCGATCTGCATGATGTCCTGCGGGTTGAGCTGCATATCCTTACCATCGTAGGAGAGCTCCATGCGGCCGCTGACGCGCAGCCACATGCCGACGCTGATCTTGCCGAGAAGCTCCGTCGCCTCGCGCTCTGGCATGCTGCGGCGGATGAAGAGCGAGCCTTCGTAGTCCGTCATTTCGAGCAACATCGTCCAGACGCCGGCGCGGCGCGTCTCGTGGCAGTCGAACTTGAAGACCTTGCCCTCAACGACGACGTGACCGGCCTTTGGCGTCAGCTCGCTGATGGGGAGCACTCTCCCCTTTGCAATCTCGCGGCCCATGATGACACTGCCGCTGCCGCTCACCTTACGGCCAGCGTTCTTCAACATGTCGGGAAAGGCCTCCGCCGTTGATTTGACGTGGATGTCCACGCGCTTTAAGTCGTAATTGCGCGCAAGAAGCTGCTCGACCGTTTCGCGCGTCGAGTCGTTCATCTCCGCGCGCACGGTCATGTCGAGCGTCATCGTGCGCTTTTCCGGCTCGAGCACCATGTTCGTGACCATCGCGGCGTTGAGCGGGACGCGCAGGTCAAAATCCGGCGAAAAGTCGGTGAATAATTCAAAAAAAGGAATCTTTTGTGCCATAGCCACAACCTTATCTCAGTATCGTTTCCGCTCGGTCAGAGTTTTTGGATTTCCTCCATCAAAGCGTCGACAAGCTTTTCCTGCGGCACTTTGTAAAGGATTTTTCCTTTTCGGAAAATCATGCCCTCACCTTTACCGCCGGCCACGCCGATATCGGCGGCCGAGGCCTCACCGGGCCCGTTGACGACGCAGCCCATCACGGCAACCGTGATATTCTTCTTGCAGTCGGCAAGACGGCGCTCTAACTCCTCGACGATCGGGATCATGTCGTACGCCGTGCGGCCGCACGTCGGGCAGGAGACGAGGTTCACACCGCTGCGGCGGATGCCGCAGGCCTGCAAAATGCGCTTGGCGGCGTAGACCTCTTCCACAGGGTCCGCCGTGAGCGAGACGCGCATCGTGTCGCCGATGCCCTCGCACAGAAGGCCGCCGATGCCGATGGCGGACTTCAAAAGCCCCATCGTGGGCGTGCCCGCCTCGGTCACGCCGAGGTGGAGCGGATAGTCGACCTTTTCGTGCAGAAGGCGATAGGCCGCCATGTTGAGCGGTACATCAGAGCTCTTGACCGAGATGCAGATCTCGGTAAAATCGAACTTTTCAAGCAGCCGCACATGTCTGAGCGCGCTCTCGACGAGCGCCTCGGGCGTCACGCGGCCATATTTTGCGAGCAGCTCCTTTTCAAGCGAGCCGCCGTTCACGCCGATGCGGATGGGAACCTTGTGTTCACGGCAGGCGTCTACGACCGCCTTGACGCGGTCATCTCCCCCGATGTTGCCGGGGTTGATGCGAATTTTGTCCGCGCCGCGCGCCGCCGCTTCGACGGCGAGACGGTAGTCGAAATGAATGTCCGCGACGAGCGGGATGGAGATATTCTCCTTAATTTCACTCAGCGCGTGCGCGGCCTCCATATTCGGCACCGTGACGCGCACGATCTCGCAGCCCGCCTCTTCGAGCGCGTGGATCTGCGCGATGGTGGCCTTGGCATCCTCAGTGTGCGTGTTGCACATCGACTGGATCGTGACCGGCGCGCCGCCGCCGATAGCGACGCCGCCTGCGATAATTTGCTTGCTCATAAGATCATCCTCCTCACAGGAGCTTGACAATGTCGTGGAACGTGACGAACAGCATCAGCGCCATTAAAAGCGCAAAGCCGATGCCGTTGATGACGTTCAGATATTTGGACGGAATTTCCTTTTTGAAAAGCGCCACGGCGATGCCGTTGACGAGCAGGAACAGCACGTGTCCGCCGTCGAGTGCGGGCAGCGGCAGCAGGTTCATCACGGCGAGGTTCACCGCGAACATCGCGGCGAAAAAGAGAATATTTTCAAGCGCCGCGCCGAAGCCCTCGGTAGCCTCGGTCTCCTTGCCGACCTCCGTGATGGTCGAGACGATGCCGACCGGGCCGCTCAGATCGTTCACGCCCGCCGCGCCCGAAAGCAGCATTTGCAGGCTCAGTCTCACGATGCGGACATAGTCCATCGTCTGGTACCAGCTGTATTGCAGGCGCAGAAGCGGCGTCGCCTCGACGATGCCGCCGTAGGTGAAGCCGTAGGCCTCGTACTCCTTACCGTTTTCGTCGGTGTAGACTTGCTTCGTGAGCGTGCGGTCGAGCTTTTTGCCGTCGCGCAGGACGGTCATGTCGATCGTGCCCGTGTCGCCAAGGCCCATGATGAGCGACACGTCGCTCTTTAAATAAATGCGCTCACCGTTGATGGCGTAGATCGTGTCGCCGGGCATCAGGCCGTCCTCTCCCTGCTGCGGGAAATCGGGGTTCAGCTCGACGATCTCCGTCGTGTAGAATGCCTGCGCACCCGCATACAGACAGATGACGATGATGAGGCCCGTCAGGAAGTTCATGAACGCGCCCGCGACGAAGATGATGAACTTCTTCCACCAGACCTGGCGGCCCAGCGCGCGGTCGTCGTCCGAATCCTCGTCCTCGCCCTCCATGGCGCAGTAGCCTCCGATGGGCAGGAGCCGCAGGGAGTATTCGGTGTCCCCCTTCGTCTTATGGAACAGCTGCGGGCCCATGCCGATGGAAAATTCATTGACGCGCACGCCGCAGGCCTTGGCCGCCAAAAAGTGGCCAAACTCATGCACGGCGATGAGCACGCCGAAAATCAGGATCGCAATGAGAATATAAACCATGGTCTCTCCTAAATTTGGTCAGTTGAGCTTTTCGCGCACGACCTCGCGCGCGAGCCGGTCTGCTTCCAGAATATCCGAAAGCTGCGGTTGATATACCGTCTCGGTTTTATCGAGCGCCGCTTCGATGAGGTCAGGGATGGCACAGATGCCGATCTCGTCGCACAGAAATGCCGCGACAGCCTCTTCGTTCGCGCCGTTCATCGCCGCGCAGTAAACATTGCCGATGGCGGCGCACTGCTTGGCGATCTTCAGGCAGCGGAAGACCTCTTCATCGGGCTCGGCGAACGTCAGCGGCGGGCACTTGAGAAGGTCAAGCGGCTCCGCGGGCGAAACGGCCCTGTTGGGGTACGTCATCGCGTAGCGGATGGGCAGCTTCATGTCCGGTGTGCCGAGCTGGGCGAGCATCGCCCCGTCGTGAAACTCGACGAGCGAGTGCACGATGCTCTGGCGATGGATGACCGCGTCGACCTGACGCAGCGGCAGACGGTAGAGCCGCATGGCCTCGATGATCTCAAGGCCCTTGTTCATCAGCGTCGCGGAGTCGATGGTGATCTTCGCACCCATTGTCCAGTTCGGGTGCTTGAGCGCGTCGGCCTTCGTCTTAGTCGCAAGCTCCTGCAGGCTCAGGCCGTAGAACGGCCCGCCCGAGCAGGTCAGAATGAGGCGCTTGATCTCACCGCGGTCGCGGCAGCCCTGCAAGCACTGGAAGATCGCGCTGTGCTCGCTGTCGACGGGGACGATCTCCGCGCCGTATTTTTCCGCCGCGTCCACCACGAGCTCGCCCGCGCAGACGAGCGTTTCCTTGTTGGCAAGCGCGATGCGCTTTTTCTTCTCGATTGCCGCGAGCGTCGGCTGGAGTCCGATCATGCCCATCACGGCGGTGACGACCGTGTCAGCGTCGTCCGCCGTGGCCGCGGCCAGAAGGCCCTCCATGCCGGAGAGCACTTGGGTGTTTGTGTCGGAAAGCCGCGCGCGGAGCTCACGCGCCGCATCCTCGTCATAAAGCACGGCAAGACGCGGGCAAAATTCCCGCGCCTGCTGTTCGATGAGGTCAACGCTTTTATTCGCCGTCAGCGCAGCGACGGAAAGCCCCAGCTCGCGCGCCACCTCAAGCGTCTGGCGGCCGATGGAGCCGGTAGAACCGAGTAAAGCAATACTCCTTGTCATAATAGGCCTCCACAGACCGCAGCCCACACGACCGGCGCGATGAAGAGCGTGGAGTCAAAGCGGTCGAGCATGCCGCCGTGCGTCAGGAAGAGGTGGCTGTAGTCCTTGATACCGGCCTCGCGCTTGACGAGCGACATCGAGAGGTCGCCGAGCTGGCCGAAGATATTGGCCACCACGCCCACGAGGATCAGCATGAGGTAATTGGGCGCATAGCCGATCCATGCCTTGCCGACAACGCCGAGCAGCACCAGCGCAAGCGCGCTGCCGATGGGCCCACCGATCGCGCCTGCCCAGGTCTTGTGCGGGCTGACGTGCGGCGCCATCTTGCGCTTGCCGAACCACATGCCAAAGTACATCGACAGCGCATCGCCCACAAAGGCGACGCAGAACGGCGCGAGCACATAGAGCTTGCCATAGTTTTCGTCCATGCGCAGCAGGAAAATGCAGCTGTACATCGCCGGGAACACGATGCCGCCGACGATGGTCACCGCCACATCGTGGAATGTGAAGGGCTTTTCCTTGCCGTAATAGACAACCGCGGAGAGAAACGCCCCCATCACAAGGATCCAGCGGAAGAGCGTAACAGTCGAAATCGGGAAAGCGTGTACACCGCTCGCCCTTTCCCAAAAGAGCCATATCTCCTGCATGACGACCGATGTGACAAGTCCCCAGTAGAAATCCGCCGGGACGTTCTCCCCTGCCGTGTGCAGCAGCTCATAGGCCGCAATGCCCGCGATGCCGCAGACGACGAGCATCGTCGCCCATGCGGGGCAGGCAAGCAGCACGGCGAGCAGCGCCGGCAATCCAACGATCACCACCAACCATCTTTGTTTCATTTCTGTTTCTCCTGTTTCAAACCGCCGAAGCGGCGCTCGCGATGCTGATACGCGATGAGCGCCTTGTCGAATTCTTTCTCGGTAAAGTCGGGCCAGAGCGTGTCGCAGAAGTAGAACTCGCTGTACGCGCACTGCCACAAAAGGTAGTTGCTGATGCGCTTCTCCCCGCCCGGGCGGATGAGAAGGTCGGGATCGGGAAGTCCGCATGAATAGAGGTAGCGCGAAAAGCCCTCCTCGGTCAAAGCGTCCGCGTCCCGCTTCCCTGCCGCGCAGTCGCGCGCGAAGGCGCGGGCGGCGTGCAGGATCTCGTCGCGTCCACCGTAGTTGAGGCAGACATTCGCCTGAAAGCCCTCGATGCGGGAGGAGATCTCATTCGTCTCATCGATGAGTTCCCGAAGTTCCGGCGTCAGCACGCTGAGGTCGCCCAGAAAGCGCAGACGGTTGCCGTCCTTTTCCATCGTGTCGATGCACTCGTGCAGATATTGCTCGAGTAAGTGCATGATGCCGTCGACCTCGTCCTTTGGGCGCTTCCAGTTTTCGGTCGAAAAGGCGTAGACCGTCAGATAGTTGATGCCCAGGTTCTTGCAGTAGGTGCCGAGCTTTCGAAACGTCTCCGCCCCCGCCTTGTGACCGGCCGAGCGCGGGAGGCCGCGCTTTTGCGCCCAGCGGCCGTTGCCGTCCATAATGACGGCAACATGACAAGGCAGGTTGTTCAAATCAACCTGCCCTGCCTTGTTCTCTTTGGAAAAGAGCCCCATATCAGACCGCCATGAGCTCCTTCTCTTTCTTCTCGAGAAGGGCGTCGACCTCTTTGCACATGTCGTCGGTCAGCTTCTGCAGGTCCTTTTCGGCAACCTTCAGGTCGTCCTCGGTGATCTCGCTGGCCTTCTGCTTCTTCTTGAAGGCCTCCATCGCGTCGCGGCGGATGTTGCGGATGGCGACCTTGCCGGTCTCGGAATACTTATGGATCTGCTTGACGAGCTCTTTACGGCGCTCCTCCGTGAGCTGCGGGAAGTTCAGGCGGATGGACTTGCCGTCGTTCTGCGGGTTGATGCCAAGGTCAGACTCCTGAATGGCGCGCTCGATGGGCTTGAGGGCCGTGCCGTCCCACGGGGTGATGACGAGCTGGCGCGGATCGGGAGAAGCGATGGCCGCGATCTGCTGGATGGGCGTGGGAGAGCCGTAGTAGTCGACGCTGATGCGGTCGAGCACAGAGGCGTTGGCGCGGCCTGCGCGCACAGAGGCAAAGTCCGCGTTCACCGCGTCGATGCTCTTTCTCATTTTGTCGGAATAAACCTTGTAATCTTCTTTATTCATGGGGATACCTCCTCAAAAATTTTTATCGTAAAACCGCAAGTGCGGGGTCGCTCAGTTTTCACCAACAATGGTGCCGATCTTCTTGCCCTCGACCGCACGGATGATGTTCTCCGGGTCCTTGAGCGCGAAGACGAGCACGGGAATGTGGTTGTCCATCGAAAGCGACGTGGCCGTGGAGTCCATGACCGCAAGGTGCTGGGCCAGCACGTCCTCATAGGAGATAGCGTCGTACTTGATCGCGTTTGCATCCTTGGCGGGGTCGGCGTTGTAAACGCCGTCGATGTTCTTGGCAAGCAGGATCACGTCGGCATTGATCTCCGCCGCGCGCAGCACCGCTGCCGTGTCGGTCGAGAAGAACGGAGAGCCGATGCCGCAGCCAAAGAGCACTACGCGGCCCTTTTCCAAATGCCGGATGGCGCGGGCTCGGATGTAGGGTTCGGCGACTTCTTTGATCTCAAGCGCCGTCTGCACGCGCACGTCGACGCCCTTCTGCTCGAGCACATCGGCGACCGCCATGCAGTTCATCGCCGTGGCCAGCATGCCCATGTGGTCGGCACGGGTGCGCTCGATGTAGCCCTCGCCGTTTTTCACGCCGCGCCAGAAGTTGCCGCCGCCGATGACGACGCCCATCTGCACACCCATGTCCGTGCACTTTTTGATGACGTCGCACACCTTGGAAACGACGTCGAAGTCGAAGCCGAAGTGCTTGTCGCCCGCCAGCGCCTCGCCGCTGATCTTGAGCAGCACGCGCTTATACTTGAGTTGAGCCATGCTCATAATCTCCCCTTTCAGGAACAAGTTCAAATTTTCACAGCTACTATTTTAGCGTATTTTTGCTCTTTTGCATAGGGGGAAAGCGTAAACTTTTTTCACAAATTCGATCTTTCCTTTTTCGTCAAGTTGAACCGCCGTGAATAGCGGAAAAAAGCAGCCGTTTCATACGGCTGCTTTTTTAGATTTTTGTTTACTTGATGCCCTTGATGCGGATAAGGTCCTTCAAAAGCTCGACCGTGCCATCGATGCCGAGCAGGCTCGAATCGATGCAGAGGTCATAGCTCTTGGCATCGCCCCAGTCCTTGGCGGAATAGTAGTTATAGTAGGAAGCGCGGGACTTATCCGTCTTCTTGATGCGGTCTTTCGCCTCGTTCTCGCTGATGCCGTTGCGGGCGGCAACGCGCTTGATGCGGTTTTCGAGCGGAGCCGTGATGAAGAGATTGATGACGTCGTCGCGATCCTTGAGCGCGTAGTCCGCGCAGCGGCCGATCAGGACGCAGGGGCCCTTGTCGGCGAGCTTTTTGATCGTGTCGTAGGTCGCCAGGTACACCTGCTGTTCGATGGAGCCCTTGGGCGTCACATGGTTCATCGAGAAGGAATAGGGGTCCATCGCGATGGAATAGAGAAAGCTCTTCGGGCGTTCGTCAAAGGAACGGAACAGCTCTTCGCAAAGTCCGCTCTCCTCTGCCGCCTCCTTGAGCAGCATGTCGTCGTAATAGGCGATGCCGAGCTGCTTGGCAAGCATCGTGCCGATCTCGCGTCCGCCGCTGCCGTATTGTCTGCCAACCGTAATGACCATAAAGATTCCTCCTTTTTCGCGCCTTGAAACAAAATCGGTGCTATTTGGATTATAGCACCGATTTCGTAAGAAGACAATATTTTTTCCTGTTTCGATTTTGTAAAGGCGCGGCCTTATTCCGGAAGCGGCAGGCCGAGGCGGCGATACATCGTCTTTTTCACCGCGCGCAGAATATTTTCATAGCCCGTGCAGCGGCACAGATGGCCGGAGAGGAGCTTTCTGAGCTCGTCATCGGTGTAGAGGCGGTTCGTCTCCAAGATCTCGACCGCAGTCATGATGAAGCCCGGCGTGCAGAAGCCGCACTGGACAGCGGTCTCTTCAATGAACGCCTGCTGGATGTCGCTCAGCTCGCCGTCGGGCCCCATCAGGCTTTCGAGCGTGCGGATGTGCTTGCCGTCCGCCCAGACGGCGAGGTAGATGCACGAGTTGAATGCCTCGCCGTCGATGATGACGTTGCAGGCGCCGCACTCGCCGACCTCGCAGCCCTTCTTTACGGACGTCATATGGTAATCGTTTCGCAGCATATCGGTCAGCGACGCACGCACGTCGACCATTTTCTCAACGTCCTTGCCGTTTAAGTTGAATCGCACCAGCTTGTACTGACTCATTTGATGACACCTCCCGCCCGTTTGATAGACTCGATCAGGCAGCGCTTGGCCATTTCGACCGCGATGTGTTCGCGGAACGCCTTGGAGGCGCGCCAGCTGTCACGCGCGCGGATATCGTTGAGCACGGCGAGAGAAAACTCTTCCGATGTCGTAAGTGTCAAGGGTTTATCCTTGGCAGCTGCCTCCGCGCTCGGGCAGCGCATCGGCACAGGACCGGCAACGCCGTAGGCGATGCGGGCGCGCTCAATAGTCTGCTTGTCGGGCGACAGGCGCACATTCACGCTGCACCCGAGCGTCGCGATGTCCATCGCGTTTCTCATGGCGTACTTGATGTAGTAGCCATAGCAGTTTTCGTAGCTCGCCTTTGGGATGAGGATGGCGGTCTGGATCTCGCCATCCTCCACGCGGATGTCGACCTGACCGGCCTTGATGTAAAAGTCTTTGATGGGCAGGCGGCGGATGCCGTCCTTCCCCGTCAGCTCCACGATGGCCTCCCACGCATGCAGTGTGGAGGCGGAGTCCGCGCTCGTCACGCCGTTGCAGGTGTTGCCGCCGATGGTGCCGATGTTTCGGATCTGCGGGCCGCCGACCATGTCGACCGCCTCGCCGAGAACGTTGATATATTTCTGGATGATGGGGTCACGCGTGATGTGGGAAAAGCTCGAGAGCGAGCCGATGCGGATGTTCTCCTCCTCGTCGATGCTCACGCCGCGCAGCTCGTCGAGGCCGTAGATCGAGATGAGCTCCTTTCCGGCGCGCTTGCCCTCGCGCATCTGCACGAGCACGTCGCTGCCGCCGGCGATGATCTGCGCCTCGGGATGCTCCAAACGGAGGGCGACGGCGTTTTCGACGCTTTCCGCCTCATAGAGTGCTTTCATGTCATACATGGCTCACTTCTCCTCCTTCCAGCTGTCGTGGATGAGCCCCGCCTTGCTGAACTCGGCGTACAGAACGTGCGGGGTGATGGGAACGGTGTCGATGGCGACGCCGGTGGCGTTGTAGATGGCGTTGCGGATGGCGGGCGCGCCCGAGCACGCGGGCGGTTCGCCGAGCGCCTTCGTGCCGAACGGCGACGTCGGCTCCGGATTTTCGACAAACTGCGCCTCGAGATGCGGGTGGTCCATGAACGTCGAGAGCTTGTAGTCGAGAAGATTATTGTTGAGGGGGCGCCCCGTCTTCTCGTCGAATAAAAGCTGCTCGCTCATGCCAAATCCGATGGCCATGGACATGCCGCCGTGGACCTGCGCCTCGGCAAGCGCGGGGTTGATGAGCTTGCCGCAGTCGTGGACGTTGATGATCTTCTTGAGCGTCACCTTGCACATCGGGATATCCACCTCGACGTCGGCAAAGGTGCAGCCAAACGAATAGGCGTTGTTGCGGATGGTGTAGGTCGACTCGGCGGTGATGTGCTCGGAGTCCGCGGCGTTGTACTGCGCGGTCATCGCAAGGTCTTTCAGTGACATGAGCACCATGCCGTCGCCCTTGCGGATGATGTTGCCGTCGACGATGTCCATATTGTCGACCGCCTGACGGGTGAGCTTTGTCGCGTACTGAAGAATTTTCTGCCGCAGGAGCGTCGCCGTCTGGCGGATGGAGAAGCCCGCGACGTAGGTCTGGCGGCTCGCGTAAGCGCCGAGGCCTGTGGGCGTGATGTCCGTATCCTGACAGGAGACGACGCGCACGTCGTGATAGCTCTTGAGGCCGACGGCCTCGGCCGTCATCTGCGCATAGGCCGTGTCCGCGCCCTGCCCGATCTCCGTCTCACCGCACTGCATCGTCACCGTGCCGTCGAGATTCAGGAGCATGCGGTTCGAGGACGTTTCAAGCGAGATGGGATACACCGCCGTGTTGTACCAGAAGGCCGCCACGCCGATGCCGCGGCGGACGGGGCCGATGTCCTTGGCATACTCCTCGCGCTTTTTGTCGTATTCGATGTATTCCTTCCCCTTTTCCAGACATTCGCGGAAGGAATCGTAGTAGTTCGTGTTACCTGAGAAGCCGTCGTGGAAGCCCTTGGGCATGATGTACTTCATGCGGTATTCGAGCGGCTCCATGCCAACGGCCTTCGCGCACTCGTCGATGTTCGCGTCGTCCGCGAACGACGCCTGCGGCATGCCGTAGCCGCGCATCGCGCCTGCGGCGGGGCGGTTTGTGTACACGGTGTAAGCGTCGCCCTCGAAATTGTCGCAGGGATAGATCTGCGGGAACGAGCCCATGGCCTTGGCGACGATCGAATGGCCGTGCGAGGCATACGCGCCCTGATTGGAGAAGCACTCGACCTTGCGCGCGGCGATCGAGCCGTCCTTATGGAGCCACGTGATGATATGGAAGCGGATCGAGTGGCGCACACGGTTACTGACGAATGTCTCTTCACGCGAGCAGTCGATGCGCACGCATTTTCCGTGCACCTGCGTAGAGCACCACGCGCACAGCGGCTCATAGAGCGCATCCTGCTTGTTGCCAAAGCCTCCGCCGATGTAGGGCTTGATGACGCGGATATCCGCCCACGGACGCCCGAGCGCCTGACCGACGATGCGGCGGATGATGTGCGGGATCTGCGTGGAGGACACGACGACGATGCGGCCATTTTCCTCGTAAGCGTAGCAGCCGTGGTTTTCAATGTGGCTGTGCTGCACGGTGGGGGTGTTGTACCAGCCCTCGACCTTGATAAGGCCGGGCTCTTTGATCGCCTGCTGATAATTGCCCTTGCGGATATCGGTGTGCTTCAGGATATTCCCCGGGAAATTTTCGTGGATGCAGGGCGCGTCGGGCTCCATGGCCTTCTGCACGTCGAGCACAAACGGGAGTTCCTCATATTCGACCTTCAGCGCGCGCACGCCCTGCATGGCCGAGACCTCATCCTCCGCAATGACGACCGCGACGTCGTCGCCGTAGTAGCGCACATGGCGGTTCAAAAGATTGCGGTCGGCCACGTCCTGATGCCCCGGGTCCATCGACCAGGGATGGCCCGCCGTCGGGAAGCAGTGCTCCGGCACGTCGAAGCAGGTCAGCACCTTCACAACGCCGGGGATGGCCTCCGCCGCGGACTTGTCGACTGATTTGACAAATCCGTGCGCGATGGTGGAATGCTTGATGCGCGCATAGAGCGCACCGGCCGGCATCCGATCCTCATAGTATTTCGTGCGTCCGGTGACCTTGTCGAACGCATCGACGCGGATCTCGCTTTTTCCTACCTTGCTCATCTGTCTACCTCCTGTTCCGAGCAGCCGCTTTGTCGGTTTTGCTCGAAATCTGCAACTCCTTTGCTATTATTTTAGCACATTTCGCACAGCGTGTACAGTGCTGCATGCGTGATATAATACAAATGATCGCGGATGTACCATTTTGTCCGCTTTTTTCTGCCGATTGGTGAAAAAGAAACGAATGACTGGTGATTTAATAGATGGATAACACGTTGAAAATAGGATGCGTGGTCATGGCGGCGGGCAATGCCGCGCGCTTTGGCGAAAATAAACTCGCCGCGTCGGTAAACGGAAAGCCGCTTATCGAGCATGCGCTTGAGGCGATCCCGCGGGAGAGCTTTTCCCGCGTGCTGGTCGTGACGCAGCACGAAAACGTGGAAGCGGCCGCCAAAAAATTTGGCTTTGAAACGCTGCGGAACGAACATCCCGAGCGCGGCCAGAGCGAGACGATCCGCCTCGGCACGGCGGCGCTGTCAGACTGTGACGCGCTCTGCTTCATGGTGGCCGACCAGCCGATGCTCAAGCGCAAGACCGTCGCGCAGGAGCTTGAGTTCTTCCGCGCGCACAGCAAAAACATCGTCGGATTGGGACACAACGGCGTGCGGGGCAACCCCTGCCTCTTCCCTGCCCGCTTCTTTCCTGAGCTTTTATCGCTTGAGGGCGATGTCGGCGGCAGCGCGGTCATCAAGAGGCATTTAGATGATCTGCTGCTCTTTGAAGCGCCGGAGACGGAGCTGCGCGACGTTGACACGAAGGAAGCGCTCGAAGCGCTTAAGAAACGCTGATCTCGCCGCGGAGGTCTTCTTCCATTGCCTGCTTGATCTTCTCCTTGTCGTAGCCGCAGGAGAAGAGATAGTAGAGCTTGGCGACGGCGGCCTCGGTCGTCATGTCGAGTCCGCTGACCGCGCCCGCCTTTTTGAGCGCGCTGGACGTTTCGTAGGTGCCGAGCGACACCGCGCCCTGCGGACACTGCGAGCAGACCGTGAGCACCGTGCCGTTCTGAAACGCCTTGCGGATGATGGGCAGCAGCGCGTTCCCGTCGCCGGGGATGTTGCCCGCGCCGAACGTCTCGATGACGATACCGCGGAGCTTTTCGGTCATGATGGCCTCGAACAGCGAAAACTGAATGCCCGGAAATACCTTGATGACGCCGATGGGAATATTATCAAGCGTCCGAAGCTTGAGCCCGCCTTCCTGCCGCGGCAGGAGGGCGGCTTCATTATATTTGATGGAAATGCCCGCCTCGGCAAGGCTCGGGTAGTTGGGCGAAATGAAAGCGATGAGTCCGTCGGCGGAGTATTTTGTCGCGCGGTTGCCGCGCAGCAGCTTTCCACCGAAGTACAGGCACGTCTCACGCACGATGCCTTCCCCCGCAATCAGCAGCGCGGTGATGAGGTTGTCGCGCCCGTCGCTGCGAATTTCGCACAGCGGGATCTGCGAGCCCGTGAGCACCACGGGCTTGTCGAGCCCATCGAGCATGAACGACAGTGCCGAAGCCGTGTAGGCCATCGTGTCCGTGCCGTGCAGGACGACGAAGCCGTCGTAATCGTCATATTTCTGCGCGATCAGCTCTGCGATGCAGTTCCATTCGCGCACGGTCATGTTGGATGAATCCAGCAGCGGCGAGAGCTCGTAGAATTCCCACTCCGGCATCTCCGGCGCGCGGAGGTCGGGGATGGCGTCGAGCGCGGCGCGGAAGTAGCCCGCGCGCGGCGCGTAGCCGTTTTCCGTGCGCGTCATACCGATGGTGCCGCCGGTATAGATGATGAGAACTCGTTTCATAGCTCTCTCCTGATTGTATTACTTTTTGTACGGCGTATGGTCGAGCGGCAGGCTGCGGCGGCGCTCGCCGTCGTAGCGGTAATACGCCTGCGCGATGGCCGGCGCCGTGGGGATGGACGTGATCTCACCGATGCCGATGGCGCCGTTGGCGAGGTTTAATCCCGGCTTGTCGATGACGATCGCCTTGATCTCGGGGATCTGATGCGAGCGGAACAGGCCGAGCGTGCCGTATTTTGCCGTGGGCTTGCCGTGGTCGAGCGGGTACTGCTCTGTCAAGGCGTAGCCCATGCTCATCACGACGCCGCCCTCGATCTGCCCTTCGCAGGACAGCGGGTTGATGGCCTTGCCGACATCGTGCGCGGCGACCATCTTTTTAATTTTGCCCGTCTCCTTGTCGAGAATGCACATCTGCGTCGCGTAGCCATAGGCGACATGGCTGACGGGGTTCGGCACATTTGCGCCGAGCGGGTTCGTCTTGGCGTAGTATTCGCCGTAAAACTCCTGCCCCTTCAAATCGCTCAGCGAGCGGTACTCCATCGCGTCGCGCAGCAGCAGGCATGCGCGGCGGCAGGCCTCGCCGGTGACGAGCGTCTGGCGCGAGCCGGAGGTATCGCCGCTGTCAGGCGTTATGAACGTGCTGTTGCCGTCGTAGACGACCTGATCGCGCGTGAGCTTTGCGTTTGTCACGACGAGCTGCACCAGCACCGTGCCGAGACCCTGACCGATGCAGGACGCGCCCGCGCGGATGTGGACCTTGCCATCATCGCCGATGACGAGCTTGCAGCGCCCATAGTCGGGAAGACCGACGCCGACGCCCGCGTTTTTCATCGCGCAGGCAAGGCCGACCGGCTCGCCGTTTTTGACCGCTTCGTCATAGTAGGGCTTGATGGCCTCGAGCGTTTCGACAAGGCCCGTTTCGGGGCCGACGATCTGTCCGTTCGGCAGCACCTCGCCCGGGCGGATGGCGTTGCGGTAGCGAATTTCCCACGGGGAGATGCCGACAAGGTCGGCCATCTCGTTGAGTAGCGTTTCAGTCGCAAAGCAGGTCTGCGTCACACCGAAGCCGCGGAACGCGCCCGCGGGTGGGTTATTGGTATAGTAAGCGTGGCCCTCGATCTCAAAATTCTCATAGTGATACGGGCCCGCGGCGTGCGTGCACGCGCGCTCGAGCACGGGACCGCCGAGTGAGGCGAAGCCGCCCGTGTCGGACACGACGCTCGCCTTTACGCCCTGAATGATGCCGTTTTCGTCGCAGCCCATCGTGAAGTCCATCCACATCGGATGGCGCTTGGGATGGACGAGCAGCGATTCCTGCCGTGTGAGCTTCACCTTGACCGGCACGCGCGCGATGTATGCGATGAGCGCCGCGTGGTGCTGCACGGACATGTCCTCTTTCCCGCCGAAGCCGCCGCCGACAAGCATATTTTCGACCTGGCAGTGGGCAAAGTCGACGCCGAGCATCGCCGAGCACTCGTGCTGGGTGGTGTGCGCGCTCTGGTCGGTCGTCAGCAGCTTCACGCCGCCGTTTTCAAGCGGGAGCGCCACGCAGCACTCGGGTTCCAAAAAGGCGTGCTCCGTCCACGGAGTCTCAAACTTCTCGTGTAAGACGTATTTGGAATGTTTGATGGCCTCGTCTGCATTGCCGCGCACAACGTGGCGGTGCGCCTGCAAATTGCCGCGGTTGCCCATGATGACCTCGGGCGCACCGGGGGCGGACGCCTCCTCAGGCCCGTAGACTGCGGGAAGCTCTTCGTAAACGACACGTACAAGCTTTTTTGCCTGCTCGAGTGTTTCTAAGTCGCGCGCACAGACAAGCGCCACCGCGTCGCCGAGATACTGCGTGATTTCCCCCTCGCCGATGAGCGTCGGCTGGTCCTTCTGGATGTGGCCGACGTTCTGCTGGCCCGGGATGTCCTTTGCCGTCAGCACGCATATGACGCCGGGGAGCGCTTCCGCCTCTTTCGTGCGGATGTAGAGCACGCGGGCGCGCGGGTACTGGCTGCGCACCGCGCCGCCGTAACACATGCCGTCAACATAGACGTCGTCGGGGTACTTGCCGTAGCCCTGCACCTTTTCGGCGACGTCGATGCGGTGCACGCGCGAGCCAACCTGAAAGTCTTCCTTCTTTTCGGGAATTTTCCCCTCGCGTAAAATCTTCGCCGCAAGCAGGATGCCGTCGATGATCTTGACATAGCCCGTGCAGCGGCAGATATTGTTGCGGATGGCAAAGGCCGCCTCTTCGCGTGTCGGGTCGGGGTTCTGGTCGATGAGCCCCTTGGCCGAGATGACCATGCCCGGGATGCAGAAGCCGCACTGCACGGCTCCGGCCTCGCCGAAAGCGTAGGTAAAGGCCTCCTTTTCAAAGGCGGAAAGGCCCTCGACCGTGACGATATGTTTCCCCTCCAGCTTGTCTGTCTGAGGGATGCAGGCTTTCGTCGGCTTGCCGTCGATGAGGACATGGCACGTGCCGCACGCGCCCTCACTGCACCCGTCCTTGACGCTGGTCAGATGCAGCTCGTCGCGAAGATAGCGGATGAGTTTTTGATTTTTCTCCACCGTGACCGGTGTACCGTTGACAACGAATGCAGCCATTTCAGATCTCCTGTTCACGAGAAAATCACAAATATCACAATTATTTTGGTTGCCTAACTAATTTTATTGTAGCACAAGCACAACAAAGACGCAACACAAATTCTAAATTTCGATATTCTATTTTCGGAATCACGCTTTTGCCTCAAATCCTTGACAAATTTTGAACATTGGACTAAGATATCGCCATACCTGCAAGGGGCGCTGGCGCAAGCCGGCTGTGATGCGGCGTATCGCCGTCGCTGTCCCTCAGACCTGATCCGGGTAATGCCGGCGTAGGAATGCAAAGATGATCTTGCCTGAGCTTTGCACCGTGACGTCGACGCCGCGGTGCTTTTTTGTGCCGCGGCGCGGACAGGGACCATATTTTTAGGAGGAATCCCTTATGAGCAACACGTCCACCCATTCCAGCACCCGCCGCCTGACCGAGGGCGGCATCTGCATCGCGCTCGCCCTTGTGCTGAGCTATCTCAAAATTCCCATCGGTCTGTCGTTTGGCGGCTTCGGCGGCTCGATCACCCTTGTGATGGTCCCGCTCATCCTCTTCGCCGTGCGCTATGGCGCGCCCTGGGGCATCCTCGCGGGCGTCGCGTTCGGCACGCTCAAGTATTTCTTCGCCGAGGGCTTCGCCGTGAGCTGGGTGTCCATCATCTTCGACTATTCCGTCGCCTACGGCGCGGTCGGCCTTGCGGGCCTTTTCCGCGTGAAGGACAATGACTATTCCAAGCTCCCGCTCGCGGCCTTCGTCGGCTGTGTCGCCCGCTTCGGCATCCACTTCATCTCCGGTGTGACGGTCTACGCGCAGTATATGCCCGAGGAATTCATGGGCATGACCATGACGTCTCCCGTGTTCTACTCCGTGCTGTACAACGGCACGTATATGCTGCCGAATACGATCCTCGCGATCGTCATCTGCGCGTTGCTGATGAAGCCCGCAGCGAAGCTGCCGAGCGCAGAGTAAAAAAATAATATGGCAGCGCGACAGCGCTGCATTTGTTCCCTGCGCCGCGCAGGGGTGGGATAATAAGGGAGGGGGATCTCTTTTTGAAAAAGAGATCCCCCTCCCTTACACCCTCCCAGAGAAAATTTTCATTGCAAGCGAGTAGCTCGAAGAGGTGCGATGCTTGCCGATTGCACTTCCCTGCGCGCGGCGAAGCCGCGTTAGCATTGCTATACGATTTGGCCTACTTCTATCATCCGCTGCCGCTCTGCTCATCTTGTTTTGGTGCAGCCTAATCATCTGACAATGCATATCGTCTTGGTAGTGCGTACTGCGGCGAGCGCCAGCAAAGCCGCCTCGGCAGGCAATAGCAAATCTGTACAAGTCCAAAGTAGGCGGAAATTGCGTAAGGCTACCGAATCGCAGGCAAAGCGACAGCGAAGATAGAAGCAAACCAAGTCGTTTAGATACAACACCCAGCAGGCACCTGATTCCGCAGGCCGCGCAGCTCTTCAAGTGCCAATCTGCCAATGCAAAGCCTTTCTCTTGGGGTTCCAAAGGGGCCATTCTCTTTTGCGAAAGAGAATGACCCCTTTGTCCCGTTGCCCTGCGGAGTGCAGGGGAAACACGCTCCCCGCGCAGCGGGAATGTTGTATTTACTTCTTGCGCTCCACCAATTTCTGGTATTGTTCCGAGATCTTTTTTCGAATATTTTCGATCTCGCGGCTTCCTTCCTCCTGCGTGTCGAGGACGAAGTTCTTCGTGCCGAGTTTGAAAAACAGCATGAACGCCTCAGTCACCATGCGGCGGGTCTCGCGGTCGAGGTTTTTATAGGTCTTGAGCATCGCTGCGGCGCTTTTGAGCTTTTCCTCGGTGAGCTCGCTGAGCGTTTTTGCGCCCGAGGCGGTGAAGACGCTGTACAGCGCGTCGGCCAGCGCTTCGCGCTGCTGGGTATTGAGCGAATCGGCCCAGGACGAGAGCGTTTCATCGACGAGCTTTCCCTCGCGGGAGAAGTCGTCGAGGTGGACAAACTGCGTACCCAGCACCTGCCAGGAAAACCCGTCATGCTGGTAAAGGCCGTCATAGGTCGAATGCACGACCTGATAGCGCTTTTCATGCTCCATCAGCATGCCGACGACAGACGTCTGCGGCAGGATGGTATGGATGCGGCTTGCGATGCGCTTGTGGCCCGGCGTCTCGCTGATGTCCCAGGCGAAGCCGGGGCCGTCATTATTATGGACGGCGACGATACGCTCTTGGATCTCGCCGCTGCTCTTGGCCGCGCTGTAAACGGCGAGGTTGCCGCCCTTGGAGTGCCCGCCGATGCGGATGGTCTTGTCGCCATACTGCCGCGCGACGCGCGCGACGTATTCGACCGCCTGCTTCTGCGAGGGGATCTCCTCCAAAAAGCCCATGTTGAGGTCTTCCTTCCACCCGACGATCGTATCGTCCGTGCCGCGGAACGAGATATAGATGCTGCCGTTGCCAAGGTCGATCGTCAGCGCCGCAAACTGCTGCTCGATGGAATCGTCAAGCAGCGCTGTGTAGCCGTTAAGCGTCATATTGTGAAAGCGCGGGCTCGTCATCAGCTTGCGCAGCATTTTCGAGATCGTGTCCGGCACGAGGACACCCATGGGGACGTCCTTCCCGCCATGGCGGGCGAAAAACGCCTCCGCCGCCTCGTTCAGCGGCAGGCCGCGCCCGAGCTCGGGAGGCGGCACGATGCCGTCAAAGTCGACAAAGCTCAGCTCTGCCAGAATCAGCGCGTCCACCTCGTTGAACGGCGAAATTTCGAGCGTCAGATCCCCGCGCCAGTCCAGATAATCCATCAGATTTGCCATATCGTTAACCTCCGTCAATGGGTCTCGTTTTCTTTCATCGTATGGCGCGCATAGCCGCTGCGCCACAGCCGCACGGCGCGCGCTTGCAGCGCCGCAGGGGTATTTTTCAGTTTTTCCGATGCGACCTCATCCAAAAGCCGCGCAAGCACCGCGCCGATCTCACGCCCGTGGTAGCCGAGGGCGGCGAGGTCTTCCCCGCTGATCTTGAGCTCGTGGATCGAGCAGCACGCGCCCTCTGAGATCAGCTCGTCGTAGATTTTCTGTGCTTCGTGCCACAGCGCCTGCGCACGCTCCAATCCCGCGGGCGCTTTCGCGGCATTGTCCGCCTGTTTGGTATAGAGAAGATTCTGCACCGTTTCCGCGCCGAGGCGCGCCATCTCCTTATGGATGGCCGCCCGCTCGGGGCGGAACATGCCGTCGAAACAGGCGAGCTGCGCGCGTATTCTGTCGCGCAGCGCCTTTTCAAAGTGCAGCCGCGCCATGATGTCCTCCGCCATTTGAGCGGAAATCGCCGTGTGACCGTAAAAATGTCCGACGCCCTGCTCGTCAAACGTCCGGCACAGGGGCTTACCGAGGTCATGGAAGAGCATCGTCCATCTCAGCTCCCGCTTTGGCGGCACGGCGGCGACAGCGCGCGCCGTGTGACCCCAGACGTCGAAGCAGTGGTGGTAATTGCACTGGTCAAAGCCGACGCAGGGTAAAATCTCCGGAATCGGCACGCCCAGAATGTCTGGAAAGGTCAAAAGCGTTTCCCCCACGTTCTCACCGAGCAGGAGCTTGTTCATCTCCGCATACACGCGCTCGTGCGCAACGCGGGCGAGTAGGCCGCGCGCCTCATGCGCGGCGCGGGCGGTCTCCTTCTCCGCCGAAAAACCGAGCACGGAGCAGAAGCGCACGAGCCGTAAAATGCGCAGCGCGTCTTCCTCAAACCGCCGCTTCGGCTCGCCGACGCAGCGAAGGACGCCTGCTTTCAGGTCTTCCTGCCCGCCGTAGGGATCGACGAGCGTGCCGTCCGGCGACAAAGCGATGGCGTTGACCGTGAAGTCGCGGCGGGCAAGGTCCTCTTCAATGCTCGTGCCGAACGTGACGGAATCCGGGTGGCGGTTATCCCTGTACGCGCCGTCGCGGCGCATCGTCGTGAGCTCAATGGGCAGTCCCCCGCTCACGACCGTCACCGTGCCGTGCTGTAATCCCGTCGGGTGCGCCCACTCGCCGAAGAGGCGCAGCACCTCCTGCGGCAGGGCGTCGGATGTCATGTCGTAGTCGGACGGCGCTTTGCCTCGCAGCATTTCGCGCACGCAGCCGCCAACCAGGTACGGCGAATAACCCGCGCCTTGCAGCGTGGTGATGACCGTTTCGACTTCCTTCGGTAAAAAGAGCATGGAACCCTCACAAAAAATCAAATTTTTAGCATTGCACTCCGTTCACCGTTATATTATAATAGAAAATCCATAAAAAGTAAATCTCCTGTGCTCCGCACAAGGAAAGGATTTGATACAATGACTAATCAGAAGGATATTTTCTCCTATCTCGTCCCCGGCAAGTGCGCGCATCTGGCCGGCATCGGCGGCGTTTCGATGAGCCCGCTGGCAGAGGTGCTGCACGGCATGGGCCTCAAGGTTCAGGGCAGCGACATGAACGACGGCCCGTCCGTTGAGCATCTGCGCTCGCTCGGCATCCCCGTGGCCATCGGCCATGCAGCGGACAACCTTGGCGAGTGCGACTTTGTTATCCGCACCGCCGCCATCCACGACGATAATCCCGAGATCTCCGGCGCGGTGACGCGCGGCATCCCCGTTTTCGAGCGCGCGCAGGCTTGGGGCGCTATTATGAAGGGCTACAAAAACGCCCTCTGCATCTCCGGCACGCACGGCAAGACGACGACCACTTCGATGGCGACGCACATCTTCATGGCCGCGCAGAAAGACCCGACCGTCATGATTGGCGGCACGTTACAGCTGCTTCATTCCGGTTATCGCGTCGGCAAGGGCGATACGATCATTGCCGAGAGCTGCGAATACTGCAACTCGTTTTTGAGCTTCTTCCCCACCGTCGCGGTCATTTTGAACGTGGAGGCCGACCATCTCGATTTCTTCAAAGACTTAGCGGATGTGGAACACTCGTTCCGCCGCTTTGCAGAGCTCGTCCCCATCGGCGGACATGTGGTCGCCAATATGGACGATCAGGGCGCGCGCGATGCGCTCAGGGGCATTTCCCAGCCGATCTTCTGGTTCAGCTATGACGATCCCGCCGCGCAGTGCCGCGCGGAAAACGTCGTCTGGACGGACGGGCTTCCGAGCTTTGACATCTATATCCGCGGCAGTTACTACGCTCATGTTTCCCTGCGCGTGGGCGGCAAGCACAACGTGATGAACGCACTGGCCGCGGCGAGCGCCGCATATCTTCTCGGCGTCAGCGGCGAGGCCGTCGGTCTCGGCCTTGCAACGTTCACCGGCGCGGGCCGCCGCTTTGAGTACAAGGGAAGCTTCCACGGCGCGGACGTCTACGACGACTACGCCCACCACCCCGGCGAGCTGCACGCGCTGCTCGAAATGGCGAAGACGCTGCCCTACAAGCGCATCATCTGCGCCTTCCAGCCGCACACCTACACGCGCACGAAGGCGCTGTTTAACGATTTTGTCAAAGAGCTGCGCGTACCCGACGTCGTCGTGCTGGCAGAGATCTACGCCGCGCGCGAGCAGAATGACATCGGCATTTCGTCGATGGACCTGAGCCGCGAGATCCCCGGATCCGTTTACTGCCCTACGCTCGACAAGGTGACTGCCGCGCTCGCGCGCATCGCCTGTCCGGGCGACCTTATTTTGACCGTCGGCGCGGGCGATATATTCAAGGCCGGCGAAAAACTGCTGAAAGAAGAAAAATAAAGCAACATGGAAATCTCCCCGATCTATCACAATTCCCGCCCCGAGGGTAAGCTGCCCGCGCAGGAAGCGGCAGCGTTCGACTTTCTGGATTCCCTCGGCATCGACTATGAGCGCGTGACCCACGAGCTGGCCAACACGATGGAAAAATGCGACGACGTCTCCGCTGTGCTCGGCGTGGACGTGTGCAAGAACCTCTTCCTCTGCAACCGGCAGAAGACGAATTTCTACCTTTTATGTATGCCGCCGCACAAGGCGTTTCATACGAAGGACTTGAGCCATCAGATCGGCTCGGCCCGCCTGTCGTTCGCGCCGGAAGAGCAGCTTTGGGACTTGCTGCACTGCACGCCGGGTTCAGCGACGATCCTCGGCCTGATGAACGATGATGAAAACCGCGTGCAGCTGCTCATCGACAAGGAGACCTATGAGGCGGAGTACTTCTCCTGCCACCCGTGCCTCTGCACCTCGACCATCAAGCTCAAAACGAGCGACGTCAAAAATATGCTGCTGCCGAAAGTGCACCACGAGCCCATCGTCGTGGAGCTGTAAGAGGAAAAATCAAGCAAAAAAGGTTCCGAAGAGACTTCTTCGGAACCTTTTATATGAGCTCTTTCACTGTAAGGTATATCGGCTTGTCAACATCCGCGTCAGAGCAGGTACAGACGCTGGCGGTGTAGTCGGGGAACGGTTCGAGCGTGAAAACGCGCTCATTCGGGAAGCTCGGCACTTCCCTGTCCCGCAATGCGACGGCGCTGATCCCTGCGCGCTTGCATCGGCTCTCCCGCTGCACCCAGATGCGCCAGAAATCGGCGTCGTTTGCCGCGTGAAAGCGCGTGCGCATCGCGCCGCTCACAGGGCGAAGACACTCGATATCCGCGCCGATTGGCTCGTTGTGAACAGCCAGCAGCGCAGCGCCGCGCGTGTGGCTCAGGCTGAAATGAACGTCCGGATGCGAAGCAAAGTACGGCTTGCCGTGCTCGCCGTAGGAAAGCTGCGGTAAGTCCTCCAAGCCGTAAAGTTCATGCAGTGCACGGCAGAGCAGCGCGTAGGCGCAGAGGGGGTCCGATGTTTTGATGCGGTCTTGCCGCTCAGGTGGCAGAAAACGCGCGAGCGTGGACCGTTCCGCTTCTGAGAGCGGTCGATCTAATTTTACTGCATACAACCGGATATTCACGATGTTCCGCCCCCTTTGCGCAGCGATTCCTGCGGAAATTATAGGAGAAATGGCACGGTCTGTCAAATTTTCTCCGCGCAGAAAAATTTTTTCGAAATTTTTCCGTCAAAAAAGAGGAAAGTAACCATTTTCGGCGTATATATCCATTGACAACAAAAAGTTCCGTGCGCAGAAGTGAGAAAGGAGGACGCCATGGCCTTTGACCGTCAGTTTTTGGACGAGCTCATCGCCCGCAACGACATTGTCGACGTTGTCAGCAATTATGTCTCGCTCCAGCCGCGCGGCGGGAGCCTGTGGGGCTGCTGCCCCTTTCACAGCGAAAAGACGCCGTCGTTCCATGTGCTGCCGGACAAGCAGCTGTGCTACTGCTTCGGCTGCAAAAAAGGCGGCGGCGTCATCAACTTCATCATGGAGGAGGAGAACCTTTCCTTCCCCGATGCGGTGCGCTTTCTCGCGCGGCGCGCGAACATGCCCGTGCCGGAAGAAGAGCACAGCGACGAGAGCCGGCTGCGTTCGCGCATCCTGTCGCTCAACCGCGACGCGGCGCGCTTTTACTACGATCAGCTCTACTCGCCCAAGGGTGCGCCGGTGCTCGAGTATATGAAAAACCGCAAGATCACGCGGCGCAATGCAACGAACTTCGGTCTCGGCGCATCGGCGGACGAGTGGGACGGCTTACTGACCGCGATGCGGAAAAAGGGCTATGGCGACGGCGAGCTGCTTGCCTCGGGTCTTGCCATCCGCGGCAAGAACGGCGGGCTGTACGACAAATTCCGCAAGCGCCTCATCTTCCCCATCATCGACGTGCGCGGCGATGTGCTGGGCTTTGGCGGGCGCATCATCAGCAAGGACGATCCGGGCGCGAAGTATATGAACACGCCCGAGACCATTGTTTACAGCAAGCGGCGCGTTTTATACGGGCTGAACCTGGCCAAAAAGAGCAAGCGCAGCAACATTATTTTGGTCGAGGGCAACATCGACGTCGTGATGCTGCATCAGGCGGGATTCGACAATGCTTGCGCCTCGATGGGCACAGCGCTGACGACGGAGCAGCTGCAATTACTCAGTCGCTACACGAAGGAGATCGTGCTCTGCTACGACAACGACGACGCGGGCAAGGTCGCGACGCAGAAGGCGCTGACGCTTCTCAATAACACCGACTTTCAGGTCAAGGTGCTCGAGCTTCCCAAGCGGCTCGTCGACGGAGAGTACATCAAACAGGACGCGGACGACTTCATCAAGTTCCAGGGTAAGGACGCCTTTGAGCATCTGCTTTCCGGCAGCGAGAGCGGGATGGACTTCCGCATGGCGCAGCTCAAGTCAAAGTTCGACCTCAAAAGCGACGAGGGACGTATCGGCTTTGCCGAAGCGGCAGCAGGATTGCTCTCCACAGTGCCGAACGCGGTTGAGCGCGAAATTTACACCGTGCGCGCGTCCGAGGCCGCAGGCATCACGCCCGACGCGATGAAGCTCGAGGTCGAGCGCGCGCGAAAACGCGCCCGCTACAAGGAAAAGCGCGAGCAGGAGCGGCGGGACCTGAATCCCGCGGCGTCCGCCCAGCCGCGCGAGCGGTCGATCCGCTACACCGACCTTCGCTCGGCGCTTGCCGAAGAAGGCGTGCTGCGGCTTTTGACGCTGGACGATTCCCTCTTTGGCGAGAATCCGCCGATTCGGGAAGAGGACTTCTCCTCCCCCCTCCTGGGCCGGTTCTTCACGGCGCTGCGCGCGCAGCTGCGCGAGAGCGGGCAGGTGAACATCCCAGCGCTGGCGGAATTTTTCACGTCGGAGGAGATCAGCCACTTGATCGGTATCCTGCAAAAGCCGGAGTCGCTCAAAAACGGCGCGCAGGCGCTCAGCGACTACTGCACTATCATTTTAGACGAAGCGCACAAACGCGCAGCCGTCAACGAAGATCCCCTGATGGCCGCGATGGAAAAGAATAAATATAAGGGTAACGGAGGAAAGCAAACATGGAAGAAAAACAGCTGACCAGCAGAGAGCTGGAGGAACAGGCCAACGCGCTGCTCGCCGAGGCGGATTTTGAGGAGATCAATCTGCCGAAGAAAGCGAAAAAGGCCGCAGCGGCCAAGAAAGCGAACGAGGATACCGCGCAGGCGGAAAAGCCCGCGGAGAAGTATCCCCCGCTGGACGAAAAGCTGGTCGCCTCCCTGCCCGCGGCGGCGCTGCTGCAGGGCAGCGAAAAGCTCATGGAGATTTTTGCCAAGGGCAAAGCCAAGGGCAAGCTCAACTCCAGCGACCTGATGGAGACCATCGACGAGATGAACCTTGAGAGCGAGCAGCTCGACCAGATCTACGACTCGCTCGAAACGCTCGGCATCGACATCGGCACCGCCGAGGCCATCGACAGCAGCATCGACGATGTGGAGCCGCCGATGGAGGAGATCGCCGAGATCGAAGAGGAAGAGCTTGTCGACCCGAACGAGCTGGTCGACAGCTTCTCGACTGACGACCCCGTGCGCATGTACCTCAAGGAGATCGGTAAGGTGTCGCTGCTGTCGGCGGGCGAGGAAATTTCGCTCGCGACCGCGATGTCCGCGGGCGTGGAGGCCAAGCAGAAGCTCGAAGAGGCCGAAAAGAACGGCACGGAGCTGAGCGAAGAGGAAATGAAGGCACTCAAATCTGCCGTCAAGAAGGGCGAGCGCTCCAAGCAGCGCCTGGCCGAGGCAAACCTGCGTCTCGTCGTGTCCATCGCTAAGCGCTACGTGGGCCGCGGCATGCTGTTCCTCGACCTCATTCAGGAGGGCAACCTCGGCCTCATCAAGGCCGTCGAAAAGTTCGACTACACCAAGGGCTACAAGTTCTCGACCTACGCAACGTGGTGGATCCGTCAGGCCATCACTCGCGCCATTGCTGACCAGGCGCGCACCATCCGTATCCCCGTTCATATGGTCGAGACCATCAACAAGGTCATCCGCGTGTCCCGTCAGCTCTTGCAGGAGCTCGGCCACGACCCCTCTCCCGAAGAGATCGCCGCCGAGATGGACATGCCCGTCGACAAGGTGCGCGAGATCCTGAAGATCGCGCAGGAGCCCGTCTCCCTCGAAACGCCGATCGGCGAAGAGGAAGACAGCCACCTTGGCGACTTCATCCCCGACGAGGGTGCGAGCGAGCCGAGCGAGGCCGCGTCGTTCACACTGCTGCAGGAGCAGCTCGTCGACGTGCTCTCCACCCTCACCCCGCGTGAGGAGAAAGTCTTGAAGCTGCGCTTCGGCATCGAGGACGGCCGTCCCCGCACGCTCGAAGAGGTCGGCAAGGAGTTCAACGTCACGCGCGAGCGCATCCGCCAGATCGAAGCCAAGGCGCTGCGCAAGCTCCGTCACCCCAGCCGCAGCAAGAAGCTCAAGGACTTCCTGAACTAAGCCAATAACGACAAATAGAGGGCACACCCTTCAGGCGTTTACAGCGTCTGGATGGTGTGCCCTTTTTCATGCAAAGCGACGTGCCGTGCATTGCACATACGCATAGTCAGCGGGCAGAATATAAGTTATTCTGTTCAATAAGGTCCCGTCAAGATTTATGCGCAAATTTATTTGCAGGCTCCGGCTGAGTGAAGTCAGCCGGCAATAGAGGTGTCGTCCAGAGCCGCCTCCAAGTGCTTCATATTCATATATTTCTTGCAGCCCCACTGGGTGCCCGCCACATGGCGTAGCCTCGCGCAGACCAGCATCAGGGCGGAGTTGCCATCGGGGAATGTCCCCACCACGCGGGTCCGGCGGCGGATCTCCCGGTTCAGCCGCTCGATCACGTTGTTGGTACGGATGCGGGTCCAGTGTTCGCTGGGAAAATCGCAGTAAGTCAGTGTCTCCTCAATGCCGTCCTCGACCTTCTTGGCAGCCTCCTTCAGTTTCATGGCGCGCAGCTCGGC
>ENA-ORTT01001052-ORTT01001052.1-human-gut-metagenome-genome-assembly--contig:-NODE-1052-length-30349-cov-5.923714_pt1 | contig 30349 bp, 51 predicted proteins | sample MGYA00242074_ERZ509197 | MGnify/ENA primary metagenome ERZ509197 (study PRJEB26280, sample SAMEA2338789) | human gut metagenome | biome: human gut; feature: human-associated habitat; material: faeces...
TCAATACCGGCGTCCACGTGCCTTCCTCTTGTCTCAGGTTGAGAAGAGCGGAGGTTTTTTGTATACTCGCCTCGTTTCCCTCAACAACGCTGAGTAACGTTCTCCAATCGCCCCAGAGGGCATCTGGAGACCAAACGTCATAAACCCGATAATAAATTGTAAAAATAGAATTATAGCTTGTATGGCCGGGGATAATATATTGGTATATGATTTCCCCGCCGGATGAAACCTTGTCTACTACCAGCTTAAACCTTCCTTTATAAGGGCAATTTATCAGGCTTCCCGCAATAGCGCTGGTTGTACACCAGTAGCTCCCCGGCGTTATATAGTCATTTAAATCCTGGCCTGTTTGCAGCCTGTCACTGGTAGGGATAGGCCCCAGGTTCAACACCTGAAGGGAATTGGCTGCCGGGATTTGCGGCACGGGAACCTTAGCGCCGGAATCGAGCGTGGCTACGCCGTTGGCTGCGCCTTTTTCAGCCTGTGAAATAAGTGTACTTGTGTCTACTGGAGGCCCTGTCGGTCCCTCTGGTCCTTGAGCTTTTTGGGTTGTCTTTACATATTTCCCTGAAGCAGGGTCCCACAGCTGCCAGTAGCCATCCGAACTAATTGTAGGATAGTGTTCAGAGGCTTCCTCAGCTTGAGCGGCACTATTTGCCGCATTGGTGGCCGATGTACCGGCTTGTGCCGCGCTATCGGCTGCGTTGGTTGCAGAATCGGCAGCCCTGCTTGCGCTTGCAACGGCATTAATCGCCATGCTTTCAGCCTGCTTTTTATAGTCCAGCGTCTGATCCTTCCATCCTTCTACGTCGCCATGCATTTGCTGTACCTGGGCCAGAATTTCGGTGAGAGTAAGGTACTCATCCTCGCTCTCAATCGCTCCCTCTTGAACCGGGTTTTCCGTGACCTTCAGCAAAAACTCACTGGCGCAGATTACCCCGCCGCCGGCCGCGACCTCAACAACCGCCTGGCAATTACCGGGAACAGCCGTCATTTGCTGGGTGATAGTTATGTATACCCTTGTGCGATCCTCGCTTAATCCAAGTGCCGGATTATATACGCCTTTACCGTCTCCTTTACGGAGGCGGACAGAAACCGTCGCATTTTCCGGTACTTCGTAGGGGACGCCGCCGCTTGATAAATAAACCTCAATAACCGGAAGGGTTTTGTCGTATTGTATGCGCTCGACAATCGCTGAATATTCTCGGGCGTTGTCCATATGGCATACTATCGATTGGACAACCGCACCCTCTGGAAGGCTTATTCCGTTTGCTAGTTCTATCATGTTTTCACCTGCCTAAATATGTAATCGTTTGTCCACCGATGGTAGCGGTTTTCCAGGTAGGATCATATCCTTTGATCCAGCCATTCCAGCCGTCGCTATCAACGCTGCCGCGCTCTACTCCATCTGTGCCAAAACCGATTCTATTTCCAGTTAATTCAATCCATGTATTTTTTCCGCTGGAGGATGTAAATTGTATATACGTTCTGTCTTTATCGGAGAAAAGAACATTGCTTGCCCCATCGCGCTTTCCTCTTTGAAGACTAATAGTTCCTTCTCCAGTTGTGCTGTTTCCGGTCATGTTGATAGAATTGTTTCCTCCGGGATTAGACTGTATGCTTTGAGAGCGAACTGTCAGATTTCCCGATGAAGCAAGGTCCACGTCGTTCGCAAGCGTATAGTCTCCTTGACTCCGGCTAATAGCCATCATGATGCCTCCGCCGGCTCCTGACGTGGTAGCAACACGCATGCCTTCATAGGTTTCACCGCCCGCATAGGTTCCGATTCCGATTCTGGCCGTGGTGGTGCTCCCATCACCCACCCCCTTTAGTACCGACGCCGCAAGCTCTCCCTGACCGTTATTGGCATCTAAATCAAAATAGGGGCCATTTGCAGTGCGCCCTTGGATTCTGCCGGATTTAATCAGATTGGCCCACAATTCCCCTACGAGGATCATGCTGGCGTTGATTTTTCCGTCCTTTGTCAAGGCATAGTCACTAAACGGGCCGTTAAAGCCGGTCGATGAATGACCTAATCCGCCTGCGGTGAAACGCCATACCTCTTTGGCGGTTTCTATGCTGTCTGTGTCAAGTATCGCCCATCCATTCGGTTTTCCGTTGTCTCCCAACGTAATGATAAAATTACCGCCGAGGGCTCCGGAGATAACCTCTGTCATGGTGTCTATAGTGGCCTGCATGATCGTCCGAAAATCAGATGTGGGATTCTGTATCTGGTTTTGGATTTGCCTGACGGAGTTCTGGACGCTGGGGGCGACTGTTGAAAGCGTTACCACATTATTCTCAGGATAGTGCGGATAACGTTTTTTTTCGACGATCTGGTGGTTAATCCGGGTTTTGCGTTTGCGGTCCAGCAGTGTGACAACATTGTATAGGGAGAGGTCTAAAAAACTGTAAATATTTTGATCTTTTCCGTCCGTGGATTCCTTGATTTCCGCCAGGTCGATGGCGCTGCATTCATAAGAGCGCTGCGGTATGGCGCTTTGCGCAAGATTCCGCTTTGCATCTTCCAGAAGATTCTCCTTAATCGTATAACGTTCATCTCTCCAATAGCCGCATACGATCTTATCGCTATAGGTGTGGTCCTCAACATAGGGCTTGCCGTCATTTATATCGGCAAAAGAAAGCCCGTCTTTACCATAAGCGTAAAGGCGGGTAATGAAATCAGCGCTTTTGCCTTTGTAATTGACCTGCTTTAAATTGAGTTCGTCGGTTAAATAGGCGCCTGCTGGCTGGTTTTGTTCAGGCAGATAAAGATGGACGATGTTCTTCCGGTTATCATACCGGGCAGTTACGCCGTAGGTGCTTTCGCAAGCGGATATAATATCGAATGCCGTTCCTGCTTCAAGCGTTACAGTTCTGCGGATATTTAGATATGCATGGTCCTCAAGCGTCCAGTCTTTTGGCAAAATCTTTTGAATGGTATTCCGAACGGTATCACTTTCGTTGGAATAGCCAACAAACATTTCTGCTTTTAGCGCGTCCAGGTCAATCTCACATTTAATAGTTGCATTTTGTGCTCCTTCATCAATGGCCTTGACTAAATACCGTTGGTTTTCTTCGATGGTGATCTCTTCTGTAATAAGCGGATAGCCTGGATGGGTGGTAGGAATGGAGAAACCCAATTCATCGACACCGTTGTATTTCTCAGTTATGTAATAGTTATCGTAGTCGAGGACTTCGGCGGAATCGCCGTTGATAATCTTTAGCATAGCGCCTCCTTAAATGTATGTCGGCGAATATCGGACCTTTATAGGGTCCGGTGCCGTTAAGGTGTTCCAGCCAGGGGCAAGATAAGGGAACTCAATGATACCGCAGCGCAGCGCTCCGGGCGCACCATTAACCAAAATTCTTTTATTGATTCCATCAATTATGAAAACCTCGCCTTTTTGGGCGTTATAGAATGGAATGCCACAGAAATCGTAGGTTTCTGAATCTTTGCCAACGGTAACCTCCAACCGGCAGTCCGTATGGGGAAAGGTGGAATCACAATAAAACTTCCCGGTTGAAATTCCTTGCTTTTCGGGATCATGCTGAATGCCGGAAAAGGTGTAAGAAACGGTAGCTTTCTCCGGCATAATCCATGTCAATGTGCTGGCTGTTTTTAGAATAGAGGAATAATAAAAGCCGTCGGGCAGGAAAAGCTCAATCTTCCCGTTGCTGGCGTGAGAATCCAGTATAGATTTTTTATATAGTACATCGTGCCTGTCCTTCCCTTTCAGATCAAACGAAAGGGTGATGGTTTTAAGGTCAATTTGCTGGCCCAGGCTGAGAAAGGTGCTTCCCTCCTTTGATTTAGAGTAGGACGGAGCGATCGCGCTGCCTGTAACGGTGTAATTGGCCAGCAGGATTCCGCCATAATCCCGAATATCCACTTGATTGATTAAAAGCATTTCATCCCTCCCATGCAAGCTGAGAACCCAAAAACGGCGCAGTGGCCCGGGCAACCTCGCGGCCGTCAATGATAACCTCGGTTCTGGCGACATATTGTCCGGGAACCGGCTCATTTTCGGCGAAGCTGCCGAAGGCCGAACGAACAGCGGCAAAAGAAGCCGAGGAAACCGCTGGAGCAGAGAGACTGATATTTTGGGCGGCAATGGCGGATTTCATTCTCTGTACCAAAGCAGAGGCGTCAATTTTGGCGTTCCTAAAACTATCCAGAAAGCTTTGGGCTGCTCCTGAGGCCCTTTTTTCCAAAGCAGGCTCTTCGTCCTCCACACCAAGCTCTGCGCCTTCCATGACATAATGGAACATGCGGCGCGTGACTTTTGACGGGGAATGAATTTCAAGCTTATTATTCATAGCTCCTATTACTTTATCCATTGCTGCTGCGGATTCAGCAATTAGTGCAACGGATTTTTCTCGAACGCCCGCCGACATACCATCCATCATGTTTTCTATGACAGACCGAGATTCAGGTGGAAGGTCATCCATGATATCAATAAGATCGTTAACCAGCGCTTGTTCTTCTTCGGTTAACTCCCCGCCGTTTTTTGTTACCTGAGCGACATAAGCGGCCCAGGTACCGAGTTCCTCTTGTACATCCTCATTAAACCCGGAGTTGTATGCCTCACGAATATCTGCGAGTTTAGAAGTATGTCTTTCGTTTTCCTCCTCCATCTGTTTGGTGTACTTATTCGTATATGCCATCCGCTTGGCTTGATGGTTATAAAGGTTTTCAGCCTCTTTTTGCTCCAGCTCATCCATGAGTTGGTTATGATGTTCTGTTTCTTGGCGTTCTTGCTCAGATAATTCGTTATTTTTTTCGAGCCAATCCTGCAAGATTTCCGCCCGTTCAAAATAGCCGTCTTTGTAAGCAGCGTTAACAGCTTCAAATTGCTCTTTTGCTTCGCTGACCGCCTGCTCCTTTTGGTTCTTGAATCTATTTACCTGCTCAAAATAATAATCGTCGTGTGCCTTATTCTGGTCGTCATAGGATTTGTTCAACAGGGCGAGCTGCTCAATCTCGTTTTGTTCTGCCAGCTGCACCTGTGCGTCATATTGTTCCTGCGCGGTCTTAATCCATTTTTGAGACAGCTCTTGATAATCCTCCAGGGACCCCTCGTAGGTGTTGGCCTCGTCAACGGCTATCTGTTTAATCGATTCTGCTTTCTGCTGCTGTATATCAAGTTCTTGCTGGGTTAGTTCATTCAGACGCTCGAAATAATTTTCAAGCTTTTCAATTTCTTCATCTGTGAGACTGCCTCGGTTTTCAACAGCAGTCTTGCAGATTTCCGTAATTCCTGCCTGAACCTCTTCCATGTTTTTTTGAAGCTCCTGCTGTTCTTCAGAGGAGGCAAACATAGTGTCGTTGAAAGCCGACAAATTAGACTCTGCATTTTGCAGCCCTTCTTCAAAATTGTCAAAGGATTCTGCGGCTCCCTCAAAGGATTCACCCAAATTTTCATTGGCCTCATTGAGGCGCTCTTCAGCGGTTTGCTGATCCTCGGTTGCCGCATATAAAGTACCAAGAGCGCCCACTAAAAAGCCGATAGCAGTCACCACCAGGCCGATTGGATTAGAGTTCATTGCAGAGTTCCAGAGCCATTGAGCAGCCGTAGCAAGACCTACTTCACCCGTAAGAACTCCGACGGCTAATTGTTTTAAAGTCAAGGCGCCAGTAGAGGCTGTTGTTGCAGCAGTCTCAGCAACAGTTGCAGTAGTAGCGGCCGCTACCGCTGCAGAAGCTGTTTTTATCCATCCGGAAACTTGCTGAACAATCTTCCAGGTCTTCCAGGCAGTTACCGCAGCAGTTACTAAAGGTATAATGATCTTTAAATTTTTACCAACAAAATCGACTGCCTTTGCCAGAAGAGGAAGAATCGTTTTCGCTAGATTGGAAACAATTTTCCCTAAGTTTTCAAGAATGGTCCCTACGGTATTTATCGCCTGTTTTAACCCGCCATCCTGAAAAGATTGTTTCAGGATATTTACGGTCTCTTTCACAGGCTTTTGTACTTCTTTAGGCAGCAGCTTTACAAGGCCGTCAACCAACGCCCATACAATTTTTTGAGCTGCCTGTAACAATTCCGCAGAATGCTCTTTGATTCCATTGATAAACGACTTAATGAAGCTTACCGCAGCATTAATCATTTGTGGGGCCTGCTCTGCCGCCTTAACAGCCAGCTCTGCAAAAATATCCCCGGCCTCGGAGACGGCCTCTTTTAGGCCGCCGCTTCTAAAGGCCTCTGTTATTTGGTTAATATATTCAGTGCCCTGCTGTGCTGCGTTTTTGAGAGTCACTTGAATTTGCTCATAAATCTCCAGGCCCAGAGTTTCAACGCTGCCGCCGAGCTCCTCCATCGCACCCTTGAAATTGTCCTGCATGGTTTCAGCAGCCTGCTTTGCGGCGCCATCCGAATGATTAATTGCTTCGGTGAGCTGGTTAAAATCATCATCGCTGGCATTTACGATTGCCAATAAACCAGACATTGCCTCCGTGCCTGCAATGCTGGAGGCATAAGAAGCCTTTTGGCTATCATCTAAGCCCGCAAACCCTTCTCGAAGGTCAACCAGAACATCGTTCAAGGGGCGCATAGTTCCATCCGCATTGGTAGCGCTAATGTTCAACGCTTCCAGGGCTGCGGCTGCGTCTTTAGGCGGATCTACCAACCGGGTCAACATGGCCCGTAAAGAAGTACCGGCCTGCTCGCCCTTTATACCGGCATTTGCCATCAGTCCGATGGCAACGGCAGTATCCTCAATCCTATATTTCATCGACCCGGCGATTGGCGCCACATACTTGAAGGTCGCACCCATCATGCCAACGTTGGTGTTGGAATTGCTTGCCGCTTTTGCCAATACATCAGCAAAATGCGAACTGTCGCTAGCTTGCAGCCCAAAAGCCGTTAAAGCGTCGGTGCATATATCCGATACCGTGGCGAGATCTTCACCGGAGGCAGCGGCAAGGTTCATGATGCCCTCAATTCCGCCAAGCATATCCTCGGTTTTCCAGCCGGCCATTGCCATGTACTTAAAGGCTTCTGCGGACTCAGTAGCGCTGAATTTAGTGATGGCGCCCATCTCTTTGGCTTTTGTGGTTAAGGCTTCCAGGTCCTCGCCGGTTGCACCGGAAATGGCGGCAACTTCAGACATGCCAGCCTCAAAATCAGAGCCAATCTTTATGGCGTAGCCTCCTGCAACCGTCAATGCGGTACTTACAGCACCAATTGCCCCTACCGCCGCTTTTAAGCCGGTTTTTGCAATACTGGTTATCTTGTCAACGCCGGACTTAAAACCAGAGCTATCCACCTTAGTATCAAATTTTAATGTGCCGTCGTATGCCAAAGAATCACCTTCTTTCTGAAAAAAGGCATAAGAAAGCCACGCCCGAATATTGAGCGTGGCATAAAATCAGGAGGAAATTCACGAAGATTTTCAAAGAAAAAGCACACCTTGGAGGTGCGCTTTAAATATGTCCTATTGAACCTGGATTGTAATCATGTCGGAATCGAAAATACCATCAGAAGAATCCGCATTATAAACGTGGAAAGAGAGCTCAATGTTTTCAATCTCTGTAATACCGTTATCTTCTAAATCACTCGAAAAAAGAGATATTGAATCATTAGCAATTTTCCCCGGTTGAACATCACATGAAAAAATACCATCAATCATTATCCCATTAATGGACATATCCCTCTGTTGGACGGTGATGGGCATGTCAGAGTTGTTTTCGATTTTCAATTTTATCTTTGTTCTGGATTCATTGTCAATCCCCATATAGGTTATCTTAATATTATTTTGTTCAACAAGCACCTGTTCAATTGCTTGAGGTTTATTATTCTCAGAGGGTTCCTTTGCGTTACTTTCGGTGTTTTGGTCTTCTAACAAATTATCAAGTTGCTGTTGTAGGGCATCTCGTTCAGACACTACACGATTATATTCCTCTTCACTAATTTGCGACTGGTTACAAGCGATTAAACAAAACGACAATAAAAGCGACATCAACAGAGTAGCAGCAATTTTTTTCATAAATCTTCCTCCTTTTTCTGTTTTTATATTATACCTATTATTATGTGTGTAATCAATACAAACAATGACCAAAAAATATGTGAGTTTATTTTACAATATGCCAGAAAGGTTGCCGCCATTGAGCAGCGCTTCCTCGATGGCGGAAAGCTTTTCTCGCTCAGATTTGGGCAACGGGATGGCAAACTGCTTTTTCATCTTGCGGTAGAACTGCTTTTGTTCGCTGGACATTTGCGAGGTGATTTCAATTCCCCGGTAACCCATGATCTCAACAATCCTGCTGTCCGATTTCAGTCCCACAAACATAGCCTTGAATTTCCACCAGTGAAGATAGGGTATGTCCTGTAAATCTATGCCGTATTGATCCAAAAACGCTGCGTATATGTATTCGTCGTCATAGGAATAAGAGTATATGTTTTGCACCCCTTCCCGACTTGTTCCTGGTCTTTTACCATCTTTTCCCGCTGCATAAAACCACAGCATTTTATTGATTGCTTCCGAAATATCGGTAACAGGGAAAGGATAGTATAGAGCTAGTGCTTGAAGGATTTTCTCCTCATCGGGGATAGGCTCATCTATCAGCTGTTCAAAACGGATAGAAACGCGGAAGTCCGAATTGATCGGAATTTCCGCGCCTCCTATGTTTACCGTTTTTGGCGCCCGTTCTGTCAGGATATTCATTTTTTTGTTTGGCGCATCCCATACTTAGAAGCCGTGGCCCTTGCTATCTTTTCAATCTGCCTCTTTTCAGCGTTGATACCGCTTACCAGTTCCTCGTAGGCCTTCAGAGCAAGCCGCAGGTTCACCCTTCCATCGAAGATTTTTGCCGCCGTTCCCTCTCCAAACATACGATCAAAGCACTCGGCAATAGCCTCACACTGGGTGCGGATTGACTGAGCAAGCGTGATGGTTCCCTCGCTGCTTTGTAGAGCATTCATCTTGTCGACCACCGCACCCATTTCGCGCTCAAACAGCTCCGCTTTCTCCAGCTCAAAAACGTCGTATTCCAATTTCTTGCCGTTTACGGTAAACATCCGTTTTCCTCCTTATTCGCTTGCTCCAGCCTCGGTGAAGGTCTTGGCCGTTGTGTTAAACTCTCCGTCAACAAAGGTGCCGACGTTATTCAGATTTCCGGTTACCTTGATAGCTTCGCCGCCGGCCCCGGCGCAGCTGGCTACCTCAACTGCCACGCGGAACTTTCTGGCCTTAAAGGTGTTTTCCTTAGAGGCTACCGGCTCAAATAATTCAACACGAATATAATCACGCTCCGCGTCCGCGCCGGTGAGTTCATTGCGCCCTATGGTATATAGCTCCATGACTGCCTTTTCAGATTTAATAAGGTCCGTGTCAAAGGGAAACTGCGGCTGGTAGCCTTTAATGGTGCTGGACGCCGCTTTGTCGTTTACATAGGTTTTTGTGTCGAGCTGGGCGGCAGGGTTTTCATCCAGCGTGTTCACGCCGGCGCCGAGCAACTCGTAGGTTGTTTCGCTATCCCCCTGAATGCCGAGATAGTCCGCGATTTGATAGCGCATAATAGTTTCGTTTGCCATAATTTTATACCTCCTGAAAATATTGGAGCCTGCACTGGATTTGATATTTTCCAGTATCAGGCCCACTCGTAAACAAATAGCCCGTACTTTGGGCTTCTATGGCCTGTGCTTTTTTTCCTTTGGGGAGGACAGGGAGGTCCCCTGCCCTCGTCTGACTTTCGAGCCAGGCGGCGAGGCTCTCATAAAAGCCGCTGTTTGCCAGATTTTGAAGGACGTCTGAGCTGTATTCCTCAACGGAGCGCACGACAAAGAGATACTGCCGCACACTACTCCCGTCCGTGTACCATTTGACAATCTCGGTTGCCGGTGTGGTATCAATGGAATATTCAACGCCTTTCTCCGGCAGAAAATCAATATTAATCTTTTTGTTTCCCATCAAGGGACACGTCAAAAAATAATCCCATAGGGATTTAATGATGGTATCCGCCATCAAGCACCTCCTGATAGCTTCTTTGCGCCCCGCAGGATCTCATCCCGGTGGTCAATTTTCATCCGCTCGAAAAATTGTCCGCCCCGCTGCGCGTCGTAAGATCGCGAAGTAGCAGTTTGGTTTTGTTTGGCGGCATAGGGAGCAATGTAGTTTACTTCTCCGGTACCTACGACGGTTCCCAAAGTGCCGGACTTTATCAGCATGCCGGTTTTAAAGGGAATATAAGGAGCCGTCAGGCGCAGAACCTCGCTGTCAACGAATTGCTGTACGCGTCCTTTGCTGGATAGCCCCCGATCCGACAGTAATTTACCGGTTGGTTTTATTTTAAAAGTAGAAGCCATCACTTTCCCTCGATTCTCCAGTGCTGCATTGACTGTGTCCCTCTTCGATTGTCGCTAACGGAGGTTACAACAAAATGCCGGTACGCTTTGAGGGAAGAGGGACTCGCAACCACATCGTTTACAAGCCCTTTCACCACAACGTCGTCGTTGCAGACCTCTATAAGCTCCGTCGTTGGTATGCGGACAATATAGGAATCGGCGGTATTCAGGCCGGAATCCCCGACGGTAACTGACTGGCGGCCATACCAGTTTACACCCGGGTATTGAGCGGCCTGCCATTCATCCAGCCGTGTTTCCGGGTTATAGCGCTTGTGATAGATGGTAATATCAGCGTTTGTAAGCATTTGTTTCACCTCACACAAAAGCGCGCCCGGTAAGCTCGAGTAAATTAACGGGGAAGGTCAGGTAGCAGGAAAGTAGTGACCGGGTGGAGCTTTTAAGCTCTTTGCGATCCGCATAGGTAATGCTGTAGCCGTCGTTGTTTTCCGCCTTTATTCCATAAGCGCCAGCGTTACCGGCTAAAGCCGCTTGAATCAATTCGCATTCGCAGGCGGCCAGCTGTTCCTGCATTTCTGCCGTAGACCGTGCCCGCCCCATCGTGTAGTAATCAATCAGTTCAGACGCCTTTTGCGCTTCTATTTTGTATTCGCTTTCTGGAAGTTTTCCGCCCCGCTGCTGATACTGTTGATAATTGCTGTACACCTGGGACCATCTCCCTTCAACCGCCTGACGCCACTACTTTACGGACACGGGCCAGAACACTGTTAGTAACTTTATAACCGGTATTCATCTCGACTTGAGCCAAGGAGCCGGCAAAGCGTTCAGAATCCACGATTCTGGCAACCTCAAAGTTGCTGATTACAGACAGCGCTTCGTGATAGTACATAATATATTGCACCCCGGACAGATCCACCGTTTTTTGTGCGCCGGTACTGTCATAATATTTGATCGACCCTTGGGCGCCGTTTGCCTCAATAAATGTCATGCCAAGCCACTGTCCTACGTTCCCGGTAGAGGCGATGCGGTCGTTCATAACCGGTGTAAAATCCTTGCCGGCGGCAAGCAGCACCTGACTGTAGAATGCAGGTGTACACATGACTACATTGGCGCGGCCCTTGTCCTCCACAATTTCCTGGCGGGTTGCGATGATGTCTTGCTTGACATCGGTAATCGCAGTGGTAAGCGTTGCGGCGGTTCCTTCCTGCGCCAGGCAGGCGATGCCGCACTGCATCCAGCCCTCGCGGATCTCCTGGGTGGCCGTGGAAAGGGCTTCTTCTGCAACGCCGAACTCAACTGCCGCGGCCTGGACGCCATAGATCTTATAGGACCGCTGAAAATTGTTATTTAGCTGAATTGGGATCAGTGTGTCAGCCACTGCCGTATCGGTAAAATCCCTGCCCGGGGTTCCGGCCTCTACGGCGGAGGTCGTAAGCTTATGCACATAAATCTGGCCGGCGGGGCCGATTTGATACTTATCGGTACAGGTTACCCCCGGCACCAATACTGGATTGTAATAAAGATTGGGCTCCAGAATCCCAGAGTATCTTTCGTCTACGTTCAAAGAACCATATTTGATTGCCATAAATTATTCTCCTTTCGAGTGGTAGAATGGATTGTCTTTGTACTTTTCGTCCAGGAACTGTTGGCTTGACTTTTGCGGCGGGCGTCCCTGACCGGGTATGGTGATAGTCGGCGCCGGCTTGTCCGGCGCAAAGGCGCCGGGGTCGGCTTCGCGGTACTGCTTGACAAAGTCCTCAAACCCTAGCAGCTTTTCATCCTGCAAGGGCAGATTTGCCGCCTCAAGGTCGCTCAAAAAAGCTCTCCTTGCGCTTTCACTGGTGAACTTTAACCCGGCGCTATGCTCTTTTAGCACATACCCTCGCTGAATGTCGGCAATTTTCCGGTCGGCTTCCGATTGGGCTTGGCCGGCCTTCGTTTTCCACTCCGGGTCATAGCCCTCCAGCTTACCGTTGGCCTCCTCGAGCCGTTCCTTAAGCCCGTCCCGTTCAGCCGTCAATGTTGAAACAGTAGTTTTTTGCCTTTCAATGTCTGCTCCGTGCAAATCCATGATGGTGTTGATCTGTTCGTCGGGCAGTCCCATTGCTTTCAGGTCTTCTCTTTTCATCTTTTTCCTTTCCTTCCATACGCTTTTTTACGAGGTCGCTTCTCACAGGATAGCCGCAGTTTTACGCCGTGCCCGGGGCATTTTAGTATGAAAAAAGCAGCCTGCTATGGCTGCTCAAATCATTGAGAATATTGAGAAAATTGCAAGAAAAAGCGCCCTGTTTCCAGAGCGGTTAATCAAAATGAATTTCAGGTAAAATATCTCGAAGCCTTTTCCCCTGGATTATCCAGTTATCCAGAAGGTCATCGATTGATTTGAATTCTAAATTTAAATCGTCAGGACTGTCGGAAGCTGTAACATAATACTTTTTACCAGGCCAGCAAATCGAATATTCCTCACCGTTATATTCAAACATTGGCTCATTACAAAGCATCATTTCTTTAAATGCTTCAACTGTCATTAAGATTCACCCCCTAAAATATTGCGGTGTCGCTTACGTTCTTCGTCTGTCATGTTTCTTGTCGTCTTATTCACAAGATTTCCTTTAGTATCCCATAAAAACTCATGGATGTGTTCTCCGTGAGTTCCATAAGGATGATTTTTGGGTTGACCGTGATTCCCTCCGTGAACTTGTATCAGCATAAGCCCGTTTTCATCGTAAATGGTACGGTCTCGCTGTTCTCCATGTCTGGAAATCGAATCTACTACTGCGTTCGGCTTATATGTCCGGTCAAGGTGGGGGTGTTCTTTGCTTGTCCAATCATCCGTCACAACGATTGTATCATCTTTATTATATCGGATTTTTTTGTATTTCTCAATCTCGTTTCGGTTTTTCCAATAAGCTTTACTGGCCTGATTCCTGCCGAACCCATATACCTGGCTGCGGAAGTTGTCCTCGTCAAGTCCGGTTTGATTTATAAAATCCTTCTGCTTTGCCCTCCATTGCGCCAGCTTGACGCTTGCCTCGGTGGTGTCGGCTCCTGCTGCGTCCATTGCCATATATTCACGTTTCCACCGACGGATCTGGCGTTCAATATAACGTTGCTGCTGGCTGGCTTCATAAACGCTCAATTCTTGGCCGTTATAGGTTACTTTAACCGTTTCATACTCCTTCAGCTTTTCCCGCGAATATGCCCGCTCAGAAAGCCCTTCAAAATAAGGGAAAAAGGAATGGCGGCAATTCCACCCGCAGAGGCCTGCTCCGGTGCCATAGCCTGTTGACCGGACGAAATCAGGATACCTCCCGCTTTGTCCGGAACGGCTGAAAATTTTTCCCTGCCACTCCACATGGCTTGGCCTTGCGCCCAGGTGGGCCGTGGTTTCCAGAAGGTCGCAATCCATTTCCTCCATGCGTGCCAAGCTTAGTTTGGCTGCGGTCTGGTTGACGCCGGTTAGAACAGCGCGACGGACAGCTACATCCATTTTATCCTTATGTCCGGTGGGATATATTATCGCGTCTATACCATCCTTGGCAAGGCCTTTTACAGCGTTTTTGATTGCGTCCTGATAAGAGAATGCGCCGGAAACGATGTCCATATAGGCCGCGTCCAGGGCGTTTTCAAACTGCAGGGTTGCCGTGTTTGCCGTGGTACTGGTTAAGTTTTGAAACAGCTGCATGGTCTTTTCCATGCCCGCCCGTATTTCCTGCTGGAGCTTTAGACTGCCCTGAATCTCTGCAGGGCTTAGCCCGGCGGCTCTGTATATCTGATCGTCATAATAAAGGGCTTCTTCTCCGGCCTCTTGTAAAAGCGCATTGACCTCTCCTTGCGTCTTTCCGGTCAAGCGCTGTAGATGATAGAGAATAAACTCCCGTTCCTTAACAATTTGTTCCAGCCTCCACATTTGCCATTGCGCCGTTTCAGTCAGTTTTCCTGCCTTGGATATGCGCCGCGCCATGTCTTCCAGAATTCGGATTTCAAGGTCCGCATATAGCTTGACGATGTTATCGGGCAAATGCTCGATAAATTCAGGCGCCAGCATGGGATTTACCGAATAAAATGGAATCCGGCGACGGCTCACAGGGCAGCATTTCCCTGGCTTTTTCCTCTGACACACCGAAATACCAGCTTGTCAGGAGCTCGGGACGAATGTATTTCCCATCTGCCAGCGCCTTCCTGCGTTGGAATTCTACGCCGGTATCCTCAAAGATCGAATCCCCAAAGGTAACGGAAGGCTTAAAAGCCCCGGCGGGGGAAAGCCCATAAATAGAGGCGTAAGCGTCAAACCAATAGAGCACGTCCAGCAACCCGGCAGTCATGCCTCTGTCCTGAATGGCCTTAATTGTGTTGTAGGTTATCCGGTCCTCGCTGATAACCTGTGTTGCCGTAACCCGCCCGGTCTTTGGGTCAATTGCAAAGGTGCCCTGGGAAAGCCCCACCTGTAGCTCCAGTAACCGAAACTGTGTTTCCATTGCCAGTTTGTAGTCCTCAAAACGCATTTGCGGTGTGTAATCGCCCCAGGGCTCTTTGTCCTCAGGCATATCCAGCGTCATATAATAATCACTGGAAAGCTCGCGGAATGGAATTGCAGGTTTCCCGTTTACCGGGTCTTTCATCGCCACGCTGCGGTCCAGGATCATCCGGCGCTTTCCCGTGTCCCTTTCCCAGAAAAAATCGTAATAGGTTTTGTCGAGCTGGACAATGGAATCAATCGCATTTGCGTACAGGCTTACCGGGTAGGCACTTCCATCCACTGTGTTGGCAAACGGCATACGGATAATTCCAATATGGGGCCGGTCAACACCCTGAATGATAAAATCGGGCTGCAAGCCGGCCCATCGCTCCACAGAGTTAAGCGCAGCCTCGCCGCCCATCAAATTGCCTTCCTTCAAACGGTAGGCCTTGTTGGTAATATGCAAGCCCTCCGGCAGAACCTCAAAATTTTCCACACGCACGACAGGCCGCTTTTCCTTATCTTTGTCGTAATCCGTTAAATACCCGGCCTCAATACGGTGGTTGGGCCCCCACACGCGCGGGAAAATCCGATTTCTTGGAATAATTTCAATATAGATATTCTCGCCTCGCACATAGGGCTTTATGGCAACCATACCGCCAGCTCCGGCAAGCTGTACAGCGTCCACCAGGTTCGGAACCAGGTTCCTCTCCGTCTGTTCCTTGATAAATTCACCCCGTGCTCCTACTCCGGCATCTAGTGTTAGCTCCGATGTAGCTAGAGTGGCAACATAGTTTGTCAGCGTCTGTGCGGTTTTTAGGCTGTGAGGCGGCTGGTCGGTCAAGTAAAACAGATCCTCCCAGGACCGGACCGCCTCGTCCATATATGGAGACATATCGCAGCCCAACGCTTTTGCGTCCTTTATGTTCAGCAGTTTCATCACCGCCCCTCGTATCGTTTCAAAGATTCCCATTTTAATAACCTCGCCGTTTCCATATATCTTCTGTCCCGTAGCGCACCGCGTCAATATGATGGTTGTCTAAATCGGGATAACCGGAGATCACTTCGCCATCCTTATCGCGCTCATACTCATATTCGCTGAACTCCTTCGCGGTATCAGGGCAGCGTGCCGGATCAATCCAGATACAATCAAGTCCTTGCAGCCATTTGTGCGAATATTCCAAACTGCCGGGCCCTTTTGCAGCACTTCTGCAAAGCAATCCATAGGCATTGTAATCCGCAACGCTCTTAGGCTCGGCTGAATCTGCGGCAATACGGTCCGCGCCAGTTATTCCATGCTCCTTGATGATCTGCGCTGTGTCCAGGTTGCTTTTTCTTTTGGCTGTTGCTTCATCGAATATGTAAAGGGTTCGGCGTGCATGGTCGTATTGCATACCGTTAAAGGCCCAAGGGTCCGGGTAATACCCCCAATCAACACCGTATAGGCGCCGGTCAAAGGACCGGACCATCTCATCCGGGATCGGTTCAAGCTTTAAATTCTCAAAAACCGCAGAGCCGCTGCCTACCACTTCACCTAAATATTCATGGCGGTACGCTGTTTCGTTCTTTTCCTTCAGGTGCTCAGCGTCGGCTAAAAACCGCGGGCCAAGCCACTCCCGGGGTGTTGTCAGATAGGTGGAATGGTGGACAAGCTTTCCGGGCTTCTCTTCCAACACATACCGATTTGCCCAATTTCGTGCCATTGCAGGGGGGTTGAAGCTCTTGAAGGTGAAGGAGAAGGGGCCTCCACGCAAACAACTTTGTTCAACATTCCGCACTTGTTCCGGACTGTCAAATTGATCCAGCTCCTCAAACCATACAATGCCGATATATCCAAAGGGCACTTTGATAGATTTCAGCTTTCCCGGATCGTCCAGGCCGAAAAAATAAATTTTTTGACCCGTGAGCAAATAGGTGATTTCCATAGGGCTGACAGTGCACTTAAATTTATTGGTCAAGCCAAGCGCGGAAATACCCCAGCATACTTGGGCGTAAACACTGGATCGCAGGGTATTTCCGTACTTTCTCAATACAACAGCATGGCAGTCCGAGTGTTTTAGTAACATCAACGGCAGCTCTATCCCACCGATTGCACTTGACTTGGTGGAACCGCGGCCACCCTTAGCAACAAGCTCGTTGATTTTTTCAGCCTTGATCGCTCGGTGAATCTCATAGAAAGCGGGGGAAAGAAGCTCTGACATTTTACACGTCATCAATAATCTGGACACCTCCATCACTGTTTTGTTCTACAGGTTTATCCCGCCATCTGGCTGGCCTGCGGTTTTTAAGCCAAAAAATCTGAGCGGTGGTATCACCACTCAGCGCCTTATTCAGCAACGCGTTTTCAACCTCATAATCGACCACCTCTTTGCCTCTTTTTAGGGTGTCCGAAATCTCAGTAAAGCGCTTTTTCCAGTCATACAACGTTGAAGCTGTGATCCCGCAATTGTTCGCAATCTGTTCATCGGTCAGGCCATCCCGGGCCCAGCCCTCCAGCAACATCAAGCCTTCCTTTGTTAACCAATATTCATATTTTCCTTTTGCCACACATCACCACCACGCTTTAAAATAAATATCAATCCTTTGTCAATTCCTTCAGGGAGAAACAGAGGCTATTTCGTATGTCATACAGAAGAGCAAGACGCTTGCGCCCTTCTGTGCTCATGCATTCCTTTCTGTTTGCCAACGCCTCTTCTATTCGGTCCATTACCTTTTTGAGCTCGGCCTGGTACTCAGTTATAAGCTTTTCTTTTTCCATGCTTCCACCTCAAAATGAGCATAAGAAAAGCAGGGTGGTAAGCCCTGCTTTATTTTTACTTGTGCGGATTCAGCCACATATCTTTAAAATGAAAACGCCCATCTAAAAGATGGACGAAATCTCAACTCATCCTACACTCGGATAGGTGAGCAAAAGTTATAAGTTGACCTTTTGGACGAACCCACACTTTTTGCACCTGTATGTATTGCGCTCTCCACAAATGACCTTTTCTCCACGAAAATAATCAGCTATTTTCACATGTGCAATAAGTTCGAAATCATGTTTGCAGCAGCAGCCTCGCAAATAATTGCATATAAATCGGATCATTACAGAGGCCTCCTCTAAACCGCTTTTTTCTACAATATTATTCTATCATATAAGAGTGTGACAAGTGTGACAACTTTTTAATGAGACCGTAAATAACGGCTATGAATCTGCTTTACACTGTTCTCAGTATTGTTTCCGCCTAAACTAGCAGCAACATCTTCCCATTTCTTTAATTCAATATACCGTAAAAAGAATATTTGTCTTATAAGGCTGTCATCAATACTCTGTATATACCTTTCAAGACGTCTTTTTTCATGCCAGCACTTCTTAATGTTGAGGTTAATTAACGCCTTCAAATCGGCAATTTCTGCCGCGTATCGTCCTACCTTATCGCTGCATTTTCCGCTGCCCGGTATTCCGGTAAGATTAGGGGTCGTCTTGTAGGCTGTCGTTTCTAACTCCATCAAATTGCTTTCAAGTTGTTTGATTTCCTTATTTAAATAGTACAGCTGGGACAATTCTTTGTTTGTCACCTAATCCCTCCTCCTTCTCAGCTTGCCCTTGAGATATTCCGCATTTATAGATTCAGGCAAGAGGGAAGATGGCATTTCCCGTCTGAGCCAATCCATTCACAGCGGTTCTTTTTGCAAAATTCCCGGGGCTTCCCGTCGTATTGAAAACGGGAGGCCTTTTCTTTGTCCTTATTGGGAACGTCTATTCCCTTCTGTTCTGCGATTGGAACTTGCGGTGCTTTTTTAACGCGCCTGCTTTGGCCGGCTTCTTCCGCTGCCTCTATAATTTCCTCCGGGGGTTCAACGCCAAACGCGGCGCCAGCTTTTCTAATGCTGGCCGGGTATGGGTCTTGTTCTCCGCGCTCCCAGCGGCTGATCTGTATTGCGCACATCCCGCACCTTTTAGCAAACTTCTGTTTCGTAAGGCCCGAGCCTTTATATAAGTCCAAAAGCCATTTTGCCGCGGGGTTCATGCTTCTTCCTCCTGATCCATGCGAGCGCCGCAGTTGGGGCAGTAGGTAGCTTTCGTCAATAAAATTTTACATTTGCAGGTTGAACACAAAAACAGTCCTATTTCTGCGTCAAGGCACTCCCACTTCCCATGCCTCACCGGGGCAACATCAGCAGCGGGAACCTCTGTAATCTCTCTCATTACATCCAGCGGCTCGTCCTGCTTGTTGAACAAATGAGACAAGAGCTTTTCACGTTCTATGTATTCAGCCATCTTTATTCTCCTTATAGGCAACAAGAGTCTGGAACTGTGCTGAAATTATAATGAAAATCTATTTCTCGTTTTAATTCCTTCTTCATAGCGTTAATGGCTACACATACAGCACATTTCTCACAAGGTGGCTCCCCTAATATCGGAAGCCTACTTCTCTTTTCGCGGCACTCTGTGCACATTTGTTGATATAGCAATATTGCTTCACTTAAATTCATTCTAAATCCTCCAATTCCACTACCATTCTGCTTGTCATGTCGCAATCGACACCTATATAAATACTATCATCTAATACTCCATAGGTCTGCACACCTATCCAACGCTCACCAGTTTTCTTGACAAATTCTGATTCTGGAATTTCTGTAATTTTGAAATATCTCTCCATATTTAAAAACTCCTTATCTATTGGAAGCCTTTTCTTTTGAGGTTTCTCAAACATCGTCAATACCCTCAAATTTCTTCACGCATACCCTACCGACTACGGGCTTCAATGGAAGCGTTGCCCCAACCGCTACCACCACGGCTTTCAACGGGCTTCCCTTCAGTTCAAAGCTGTCACAGGTGCATATACCATATACTTCTCCACGCCTGTTTCTAACCATGACCCTATCGCCCTCTTTGAGCTTTATACTCTCCGGTACCTCGAACAAGTATTGACGATTGTCGAAGTGCCTAATAAATACAATATTCATGAAATACCTCCCAATTGTTTAACATGATTCGCCTTGTTTATTGATTGCCCGGCCCCCGTTGTAGATAACCACCATCGAGGGAAAAGGGGCGGCGTTTACGGCGTTGCCGTCATCGTCCGTAAAATGCAAACGCCCTCGCACAAACCTGATTTCCGCCTTCCCATAAATGTAATCGTGAAAATAATTCGTGTCCGTCCGCGCTGGAATGAGCAGCACGATTGGAAAGCCCCCGCGGGCCTCTATAAACGCCTTTTTCACCCATTTCCCAATCTCGCGCCCATAAGGCGGATTGCAGAATACCGCGCCGCCGCGGTCCCAGCTTTGTGAAAGCCCGTCTGTCTCCGGCGTATAGTATAAGGGGCATTTCGCTGTCTTATCGGTAGCCGCGGGGTCCAGAACAAATTGAAATTCTTGGTTCAACTTATCAAAAAAATCCTGCGGCGTACACCAACACATATTTTTAGACGACAGAAGCGCCTTGTTCAATTTCTATGGCCTCGCTTTCCCTGAAAAATTGCTTGCAGCGCCATTCGCCGGCCTTCGCCCCTGCTGCACCCTTCCCAATCCTCGAATGCGGTTTTAAAGCCTGAAAACTCTCCCGTGACCGTTCTTTCAGCCTTTGCCATTGGACATTCGGATGTGTCTTTTTTTCTGCATTTTAAGCAGGTGAGGTTGTCTTTCATGTTGCCGCCTCCTGTATAGATAAATTTTTTCGATATGTATTTTTAGACTTTTTCCGCTAATAAATCATCTGTAAAGCATACTGGGTACACTATTCGAGCAATCGCAATATAAATACTGTACCCAGTATTCTATTTTGCTGTTTTCATACTGTACCCACCATGATAAATGTGATATAATATCTTAGGAGGTGAGTATATGGGAAAAACGTCCAGCGTTGCCAAAGATCGCTACAATTCAAAAGCCTATGATGAAATAAAAATCAGAGTGCGTAAAGGCCAAAAAGAAGTGATACAATCCCATGCAAAAAATTATGGGGAGAGTTTGAACAGGTTCATTGACCGTGCTATCTGCGAGCGTATGGGGGAGCGTGTGCAACTCTCCGAGGATTCCTCGGTTAGTCCGCAAAGCAGTTTAATGGTTTCTTTACCCACAAACACCCTTAAAACGGCTCAAGAGGCCGCAGAGGCACAAGGAGAGGGGACGGTTCAGTTTATTGAGCGGGCTATCTCTATGCAAATAGAGCGAGACAAAGTTCAACGAATCATCAACAAGCAGAGCAAAAAGGGCGGGGAATAAACCCGTCTTTTTTTGTTTCCTTTGCGGCTAAAAATGGCCACTAAAATAAAATCGACAAAACGCGCCCAAATTTGAAACAAAAAATCAAAATAGTATAATTTCATTACTTAGCCATAAAAATTGAAAAATGGGCCGATAAAATCAAAACCACGCATATTCCGTTAGCCTTTCAGAATTGCCGTTTACTTAACCACCCTCAATTCAAAGCCTGGATAAAGCGCTTCCCAGTCCTTTTTCTTGATCTTGAATTCCTTTGTCTCCACGCCCTTGACATCCTCTACCCATACTAGCCCGGAAGAATCGCACACCATGAAATCCGGCCTGTACCGGGTGTTTCCCAACAAGAGAAAGGACGGCTGCCGGGTAAACCAAAGAATCCGCCCCGCTGCTCTCAGCGCCTTCAGCTGTACGTACCGCGCCGCCTCCGCCTTGCTGTCAAAGCGTATTCCGTCAACCTCAACCGGCGTGTTGTGATACTTCGCCGGCTTAACATGCAGTTTCATGTTACGGCCTCCAGTCCAAATCATCGAACGCGCCCGATTGCTCGAACGCCTCAATGTCGTAGGTCGTTTGAGCCTTTGCCTTGTTCTGCGGCTCAAGCTCATCCTCCCAGCCCTGAGCATTGAGCCATGTGGCCGGGTAGGGGATAAACCGCCCGTTCTCCCGGTTCCACTGCTCGCTCTTTTTTGCCCGCTCAATCGCCGCCATGATTTTCTCACGCAGCTCCTTGCCCGGTCTGAGTTTGTTCCAAGCCTTCAGGGCGCTGCCCTTGCTCGCCTTCTTGGGGAAGGCTTTCCAGAATTCCTCAAATCCCTGGACAGGCGTCTTGGGTCGGATAGCGGCGTCTGCCGCTCCTCCTGCCGTTTCAACAGTTAGGTCCTCGGCCTGTCCTTCCCCCTGGGGGGATTTAGGGGGGAGTATATTCTTCTCTTTCTCTATATTCTTATCATTCTTCCTTTGTTGCCCCTTGCTTGCCCCTAGCGTGCCCTCTGCTTGCCCCTCGGGTGCCCGGTTGGGTGCCTCTGACTGTGCCCCTCCTTGAAACTTTTCGTAATTTTGTATAGTAAATATGCCGTATTTCGCCGTTGTTGAGTGTGCCAGCTCGCCTGTCTCTATGAGGTGCCGAATTGCCGTGCGAACTTCTTTAATTGACAAAGAAAGTTCTTGTGCAATTTTTGAAAAGCTTGCTAACCTTTGCCCCCGGTCTATGGTAATCCCGTGCCATTTCTGAGGCTCATGGTTCACTGTAAGCAGCAGATGAACAAAGACCCGGAACGTGTTGGCGTCGTCATACCATTCCCATCTCAGCAAAGAGCGGTATAGCTTTATGTACCCTTGCTCAAGCATTCTCCCACCGCCTCATAGCTTTGTTTGGGCGGGATTGACACGAATCCTCCTGAAATGGCCTTTCACATAAATGAGGGCTTCGCCTTTTGCCCGGCTGACGATTCGCTGGATGGGGAGGTCGTTCTTAGCCTGTGTCGATCTTCGGCGGCTGGATTCCTGCAAGTATTTTTCCATCTCGGCAATATCGTTTGTGCGCCAATACCCCCGGCCGCTGGAGCTTGAAACAATCGCTTCCCCGGTCTCTTCCAGCTCTTCGTTTGCCTTTTTGACCTTAGAACGGACATATCGCTCTGAAATCCCGACTGCCTTGGCAATGTCATAACGGGAAACGGCGTTTTCCCTTCCGGTGGGAACGAATGAAATAATGTTCAAGCTGTTTCACTTCCTTTCTCCTGCTTAGTTAAAAAGGCAAGTCGTCGTCTGCCGTAATCTCTTGAAACCCGTCGCCGGGCTGAGCGAAATTCCCGCCCTCCTGCTCCCTCTTAGGGCCTGCAAAATGCGCCTGGTCCGCGACAACCTCAACCGCCTTGCGCTTGTTCCCGTTTTTGTCCTCATAGCTTCGCGTTTGTATGGATCCCTGAATGGCAATTAATTGGCCTTTCTTGAAATATTTACAGATAAACTCCGCCGTGCTGCGCCATGCGACTACGTCTATAAAATCAGCCTGGCGCTCTGCTCCGGTTTTTACATAGGAACGGTCAACCGCTACCGTGAAGCTTGTCACCGCCGTATCGCTCGACGTGTGCCTTAGCTCCGGGTCCGCAGTCAGACGGCCCATGAATATTGCTGTGTTAAGCATTGCTTTTCCCTCCTTACATTAGGTAAAATTCGTCCGCTTCGGTGGGCTCAGATAAAACCTTTGAAGCCTTGCAATACTCGCACTTTTCGCACCGTTCGGGCTCTATAATCCCCTTTTTTATCGCGTCATACATCTCTACATCGCGCTTAAAGCCTTCTAATGCAAAATCCAGCATGCTTTGCGGGATGTGGACAATATCGATGTCGGATATTTTTTCCTTCGTGGCGGCGGCGAGATAAAACGGCAATTGTTCGCCTGTGTTTTGCCGTACAACCTCCTGGTATACCGCGCCCTGCAAATCATATCCCCAGGCCTCAAACCACGGAATACGTCCCTTTTCAGGATCATAGATTGATTCAAAATCCTTCATAACCTTCAGGTCAACGATTTTGTCGCAATGCAGGCTATCGATCTTGATTTTTACCGGGACGCCCTTGATTTGCCCTGTCATGATAACTTGTTTCCGGCCGGACAAATAGCTGGAGAAAAGCTTGTCCCGCCCAATCCTTTCGATAACGGAATTTACTTGTATGTATTCTGCCTTGAGCGTTCCGTCACGCTTAAAGATCTCCGGGTTCCTGTTCTGAAAGGCTTTCATTGTCCCCTCAAAATATGAATCAACATAGGATCCGACAAGAAGCGCCGTGGTCTGCTCGCGTTGGTATCGGCCCCTTAATTCAGCCAAGGCAGCCGCCTGGCATTTGCGAAAGCTCTTGAATTGCGACACGGACATGTATTCCTTGTTTGCTTTACGGCTGAAATAATTACGTTTTGTTAAGGTCATCACTGCACTCCCCTCGCCGCTGCCGTCGCGCAATCAGCGCATAGGCTTTCCCCATATTTCTTTTTTGTATATGCGGCTGTTTGCTCCGGCGACATACTGCCCGCCGCGCGGATGTCCTTTCCGCATTGCTCGCATTTTGGCGCAGGGCCGGAAATCTCGCGCGGGATCCTCGGCCTGATTCGCAGCGCGTCATGGACCCCGCCGAAAGCCTTGACCTGCTCCGTCCCAATAATCACGGACTTTCCCTTTAGCTTTTCGGTGTCCTTTGTTTTGTACAGCTTACAAATAGCTTTTTTGTTTGTCACGTTCAAAATCATCGGCTTATAGGCCTTGTCCGTCCAATAACAGGCAGTGCAGTTTTCCTTTTGCCCATTTGTAAAAACTTCTTCGTCAACTATTCTTTCAATGGTCAAAGTAATCTCCCGGTTCGGCAAATCATCCAAATCCCAGCTTCCCATATAATTAGGGTTTTTCCCCATCCGCATGATGTCCATTGAGACACCCTCCTTCTATCCGGCGATTCTTGCAAAATCTTCAATACATTCGCAGCATATGTCTGAGCCGTCAATATCGGTATAGTACTTTTCCCCTGGGCATATCGGGGCCTGACAGAGGGAGCACCTTAAAAGCGCTTCCGGCTCTTTATATGAAGGCTCCTGCCGGTCATATTGTGCCTGTGCCCATTCATACCCCTTAGTCATTGAGCCTCGCCTCCAGCTCCTGGATTCGGGCCTTTGTCTCGCCGTAGTATTGCTCGCCCTCTTGGGCCCGTTTATATAAATTTGCGACCATGTCAAGCATTAACCCATTCACATTTTCCATTTGACAACCTCCCTTAATCCCCGGAAAGCATAACGCGAGCCATCTCGGCAGCTTTCAGGTATTGCTTTGCCCACCTATTCATTCCGTGGACCGCCTTTACTTTCTTCACAAATACTTCTATGCTCCCGCAAAAGCAGCCTGTAACCGCGTAAATCTTCTTATCTTTATCAAGATAGCAGGTCAGAAAATCATTCCGTGAGCCGATAGGACCTTGTACAAAGTATGAGCGCGGGCTTGAAATATAAGCATTAAATCCTATTTTTGCATTTCCGAAGACCCAGCCGTCGTCGGAGACCCTGCCGTTGCCGTAGACCTCACCGTTGCCGAAGACCTTGCCGTCGCCTAAGACCCAGCCGTTGTCGTAGACCCTGCCGTCGCCGAAGACCCTGCCGTTGTCGAAGACCCTGCCGTTGTCGAAGATCCAACAATCACCATCATGGCTTAGGTTTTCCTCCGATTCAACCCATCCGCCAAGGTCTCCTTTCTGAACTCCGCCAAAATCCCGCATTGCTTGGATTCTATGTAAAATATGGCCGCCAACTTCTTTGGCCTCTTCTGTTAAAATATATTTCTTTTCCATGTCAGGAATTGCAGTTCCTGCGCGGCTCTTTTTATTATCTGCCACTGGGATTCCTCCTTTATCGGTTAGCTTTAAAAAAGGCCTGTGCGAACCCCGGCGGTGTGATGGCCCGCAGTGCAGCACGCCGGTTTTTACATCCAGCTATATATTCCCTTGCCCATTCCGGACATTGCGGAGATGACCAATTTACAAAATACGGACTATCAGGCCGTTCAAAAACTTTCTGCTTCGGATCGTTAAAATAGCCCCATAAATCTGTCCGTTTGATGCCCATATCGCCAAACCACCACTGATAAAAGGTGTAATGCGGCTTTCCCAGGAACTGCCTTAATAAGCCGACCGGATTCTCCAGCGCCCAAAATTTTAAGCTGCCAGTTAAACGGCATTCCCATATGATTTTCAAGCAAGCTGCCACTATGTTCATACCTTCTGATAAATCTCGGGATCTGTGACAGCCATTCTTGGCTAGACTGAACTCTGTGCATGGTGGAGCCGCCAGTATACCGTAAACTTTATCGGGCGGGCGGTATGTACAAACATCAAATTCGGGGAGCGTAATTATCCGAACATCATACCCTGCTTCCTTATATGGCCTTGACCAGCTCCCCGTGCCTCCGCACAAGTCTAAAATGATTTTTGAATTATTATCTGCCATGCCTGTTTTTCAGCCTCCTATGGGTATCGTTGCTGTATTCGATCATCATACTGTCGTATTGCTTGCGCAGGAACCGCCGGACTGTGACGCAGGATTCCTGAAAAATACAGTTATGCTTCTGCATGGTCTTGCAGTGCGTGCAGCACTCCGGTATGTTCACGCCGCTTTTCTCCTTTCGTCCTTCCTCATTGCCCGAATCTTACAGCGGGCCCTCCTGCGCTCCCGGCGCTCACATATCCAGGCCACAAGGACCATCAGTGCAAACGCCGCAGAGAATATGTACAAGGTGATTAGAAAGTTCATTGCTTGTCCTCTCCTTGATTGAACATTGGGCCTCTGCCGAACATCCCTAAAATTTGCTCATCGGAGAATTTTAGAGCCTCAATGATATGCCGTAAGTCAGCTGTTTTTATGTTGGCTGGATTTGAAAGGTGTTTACTTACAGTTTCTTCTTTAACTCCAAATATGGGGCACAAATCAGCTTTGCGACGGTAGCCGTATAATTCCCGGTTTCCATTAACAGCAGCCCGAAAAATACTGTTGGCAAGCTCGTACTTGCTTTGACGTAGCTTAGGCATTACAATCGCCTCCTCTCAAACAATCATTTTGAAATAAAACGCAATCATGGCGGCAACAAGCGCCAGCAGCAATATGCGGAAGCTCCATTCAAAGACAGCTTCGATGTGTTGTTTCATCGCTTTCCCTCCCTCACCTTTTGTTACGAACCAATTTAGCTACCGGGATTTCATCGTCCCAATCTAAGCTGCGAACCTTCCAACGGCCTGTCGCAAGCAGCCGGTTGATTTCCTCCAGCCCGACGGCCTCGCGAAGCTCATATATGCTTTCCTCCATGTTCTGGCCTCCTTCCTTTTGTTGAAAACTCGGTTGATAATTGTGAATAACCTTGTCCCTCTTTTCCCTGGGCTGTATAATAGGTGCGGGGGAGGGAGGTGAAAAATATGAGTGTGAAGATTGAATTTGATAAAAATGCGTTCAAACAAACAGTAAAACAGCAAGCAGCACAAGCGTTGAACAAGCGCACATTTGACGTCGAATGTCCCCACTGTCATTCCGAAGTAAAAGTCCCGACAGGTCAAAATCCATGCCCAAAATGCGGGAACATAATCAACTTAACTCTTGACATCAATTTCAAATGATAGGCTTTGAAGCATAGAGGCTAAATCGTTCGCCAGCGATTTGGCCTTTTCTAATTCAATATTTAGTTCCTCAGCTTTTTCTAACGCCTGAGACATACCGTCTACATTCAAGGTAAGGGTTACATTGTTATCCATTTCTCCACCTCCTCCTAAAATTTTTTCTCCATTCCTCATAAAGTCCTGTTTAACGGACAGATAGGGTGGTATTATTTAATTGGGGGCAAATTAAGGATTTTCTGAATTGCCTGAACGATCTTGGGTGTAGACAGTCCGCCGTAAATCTCGGATCCCGAGTACACAAACCCGCGGTTTTTACAGAGTGCGACGATCTTTTCCATCGTTTTTTCAGTTGCTTTCATAGCTAGTTCCTCCGTCAATCATTCATTTATATCCATAGATTGGGACAACACAATGACTGCCTGCCCTTGGGGCGGCAGATACCTGATAAAAAGCTGTTTTACTCCCTCAACCCCAGCCAGACATCTTTTAGATAAGTTTACCATCATCTAACATTCCTTGCAAGATTAATTTAAAAAAACTTGACTTCATGCCGCTTTTTCCTTATAATAAAAAAGATCTTATATAAATTATATCGAGGTGTAGCGCAGTTGGTAGCGCGCCTGCTTTGGGAGCAGGATGTCGCAGGTTCGAGTCCTGTCACCTCGACCAATAACGGAACCCGCATGAGTGCTGATTTATTCAGTAACCATGCGGGTTTTTTGATATTTTGAGCAGGAAAATGATATGGTAAAAATCTATCAAAATGGGGTAAAAATGCAACACATTAGGGGTGTATGCAACATGAAATGCAACACGGAAACAGCTCTTAAAAAACAAAAAGCCCCGGATCACTCCGGGGCTCTCTTTCTATCTATTCTGTTTTGCCCTTGCCTTCCGCCGCACGCTTGACCGCCGCAAACGCGCCGTTGCTCGCCATGCTCACCAGCGCCGCATTCAGCGGCAGGATTGCCCAGGACGTCCAGTCTGTAAAGTCTCCGATTGCCGCCGTCGCCGCGCACAGAAGCACCAGCGCCAATAGGTAGCTGAGCCATTGTGTTGGCAGCTTCGGGATTAGATTCTTGAGAAACTGGGTCAAAATCCCCGTTGCCGCGGTTGCTCCCGCGAATGTCGCCAGCATTTGCCAGCTGAAAAACTCATCCATGCTGATAGCCTCCGTTTCTTTTCTCGTATTCCTCCTGCAAAAGGCGGTATTTGGCCTTTATTGCCCCGTTTCCGCCCTCCTGCACATATTTCTCACCCGCGATTAACCGCTCCTCCAGGGGGATTTCCTCGCTCATAATGGTGAGCTTTAAGGTGTTCATATAATCATTGTGGGAATACCCCTCCAACCGGTCAATCTTTTCATTCATCCGCCGGAGGTATGCCGCCCCCTTGAGCGCCATTGCAAGCAGCGTCCCAATAATAGACAAATAGGAGCAAATATCCGAAATACCCTTAAGCCATTCCATTTGCTCCTCCCTTATACGGCCTGCACGCCGCTCAGGGGGACCCAGGAATAAATCTCCTTCAGCAGTACCCGGTCGCTCTTGACCTGCTGGACCGTGTAGGTGTTCCCTTTAACATAGGAGGGAATCGCCACGCCGTTGGTGTATTGGCTGCCGGTTACCTTCACCTTGCCGCCTGCCTCGATCTTTTTCGGTTCGGAAGGGGCGGGCGTGGCGCCCGTGCTGCCGGCTGCCGACAGATACTTTGTATTTACCGGGCTGCATATGGAGCTTGTCCCGCTTTCGTTCTTGTCAATCACAGCCCGATCCCCGCTGACTTGAGACACATACCAGTTTTGATTCTTTACCCAGGACGGGATTGCCGCGCCGTTGTAATAAACAGCGCCGGGGGCAATTTTCACAAGGTCGCCTTTTTGAATGGATGCGCCGGCCTCCGCCTGTCCAGAACCGCCCAGACGCTTGTTGACCTCTTCGGCTATGTAGGGGAATTTGCTCTTGAGATAGGGGCCGGGGCAGGAGGTGGCGGAAAACCAGCAATGCATGGTTAGGTTGCCGGCGGTGTCCCCTGTATAGTTCAGCCTATCGATCCCGTTTCGTTGGCAAATGTCCGCACAGAGGTCAATGAGCTTAGCCAGAGCCTTATCGCTTACATGCCAGTTGCCGCCGGTTTCATCGTTGGCCACCTCGATTGTCACCGCCTGATGGTCGTTTGACGGGCTGGAGCTGCACCAGGAGCGGTTTTTCTCTTCCACATACATGCCCACTCTTCCGTCGCTTCCAATCCCATAGTTGGAGGAAGCCTGACGGGCGGAGCTGGCAAAAATCTTCCCGCAGGTCTCAACAGAGAGGTTGCCCGCCATGTGGTGGATGGTGATCTTTTTTATGCCGGCGTTCCGCGGATTATTGCTGTTAGGGGATATACAGGTATAGTTCACCAATGCGCTGTTACTCATGCTCTTCACCCTTTCCGTTGCTCAGCTCTTTGGCTGTTTCGGCGCTGATTTCCTCGCCTGGCCCAAGCTCGATTTCCAAAATGCTTTCGTTCATGTTTCATGCCTCCGTTTCAATGATTTCCGGTTCCTCCGGGAATACCGTGGGTTCTTCTCCCCATACCGCCATAACGGCGCTGAAGTAGGGCTCCGCAATCTCCTCCTGGACCTGCTTTCGCCCATTCGCGCTGTTCGCATACGACCGCCGGAAAATATCTCCGATGGGGTAGCTTGTCCCTTCCAGCTCGATATACTTTCGCCTCATTACATTGACCTTATCCCGGTCAAGGTCCTGCAAAGTGATTTCTTCGTACATTTTTCCTGCACCTCCTTTCTCTATGTCGCTTTCTTGTACCAGCCGCAAAAATTAATACCGCCATCGGTAGAAGAGTTAACCATCCACCATTCCTGTGCGGCTCCGTCGTCCTTCTGAAAATAAACGGAGCTGCCGCCGTCGTCATCGATATATCCGACATCCCAATTATTGCTGACGCAGCCATACAGCTCTGTCACGGTAATGGGGTACCTGCTTTCGGTTGATACCGCAAAGGGCAGCCCCTGTATTCCGGCGTAGGACCTTTGGCTCGATGAGCTGCCGGAGCCGGCGCTCGTAATCCTTACCCGCAGATAACAGGTAATATAGACCCAATCGCCGAGCGTCCAATATTTACAGCCGCGATTTTCGGTAATTGTATAGCTTACCGCCGGGCCGCTCCTTGCTATCAATACCGGCGTCCACGTGCCTTCCTCTTGTCTCAGGTTGAGAAGAGCGGAGGT
>ENA-ORTT01001054-ORTT01001054.1-human-gut-metagenome-genome-assembly--contig:-NODE-1054-length-30292-cov-3.492344_pt1 | contig 30292 bp, 18 predicted proteins | sample MGYA00242074_ERZ509197 | MGnify/ENA primary metagenome ERZ509197 (study PRJEB26280, sample SAMEA2338789) | human gut metagenome | biome: human gut; feature: human-associated habitat; material: faeces...
GTGCTACTTCTTTCTGGATTAGTATCGTTATATCTTGTATATCTGTTTTTAATAAGTTAGTTATTATTGATGTTGTTATATAATATGGCAAATTTGCTACAACTTTTGCTTTTGGAGCTAATTTACTTATATCAACTTTTAATACATCTTCGTTAATTATCTCTATATTGTTATACGCTATAAATCTTTCTTTTATTATGTTATACATTTTAGGATCTAATTCGATTGCTATTACTTTTTTTGCTTTTTCTGCAAGTATAGCAGTTAATGTTCCTAGTCCTGGTCCTATTTCTATTATTGTGTCTTCTTTCGTTACGTTTTCAGCTATTTGGTTTAGTGCATTTTCATCAAATAAGAAGTTTTGTCCTAGTCGTTTATTGGGATGTACATCATATTTGTCCATTATGTATTTGGTTTCTTGTAATAGGTTCATTAGTCCTCCTTGTATTTTTTTAATGCTGACCTGATGTTGTTGCTTCTTGTAGTGTTACATTTATAACTGTTCCTTCATCTACTGATGTTCCTGCTTTAGGATCTTGTGCAATTACTATTCCAGTTCCTTTGCTTGATATGTTAAGGTTTCGTGCCTTTAACATTACTTTTGCTTGTGCTAAGCTTACTCCTTTTAAATCTGGTACAGTTTGTGAAACCCTTTCGTCTTTTCCTTCTGCATATATTTTTACTATTCCGTTTTTTTGAAGTTGTGTTCCACTCTTTGGAACTTGTTCTGATACTATATTATCAGCGTCTCCTACGCTGCTATATTCTAGTCCTGCTGCTTTTAATATTTTTTGTGCTTCTGCTATTGTTTTATTTGTTACATTTGGCACGCTTACTAATTCTACATTTCCTTCGTCTGAATTATTAGAAGGAATATCTAAATATGGTAATATTTCTGATAACATTTGTGATACCGCTGGTGCTGCTATTGATCCTCCATAATAGTTCCTAACTTTTGGTGCATATAATGTTAATAGTAATACTATTTTTGTATTATCTACTGGTGCTATTGCTAGGAATGATGCTACATATCCGTTTTCTGGGTGATTTGGATCTGCTTCTGATGTTCCTGTTTTTCCTCCAATTTCATAGCCTTTAACTTGTGCATATTTTCCTCCACCAGTTTCTACAACTGATTTCATCATATCTTTTATTTTGTTTGCTGTATCTTCTGATATTACTTGTCTTTCTTCATTTGTCTGAATTGTTTTTACTGTTCCTGTATCAGGATTTTCTATTTCCTTTACAACATGTGGTGTTACTAGTTTTCCTTCATTTGCTATTGCTGCAGCTGCTTTTACCAACTGCATTGGTGTTATTGTAAATCTTTGTCCAAATGACATTGTTGCAAGTTCTACTGGACCTACATTTTTTTCTTTCCAGAAGCTGCTTGTTCCTTCACTTGGTAAGTCAATTCCTGTTTTTTTGAAAAATCCAAAAGCATCTAAGTATTTATAAAATGTTGATACTCCTATTCTTTGTCCGAGTTGGATTAATGCTGGGTTACAAGAATTTTCAAGTGCATTTCTTAATGATTGTGAACCATGCCCTGATCTATTAGCACAACTTATTCTTGTTCCTGATACTGTTTCTGAACCTCCACAGTAAAAATCTCCTGCTGTGTCTGTTTCTACTATTTTTTCTTCAAGTCCAATTGATGCTGCTATTATTTTGAATGTTGAACCTGGTTCATAGGTATCAAGTACTGCTCTATTTCTCCACATTGAATATAATTTATTGCTTTGCTCTTGTGATGATAGTTTGTCCCATCCTTTGCTTAGTGATTCATTTGGAGTGTATGGATCATTTAAGTTATAATCTGGGTATGTTGCCATTGCTAATATTTCTCCATTTTCAGGGTTCACTGCAATTGCATTTCCACCTCTTTGGCAGTTATTTTCTTCAACTGCTTGTTTTAAATATTTTTCTACTATTGTTTGTATATTTGAGTCTATTGTAAGATATATATTGCTTCCATTTTCAGGTGCAATATATTGCTCATTTTGGTCTGGAATTGCTGTTTGTATTACTGATATTGCTGTTATTAGTTTTCCATTTGTTCCTTTTAGTTCATCATCATAGCTTAATTCTATTCCGTCTAGTCCTTGGTTATTTGTTCCGCAAAATCCTATTAAATTAGATGCTAAATTATTATACGGATAATATCTTTTTACGTCTTCATCAATGTTTACACCTGATGATATTTTGTTTTCTTTTAGCCATGCTTTTAAAGTTGTTACTTTATCTGTTTCTACTTTTGATGCTATTGTTTCGACACTTCTAGAACTATTTAGTTTTTTTAGTACATCATCATATTCTAGTGAGAATATTTCTGCAAATTTTTGTGCCATTTTCTCTCTTAGTTCTTGTGTTTTTTCTTGATTGACTTCACCTTTTTCTTTTACAACCAGATATTCTGGATTTACTGAAACCGTATCAACTTCAGCACTTATTGCTAGTGCTTTTCCATTGCTGTCATATATCGTTCCTCTTTTTGCACTTACTACTGTACTTGATGTTGATTGACTATACGCTCGTTCTTTTAGCCATGTTCCATCTATAAATTGTATTGCTCCTATTCTTGCTACTAATGCTATAAATACTATAAATATGAATACCAAGAATCCTTTTAGTCTTTTTATTGATACTTTTACTGTTTTCTGGATTCTGTTATCCTCTTTAGCTTTTTTATTTATAGGTATAATTTTTCCTTTTCCCATTTTTTATCCTTTTTTGAATAATTTTATCCCTTTTTATCATATATAATTTTACATTAGTTTGGTAGAAAAATCAATAGTAGTTATGTAAAAACTCTCAATGTTTATTTTTACATTGAGAGTTTTATTTTTATTTAGTTTTCTGCAAATATTTGGTCAAATTCATCTCCTGTTATTTTTTCTTTTTCTATTAAAACAGCTGCTACTTTGTCTAATTTGTCTCTATTTTTGCTTAATATAGATTTTGCCTCTTCATAAGCATGATCTATGATGTTTTTTATTTCTTCATCAATTATTCCTGCTGTTTCTTCTGAATATGATTTTTCTTGTGCAAAATCTCTTCCTAGGAATACTTCGTCTTGGCTTGAGCCTAATGTTATTGTTCCTATTCTATCGCTCATTCCGTATTTTGTACACATTGATTTTGCTATTTGTGTTGCTCTTTCTATATCATTACTTGCTCCTGTTGATATGTCTCCTAATACTAGTTGTTCTGATACTCTTCCTCCTAGTAATGATACGATGTTTTCTTCCATTTCTGTTTTTGATATGAAAGATTTATCTTCAGCTGGTCTATACATTGTGTATCCTCCAGCCATTCCTCTTGGTATAATTGATATTTCATGTACTGGGTCTTGTGTTGGTAAGAATTTACTTACTACTGCGTGACCTGCTTCATGATATGCAACTAATCTCTTTTCTTTGTTGCTTCTTACTCTTGTCTTTTTTTCTGGTCCCATTGTGACTTTTATCATTGCATCTTCTATTTCTTTTTCACCAATTTCTTGTTTATCTCTTCTTGCTGTCAATAATGCTGCTTCATTTAATAAATTTTCTAAGTCTGCACCAGTGAAACCTGATGTATTTTTTGCTATTACTTTTAAGTCAACATCTTCTGCTAACTTCTTCTTTTTGCTGTGTACTTCTAATATTTGTTCTCTTGCTTTTACGTCTGGTGCTGGTACTACTATTTGTCTATCAAATCTTCCTGGTCTTAATAAAGCTTTGTCTAATACGTCTGGTCTGTTAGTTGCTGCTAATACTATTACTCCTTCGTTTGCAGAGAATCCATCCATTTCAACTAACATTTGATTTAGAGTTTGTTCTCTTTCATCATGTCCTCCACCAAGTCCGGCTCCTCTTTGACGTCCTACTGCATCTATTTCATCTATAAATATGATACATGGTGCATTTCTTTTTGCTTCTTCGAATAAATCCCTTACTCTTGATGCTCCTACACCTACAAACATTTCAACAAAATCTGATCCACTTATTATGAAGAATGGTACTCCTGCTTCTCCTGCTACAGCCTTTGCTAGTAATGTTTTTCCTGTACCTGGTTGGCCTACTAATAATACTCCTTTTGGTATTCTTGCTCCCATGTCTGTAAACTTCTTTGGATTTTTTAGAAATTCTACTATTTCTTGAAGTTCTTCTTTTTCTTCGTCTATTCCTGCAACATCATCAAATGTTATTTTATTTTTATCATTTCCATTTAATAATCTTGCTCTACTTTTTCCAAATGTCATTGTTCCTTTTTGTCCTGCTTGGTTTCCACCTAAGAATAGCATCATTAAAACAAATAACATTACTATTGATGTTACTGGTAATATCCAGTCTCCTATTGTTGCAAGAAATGATTCATCTTCTCTAAATACATTTACATTGTTTTCTTTCATTGAATCATTTAAATTATCTAATAAATTATTGATTCCTGGTAGATTAACATTTTTTATACTATTATCGTCTTTTAATTTTACTTTTGCTGAATCTCCATCATAACTTATGCTTATGTCTGTTACTTCTCCTGCTTCTATTTTTGATAGTAATTCTGAATATGTCATTTGTTTGTTAGTCCCATCTAATACAGCTGGTACAACAAATAATATTATGACTCCTATTACTAACCAAATTGCTAATGTTTTTATTCCGTTTTTCAACTCTATTCCTCCCTGTTTTATCCCCTTATTATTGTATTCTATCAAAATTAGAGTATCACATCTATTTTGTTTATGCAAGTGTTTTTTTATAACTTTTTTCTCTCAAGTCTTGATATATCAAGGCTTTTCTTACGGATATATGCCTTGACGTTCTAAAAAATATTTTATTTATTTTTTATTGTTCTTTTTTAGCAAAAATTATCTTACCTTTTGCTACTCCCACTTGTATTTTGTTAAATTCTATATGTTTTCCACCAATATTATTATTTGCCATCGAAATTATATTATCAATATAGCTTTTTGATATGTTTCTCGTTGTACCCGTAAGTTTTTCTATTGCTGTTCTTATTATAATTTGCTTTATTGAAATATTTTCTTGATTAAATTTTTTTAAATCAATTTCTACTTCATTTGAATTTTTTTTGCTTTCTATCGATTCATATTCTTTTTTAGCATATTGTTCTACAAATTCATTATTTTCTTTTGCTAATATTGATGTTCTGCTTAAACTTTCTTCTATATTGGGATTTAATTTTCTTAGTTCTGGCATTATTATGTTTCTAATTATGTTTCTTTTATATATGTTTTCCTTATTTGTGCTGTCTATTCGTGGATGTAATTGATTTTTTTCACAATATTGTTCTATTTCTTTTCTTGATACATAGATTAATGGTCGTATATATTTTCCATATTCACTAGGTTGTATTCCTTCTAATCCTTGCATTCCACAGCCTCTTACAAGATTTAATATCATCGTTTCTGCATTATCATTTTGATTATGTGCTATTGCTATTTTATTTGCATTTTCTTTTTTACAAATTTCGTTAAAAAAATCATATCTGACTTTTCTACCGGTTTCTTCTGTTCCTTTTTTATTTATTTTTGCTAATTCTTCTACTTTTACTCTTTTTGCATAAAAAGGTATAGCCATTTTCTTGCAGACGTTTTCCACAAATTGTTCGTCTTCTGTGGAATCTTCTCTTATTAGATGGTTTATGTGAGCACAGATTATTTTACATCCTAATTTTGATTTATATTTATTTAAACATGTTAAAAGAGTAATAGAGTCTGGGCCTCCTGAGACCCCTACTACTATTACATCTCCCTTTTCTATCAACTTTTCTTTTTTTATTGTGTTAAGAAATTTTTCCTCAACTATATCTAGTCTTTGAGCCATTTTTCTTTCCTTTATTTATTAGTTTCTTAATAAGTTTACAAACTTTGTATAACTTGGCATCCATAATAATTCTACTGGTCCTGTTGAGCCACTTCTGTTTTTGGCTATTATTATTTCTGCTATATTGGTTTGTTCGCCTTGTGGATTATAATAATCATCTCTATATATGAATAATACCATATCGGCATCTTGCTCTATTGATCCTGATTCACGTAAGTCCTGTAGCATAGGTCTATGATCTGGTCTAGCTTCTGGAGCACGTGATAGCTGTGATAGTGCTATTACTGGTACATCTATTTCTTTTGCTAGAATTTTTAATGATCTACTGATTTCTGCAATTTCTTGTTCACGGCTACTTGCTTTTCCACTTCCATTTATTAGCTGCAAATAGTCTATTACTATTAATCCTATATTTTTTTCTAATTTTAATTTTCTACATTTTGCACGTATTTCTGATACTGTGATACCTGGTGTGTCATCTATAAATATTCCAGCTGATTCTGATAATTCACCTGACGCTATTGCAAGTTTCGACCATTCTTCATCTGTTATATCTCCTCTTTGTACTTTTCCACTGTCTACCATTGCTTGTGCGCATAATATTCTGTTTGCACACTGTTCTTTTGACATTTCGAGGCTGAACACTACTACTGGTGTATTATTTTCCACTGCTGCATTTGTTGCTATATTTAGTGCAAATGCTGTTTTTCCCATAGCTGGTCTTGCAGCAATTAGTATTAGTTCTGATTTATGAAAGCCTGCTGTTTTATTGTCTAAGTCTGCAAATCCTGTTGCTACACCTGTTATATGTTGTTTCTTATTATATAATTCTTGTAACTCTGTAAAGGAATCTACTAATATATCTTTTATAGATTCATAGCCTTTTTGTGATTTTCTTTGCATTATATCAAAAATCTTTTTTTCTGCTCCATCCATGATGGTTTCTATTTCTTCATTTTGACTATATCCTAGTTCTATTAGTTCATTTGCAGTTTTTATTAATCCTCTTAGTAGAGATTTCTCTTCTACTATTTTTACATACTTATCAACGTTTGCAGTAGTTGGCACTTTGTCTGGCAGGCTTGCTAGATATTCTAGTCCTCCAACTGCTTCTAATTTTCCCATTGATGTTAGTTCATCTTTTAATGTAATTATATCAATTGGTTCTCCTTTACCATATATCGTCATCACTGCTTCATATATTGTCATATTGTCGTTACGATAAAAGTCTCCTGGCTTTAATGTCTCTATTGCTGCTACAACTGCATCTTTATCTGTTAGCATACTTCCTAACACAGCTTGTTCAGCTTCATCGTCATGTGGTGGTACTTTTCCAAGTTCCATATTCAAAGCCTCCTTTTGCATATTATTTATAGATTATTCTCCAATTATATGTATTTTTAATTTTCCAACGACACCTTCAAATAGTTTTAGGTCTATTGTAAACATTCCTATTGTTTTTATTGTTTCTTTTATATCAATTTTCTTTTTATCTATGTTATAGTTGTATTGTTTTTTTAATTGCTCTGATATTTCTTTTGCTGTAACTCCGCCGAATATCTTTCCGTTTTCTCCAGCTTTTACGTTTATTTTTAATACTATTTTGCTAAGTTTTTCTTTCATTTCTTCAGCATTCTTTTTTTCTTCACTTTTTTTGAATGATGCTGAATCTTGTTTAGATTTTAATTTTGACAAATTTGTGCTATTTGCCTCTATTGCTAAGTTCTTAGGAAATAAGAAATTACGTGCATATCCATCATTTGCATTGATTATCTCATCTTTTTTTCCTACGCCTTTTACATTTTCTAATAAGATTACTTTCATTTAAGTTCTCCTTTCTTGTTAGTTCTCATTTTCAAAAAAGTATTCATTGATTCTATTAATCAACTCTTGCTTTGCATCTTCTAAGCTTATGTTCTCTAGTTGTGCTCCTGCTAATGTTATATGTCCGCCTCCGCCAAGCTTTTCTAGTATTATTTGTACATTTATATCACCTATTGATCTTCCACTTATATATACTTTGTCATCTATTTTTCCTAGTACAAATGATGCTGTAATTCCGCCTATTGTAAGTAGCTCATCTGCTGCCTTAGCTGCTATTATGTTGGCATTTTCGTCTGCTTGGTCATATATTGATATTGCTATATTTCCATTTATTATTTCTGATTTTGATACTATGTTCGATATTGTTTGATATGTTTCTAAATCACTTTGGAACCATTTCTTTACTTTTATGATGTCTACTCCACATTTTCTTAAATATGCTGCTGCTTCAAATGTTCTTACACCTGTTTTAAATGTAAAATTTTTTGTGTCTAGCATAATTCCAGCATATAGCGCTTCTATTTCTAGCTGCGTTAACTTGATATCTGCTTGCGAATATTCTAATATTTCTGTAACTAATTCTGATGCTGATGAAGCATATACCTCGTGGAATGTTAATATTGCATTTTCAATGTAGTCTGTGCTTCTTCTATGGTGATCTATTACAACTATTTTTGATATTTGTTCTAATAATTCTGGTGCTTCTACATAGTTCTTTTTGTTTGTATCTGTTACAACTAATAATGTATTTGGTTTTATTTTTGAACCTGCTTCTTGTCTTGTTATAAAGCAATCTGCATATTCTTCTGTTTTCTTAGCTGTTTCTAAGAATTTTTCTAATCCTATTCCTGTTGTTTCATTTATTATTTTAGCTTCTTTTCCTAATGTTTTTGATAAACGGTATACTCCCATTGATGAACCAATTGAGTCCATGTCACCATTCATGTGTCCCATGATTATTACATTGTCTGAAGCTTGTATCAATTCTTTTAATGCATGTGATACCATTCTTGCTTTTACTTTTGTTCTTTTTTCTACTTCTTGTGTTCTTCCACCAAAGAATTCGTATCTTCCATCCATTTTTATTATTGCTTGATCTCCGCCTCTTCCTAATGCTATATCTATTACTGCTCTTGTTGAATCTGCTTTCTCGCTATTAGTTTTTCCGTCATCTGAAAATGCAATACTTAATGTTGGCTGTACTATTTCTGGAATCTCTATATTTTTTATTTCATCTAGTATTGTCATTTTATCATTTTCTGCTTGTTTTAAATATTTCTGTTCTATAACGCAATAAAATGTATCTCTATCTGATTTTAATATTAGTGCATTGTATTTTGACGCCCATTCGTATATATATTTTTCTACCTGAGCTATTAGTTGAGGTTTAAATTCTGTTGATATTCTCTGACTTATTTCTTCATAATTATCAATCATTATGATTCCTATACAAATGTCTTCATCTTCGGCTTTTTTCTCTAATTTTTTTGTATATGTTTCGTCAATGAAGTATAACATTGTTGTATATTCTTGTTCTTTATTTCTTTTTATTTTGTGTGACTTTACATATGAACCTAATATATTATAGTCTCTTCCATTAATCTCTACGTTTGTGTTTATATTGCCTTTTTCTTTTTTTTCTGAATTTTCTATTGTTATTTTTATTTCTTTTAAAATTTCGTTTAGCTCTTGATTTATATCTATATTGGCAAATTCATTTACAAATTTTTCACTTTTCCATATTATATTTCCTGTTGTCTCAATCATTACTAATGGAAATGGAGAGTTGATTAATGTAGTTTTTGCTGTATTATTTACATTTAGTGTTAAGTCTCTTAATTGGTCTGATAATTCTGCTTTTCTTTTTTTATTAGTCCAATTTGTGTATATGATTAATAATGTATATATTGCTACTGCAACTGGTATTAGTCTGTAGTTATATATACATATTGATAATAATAATACTGCTATTATTATTAAATATATCATTGTTCTGGATATAAATTTTTCTGAGTTTATACTATTTCCACTCGGCATATTATTCCCCTATCTTGTATAATCAATTTAGGCAATTATACAATGTATATTTTACTATTTTTATGGGATTTTGTCAATTTTTTGTGAATTCCATATTTTTCTTTTGAAGAGTAAAAAAATAAGACCATTTGAGGCCTTATTTTTATTTTTCTCCGCTTGTTTCGTTTTCTTTGTTTGTGCTACTTGATTCATTTACTGTATTTTGTGCATTTTCATTTGATTGTGTGTTTTGAGTGTAATTTTCTTTTTTCAAACTATCTGTTATCATTATAAATTTTACAGATCCTTTGTCACCATCATTTATTTTAGTGAATGTTTTATATTCTTCTGATAATTTCTTTAATGCTTCTAATCTTGAAGTTAGATCTTTTACATCTCCATTAATGTAGTTTGCAATCTTTTCTATTCCTTCTTGATTAAATTTGTTCATTCCTTCTGCTAAGGTGTTACTTCCATCTGCTAAAGTACTTGTTCCTTCTGTTAATGTTCCAGCACCTTCATTTAGTTGTGCTAATCCTGATGTTAATTCTGTTAAACCATCTGTTAATGAACTCATTTGGCTTGCAACTTGTGATAAAGCTGCTCCTTTTACTTGATTTGCAACTGTTCCAGCTACTGTTTTAGCAGTTTGGTTTGCAACACTTTGTGCTACTTGCATTGCTGTGCTTTGTGCTGTTTGTTCTGCAACGCTTCCTGCTACTTGGCTTGCTGTGCTTTGTGCTGTTTGTTCTGCAATGCTTCCTGCTACTTGCATTACTGCATTCTGTGCTGTTTGTTCTGCAACGCTTCCTGCTACTTGCATTGCTGTGCTTTGTGCTGTTTTATTTGCTACTTGTTTTGCAGTTGTTGTAACTGTACTTTTTGCTGCTGATACAGCTGATGCTTGTGAATATTGTAAAACTATTGCTTGCATATCTTCTGACATTGCAATATAGTTACTGTCTTTTTCTAGATTTGCTTTTACTTGTGCTTTTATTCCAGCTATTTGCTTATCTGTTAATTGTACATTTGCAGCTTCTGTTTCTGCTTGTTTTCCAATAGAGCTTAATTGCTCTTTTATTGATTCTGTAGCTTGTTTCTTTGCTGAAGTTCCTATTGAACTTAATTGTCCTTTTATTGATGCTTGTGCTTGTTCCTTTGCTGAAGTTCCTATTGAACTTAATTGTCTTTTTATTGTTTCTGTAGCTTGCTCTTTTGCTGAACTTCCTATTGCTTCTGATTGAGAGCTGATTGTAGCTAGTGCTGTTTTTGATGCAGATACACCAATTGATTCTAATGTTTTTGAGTCAAGTGCATCTGATTTATCATTTAATAAACTATTTGTTGATTTTGCTACTGCTGTTTTTATTGTACTTGCACCATTATAGGCAACACTAATTCCTGATTTTAATGTATTAGCTCCTTCATCTAATTGTTTTGCTCCGTCTTTTACTTGATTTGCTCCATCAACTAGTTGTCTGCTTGATGATTGTAATGTATTTACTTGACTGTATATTTTGTCTAATTCATCAAACATTTTTAAGTCTTCTGTTTCTAATAATTTTGGTGTTGCAAAAGCTACTATGTTATTCATTTCAAAATCTTTTGCATCCATTTCAAATTCTATATTGCTTGGGATATTAAATTTATCACTTGATATTCCTAAGCTTTCTTGTATTCCTGGTACGGCTAATCCTATTGCAATAGTTTTGTTTCCATTTTCAATTACTTTTCCTGATGAAATTTTTATGTTTGAATTTTCTGTATTGTCAAATATTGTTCCTGCAACTACTACAAATGGTGTATACATTTTCACATTTTTTCCATTTACTTTTACTGTATGAACTTCATTGTTAGTATATTCTAATGTTATCTTTACTTTTCCTGTTTTTCCGACTATATCCTTTGCTTCTACTTCATTTCCATCTAGCTCATATTTTATATGACATGTAACTGGTAAGCTTTTATTTGTTTCTCCTCTATATTGTATGTTTTTTCCTTGTGCTTCCCAAGTAATGTTTTCACCATCTTGACTAAATTTCTCATCTCCTTTTGTGTTCTCTAGATTTAATAAATCTGTGATATCTTTAAGAAATTCATCATTGTTGTCATTAGATAATTTGTCGCTTACTATTGTACTATATGATTCACTGTTATTATTTAATTTTGTATATACAGTTTCATCTTTTGTATTAGCAAATACAGGCATTGTTGTCATGCACATTGTTCCTATTAAAAGTGCTGAAACGATTTTTCTATTATTTTTCATTTTCTTATCCTTTCTTTAATTAACTTTATTTTCATTCTTCATTCCAATTGTAGTTTTGCATATTAATTTATCAAATACTAGTAGGAATGCTGGTAATACAGTTACTACTGTTACCATACTTATTATTGCTCCTCTTGACATTAGAGTACATAGTGAGCTTATCATTTCTATCTTTGAATATGCTCCTACTCCGAATGTTGCTCCGAAGAAGCAAAGTGCGCTTACAACTATTGAGCTTATTGAGGTTCCTAGTGCTTCTGATACTGCCTCTTTCTTGTCTTTTCCTTCTTTTCTTAGTCCCTTATATTTTGTTGTTATTAATATTGCATAGTCTATTGTTGCTCCTAATTGTATTGTTCCAATTACTATTGAGGCAACGAATGGTAATACTGTATTTGTGTATGCGGGTATACCCATGTTGATAAATATTGCAAATTCGATTGCTGCTAATAATATAAATGGTAATGATATTGATTTTAATGTTATTATCATTAATATAAATATGATTCCTATTGATGATGAATTTACACTATTAAAGTCATGATCACTTATTTCTACTAAGTCCGTCATTAATGGTCCTTCACCTGCTAGTAAGGCATTGCTGTCATATCTCTTTACTATCTCTTTTACTTTTTCTACTTGATCATTTAGCTCATTTGTTGCTAATTCATATTTTGAACTTATTATTATCATTTGATATTTATCACTTTGGAAGATACTCTTTATCTCATCTGGTAATATTTCTTTAGGTATCTGTCCTTTGCTTATGCTTGCATAAGATAATGTCATATCCATTCCGTCTAGATTGTTTATTTCGTCTAACATCTGATTTACTTTATAATCTGGCATATCTTTGTCAACTAGTACTAATTCTGTTGATACAAATCCAAATTTTTCTTTTAATTCATTATTTGCTTGAACGCCTTGTAATGTGGCTGGTAATGATTTGTCTAGGTTGTAATAATTTTCTGTATGTGTATATCCATATACTGCAAATGGTAATATTATTAAGAATGCTACTATTATTGCTTTATAATGTTTTATACTAAAATCTCTTACTTTTGTGAATTTTGGTAAGATTTCTTTATGTCTTGTTTTTTCTATTGCTTTGTCAAACATTAGTATTGCTGCTGGTAATATTGTAACTGCACATATTAATCCAATTAATACACCTTTAGCCATTACCAATCCTATATCTCTCCCTAATGTTAGGTTCATGCTACATAATGCTAAGAATCCAGCAATTGTTGTTGTAGCACTCCCTAATACAGATACTAGAGTTGATGTTATTGCTTTGCTCATTGCTTCATCATTGTTATTTGTCTCCTCTTTTTCTGCTTTGTAACTATGATATAAGAATATAGCAAAATCCATTGTTACACCTAATTGTAATACTGCACTTATTGCTTTTGTAATATATGATATCTGTCCTAGCAATATATTGCTTCCCATATTATACAATATTGCTATTCCTATATTTCCTAGTAATAATACTGGAATTAGGTATGAATCAAGTGCTATCTCTAATATTACTAAGCATAGTATTACTGCTATTACTATGTATATTATTACTTCTGAGTTTGATACTGCTTTTGTATCAAGCGTTGTTGCTGTCATTCCACCAATTTTACATTGTCCATCTGTTACTTTTCTTATTTCTTCTACTGTGTTTAATGTTTCTTCATCTGATATTGAGTCTTTAAATGTTGCTAATATTATTGTACTTCCATCTTTATATAGTTTATCTTTTATCTCATCTGGTAGTACATCTTCTGGAATATCAGTTCCTATTACATCTGCAATGCTTACAACTTTCTCTACATTTCCTATTTTCTTTAGTTTATCTTCTAATTTCAATATATCTTTCGTTTTCATATTGTCAACAGTTATCATTGAGAACGCACCCATGTTAAAGTCTTGTGCTAATATGCTTTCTCCTTGCACTGTTTCAATATCATCTGGTAGATACATTAATATGTCATAGTTTATTTTTGTTGCTTTCATTCCAATTACAGATGGAATAAGCAATATAAGAGCTATGATTAGTATTATTTTCTTATGTTTACATATAAATTCGCCAAATTTTTGCATTTGAGCCTCCTTTTGTTATTCTCTTATTGTCGGTTTATGACCAACGGTCATTTTATATTATATTACTTTTCTGACCATTGGTCAATACTTTTTATAAAAAAAGTTGACCTTTGGTCATTTTTGTGCAATAATATATTTATGAGGAGACATTTATGAATATTATTAAAAATTTATCTAATCGAAATAATAAAAATTGTAATGAAATTAAAGAAACTAAAACGTATAAAGACAATAAAGAAGAAAGGCTTCTTGATGAAGGATTTAAATTATTTACTACTAAAGGACTTAAAAACACTTCTATTCAGGATATTGTTAATAAAGCTAATGTTGCCAAAGGCACTTTCTATCTTTATTTTAAAGATAAATATGAACTTCACGATATTCTTATTATGAAGAAATCGAAGAAGCTTTTTAATGATGCACTTAATTCTCTTAATAAAAATAAAGTTACTGATTTTGTCGATCAGATTATATATATTGTTGATTATGTTATTGATGAACTTGTAAAAGATCCTATATTAATTCAGTTTATTGCAAAGGATTTGGCTTGGGGAGTTTTCAATAAAACTATACTTGAGTTATATTCAAGAGAAGAAGCCGAAGAAGATGGTTTGGTTAGTTTGTTTTTAACTGGGATAGAAGAAAATAATATAAAATTAGATAATCCGCAGGTTTCTTTATTTATGATTATTGAGCTTGTTAGTAGTACTTGCTTTACTTCTATTTTATATAGTGAACCTTTACCAATTAAAGAGTACAAGCCTTTTCTTCATAAAGAAATTAAAAAAATACTTCAAAATTAAAATAAACTGTTAGATAAAAATCTAACAGTTTTTATATTTTATTGTTTATTTTCGTCTTCATCATCGGCATGATATAATTTTACATCATTAGCTGTATCTTCTTCTACCTCTTCTGTATTAATATGAGTATTTTGATATCTTGCCATACCTGTTCCAGCTGGGATAAGTTTTCCTATGATTACGTTTTCTTTTAATCCAATTAGGTTATCTTCTTTACCTTTGATAGCTGCCTCTGTTAATACTTTTGTAGTTTCTTGGAATGATGCTGCTGATAAGAAGCTTTCTGTTGCAAGTGATGCTTTTGTGATTCCTAGTAATATTCTCTTTCCTGAAGCTGGTTTCTTTCCCTGTTCTTCAAGTTCTTTGTTTATTACTTCTAGTTCATTCATATCTATTAATGATCCTGGTAGTAGTTTGCTATCTCCAGAGTCTTCAATTCTTACTCTCTTAAGCATTTGTCTTGCTATAACTTCAATGTGTTTATCATTAATATCAACACCCTGATTTCTATAAACTTTCTGGATTTCTTGAACTAAATATTCATGAACTCCTTCTGGTCCTTTTATTGCAAGAATTTCATTTGGATTGATTGATCCTTCTGTTAATGGATCTCCTACTCCAATCTCTTGGCCTTCTTGAACACATACTTTTGATCCAAATGGTATTGAATATGTTTTGCTATTGTCATTTGATGTAACAGTTACCTGTTTCTTTTTCTTTTCTTCTGTAATTGTTACTTTTCCTGCAATTTCAGTGATTATCGCTAATCCCTTTGGTTTACGAGCTTCGAATAGCTCCTCAACTCTAGGAAGACCTTGTGTAATATCAGCTACACCTGCTACACCACCTGAGTGAATTGTTCTCATTGTAAGCTGTGTACCTGGCTCACCAATTGATTGAGCTGCAATTGTTCCAATAGGTTCACCTATGTTAATCTTTCCTCTTGTTGCCATACTCATGCCATAACATTTTGCACAAACACCATGTTGTGTTTTACAGTTTAATGGTGATCTAACTGTTACTCTTTCAATTCCTAAATCTACTATTTTGTTAGCAACTTTTTCACTAATCATTGTGTCTTTATCGCATAATATTTCACCTGTTGTTGGATCTTTGATATCATTTAATGGATATCTTCCTATCAATCTTTCTTGTAGGCTTTCAATTACTTGATTTCCGTCTTTGATTGCATATACTTCAAGACCTTCAGTTGTTCCACAATCTAATTCTCTTACAATTATATCTTGTGATACATCTACTAGTCTTCTTGTTAAGTATCCTGAATCGGCTGTTCTTAAAGCTGTATCAGAAAGTCCTTTACGTGCTCCATGGGCAGAAATAAAGTATTCTAATGCATCTAGTCCTTCACGGAATGATGATTTAATAGGAATCTCTACTGTTTTACCTGTTGTACTAGCCATAAGTCCACGCATACCTGCTACCTGTCTTAACTGGCTTATATTACCACGAGCTCCTGATTTTGACATCATGAATATTGGGTTCATATCGTCAAAATTCTTTTGCATTGCATTTGCAACCTTGTCTGTTGTTGCTTCCCATATCTTAATTACGCTATTATAACGCTCATTATCTGTTATTAAACCACGAGCATATTGTTTTGTTACTTGGTCAACTTGTGCTTGGCCTTCTGCCAATAAAGCTTTCTTTTCTTCTGGCACTTTAACGTCATCAATTGATACTGTCATTCCGGCAGTTGTACAATATTTATATCCAGTTGCTTTTATATAATCTAGTAATTCTGCTGTTCTATCTAATCCATGTACTTCGATACATCTACCAATTATTTGTTTTAATTGTTTTTTAGCTATTGTAAAGTCAATCTCTGGCTCGAATTTATTCTTTGGATCAGATCTATCAACAAATCCTAAATCTTGTGGAATTCCTTTATTGTATATAATTCTTCCTACTGTTGTTGTGATAAATCCATGACTTATTTCTTTTCCTTCTTCATCATATTCAGCCATTCTAACATGTATTTTAGCATGCACTCCGACATCATGGTTTGCATAAGCCATCTCTGCTTCATCTGTTGATGAGAAATAGTTTCCTGCTCCTTTTGTTCCTTTTCTATCTACCATTTCTGGTGTGTCATTAGGATCTGCTTCTACATCCATTGTTAAGTAGTATGCACCTAAAATCATATCCTGTGATGGTTCTGTGATTGGAGCACCATCTGTTGGTTTTAATAGGTTGTTTGTTGATAACATTAAGTATCTTGCTTCTGCCTGTGCTTCTGGTGATAATGGTAAGTGAATAGCCATTTGGTCACCATCGAAGTCAGCATTGAATGCTGTACAAACTAATGGGTGTAACTTAATCGCTCTACCTTCTACTAGTACTGGCTCAAATGCTTGGATTCCTAGTCTATGTAGAGTTGGAGCACGGTTTAACATTACTGGATGATCTTTTATTACATCTTCTAGTACTTCCCATACAGCTGGATCTAATCTTTCAACCATTCTCTTTGCATTTTTTATGTTGTGAGCTAATCCTCTTCCAACTAATTCTTTCATTACAAATGGTTTAAATAATTCTACTGCCATTTCCTTTGGAACACCACATTGGTAAATCTTAAGTTCTGGTCCAACTACGATAACTGAACGTCCTGAATAGTCAACACGTTTTCCTAATAAGTTTTGACGGAAACGTCCTTGTTTTCCTTTTAACATATCTGATAATGATTTTAAAGGTCTTCCTCCAGCACCTGTTACTGGTCTTCCACGTCTTCCGTTATCTATAAGTGCATCTACTGATTCTTGTAACATACGTTTTTCGTTTCTTACAATAATTTCTGGAGCACCTAATTCTAGTAGTCTCTTTAATCTGTTATTTCTGTTGATTACTCTTCTATATAAGTCATTTAAATCTGATGTTGCAAATCTTCCACCATCTAGTTGTACCATTGGTCTTAAATCTGGTGGGATTACTGGTATAACATTCATTACCATCCATTCAGGTTTATTTCCTGATGTTTTGAATGCTTCTACTGTATCTAATCTTTTTATTATCTTAGCTTTTTTCTGTTCGCTTGCTTTTTCAAGTTCTTTATTTAATTGATCTGTTAATTTTACTACATCAATTTCTTCTAGTAACTTTCTTAAAGCTTCTGCTCCCATTTCAGCTTTGAATGATCCTTCACCATATTTTTCAACAGCTTCATGATATTCTTTTTCGTTTAATACTTGGCATTTTGATAGTCCACTTGTTCCTTTATCTGTAACAATGTATGATGCAAAATATACTACTTTTTCAACCGCTCTAGGAGAAATGTCTAGCATTAATGCTATTCTGTTTGGGATTCCTTTGAAGTACCAGATATGTGCTACTGGTGCTGCTAATTCAATATGTCCCATTCTTTCTCTTCTAACTTTTGATTTTGTAACTTCTACTCCACATCTGTCGCAGACTACGCCCTTATATCTAATTCTCTTGTATTTTCCACAATGGCATTCCCAGTCTTTAACTGGTCCAAATATTCTTTCACAGAATAGTCCATCTTTTTCTGGTTTTAGTGTTCTATAGTTAATTGTTTCTGGCTTTTTAACTTCACCTTTAGACCATTCTCTTATTCTTTCGTCTGAAGCTAAGCCAACTTGAATTTTGCTTAGATATTCTAATTCGTCCACTATTATAGCCCCCTATATAAATTTTGTTTGCCTTGTCTTAAGCTTTCTAAGTATTGCACTGTTGCTTCAATCTTTGTTGTCTACTTAGAAGCTTGACTTTAGGCTATTAAGTTTTCTTAATTTTATTCATCATAATCGTCATAAGAATCATTTGAATAATCATCTAATTCACTATCATCTCCTGAAGATAATAGTTCATCATCAGTTTCATCAGCTAAATCTGAGAATAGTTCATCACTATCACTTTCCATCTCGCTTATTTCTTCTGATTCATCTGTTCCATCAGTTTCTGTGTAACCATCTGATAATTCTTTTTCATCTACAACGTTTGCTTCTTGTGGTTTTGTATCATTTGAGTCATTGATTGAGTTAAAGTCTACACCGTCTTCGATGTTTTCTTTTAATTCTATCTCTGATCCCTTATCTGTAAATAGTTTGATATCTAGTCCTAATGATTGTAATTCTTTTACGAGAACTTTAAATCCTTCTGGTACTCCTGGTTTTGGAATATTTTCACCTTTTACGATTGCTTCATAAGTCTTTACACGTCCAACAACATCATCTGACTTTGTTGTAAGCATTTCTTGTAATGTATATGCTGCACCGTAAGCTTCAAGTGCCCAAACTTCCATTTCACCAAATCTCTGTCCACCAAATTGTGCTTTACCACCTAAAGGTTGTTGTGTTACTAATGAGTATGGTCCTGTTGAACGAGCGTGGATCTTATCATCTACTAAGTGGTGTAATTTTAACATGTACATAACACCTACTGTGATTGGATGATCAAATGGATCTCCTGTTCTTCCATCATATACTACTGTTTTTCCATCTTTTCTTAATCCTGCATCTTTCAATAACTCTTCAATTTCACAGTCTTTAGCACCATCAAATACTGGTGTTTCAACTTTCCATCCAAGTGCTCTTGCAGCCATTCCTAAGTGAACTTCTAGTACCTGACCTAGGTTCATACGAGATGGTACACCCATTGGATTTAATACTATGTCTACTGGTGTTCCGTCTGGTAAGAAAGGCATATCTTCTTCTGGTAATATTCTTGATATAACACCTTTGTTTCCGTGACGTCCAGACATTTTATCACCTACTGAGATTTTTCTCTTTGTAGCAATATATACTCTTATTACTTGATTTACTCCAGGGCCTAATTCGTCTGAATTGTCTCTTGTAAATATTTTAACATCTACTACTGTTCCTGCTTCTCCGTGTGGTACTCTTAATGATGTATCTCTAACTTCTCTTGATTTTTCACCAAAGATTGCTCTTAAAAGCCTTTCTTCAGCTGTTAGCTCTGTTTCTCCTTTTGGAGTAACTTTACCAACTAATATATCACCTGGTCTAACTTCTGCACCAATTCTAATGATACCGTCTTCATCAAGGTCTTTTAATACATCTTCACCAACGTTTGGAATATCTCTTGTGATTTCTTCTGGTCCAAGTTTTGTATCACGACATTCGCAATTGTATTCTTCTATATGAATTGATGTGTATACATCTTCTTTTACAAGTCTTTCACTGATAAGAACAGCATCCTCGAAGTTATATCCTTCCCATGTTGAGAATGCAATTAGTACGTTTCTTCCTAATGCCATCTCTCCGTTTTGAGTTGCAGGTCCATCTGCTATTGTGTTTCCTGCTTTAATTTTTTCGCCAACTTGTACTATTGGTCTTTGATTAATACATGTTCCACCATTTGTTCTCTTGAATTTTAATAGCTTGTATGATGTTACTTCATTTTTCTTATTTCTTATTTGAATTTCATCGCCAGTAACCTTTTCAACTATTCCATCTTCTTTGGCTGTTACTGTTATTCCAGAGTCTTTTGCTGCTCTATATTCCATACCTGTTCCAACTATTGGAGCTTCTGGTTTTAATAGAGGTACTGCCTGACGCTGCATGTTTGATCCCATTAGAGAACGCTTAACGTCATCATGCTCTAAGAATGGTATCATTGCTGCTGCTACTGATACTAATTCTTTTGGTGATACTTCAATGTAGTCTACTTGCTCTGCTGGAACTTCTTTAAATTCTGTTACTTGTCTTACTTTGATTCTCTTATTTACAAATCTGTTGTCTTTGTCTAATGGTTCTGTTGCTTGACCTATTGTATATTTATCTTCTTCATCTGCTGATAGATAATCTACTTGGTCTGTAACTTTTCCTGTTTCTTTATCAACTTTTCTATATGGAGCTTCTATGAATCCATATTCATTAATTCTTGCAAATGAACATAAAGCTGAAATTAAACCAATGTTAGGTCCTTCTGGTGATTCAACTGGACATAATCTTCCATAGTGAGTATAGTGAATATCTCTTACTTCGAATCCTGCTCTTTCTCTTGTTAATCCTCCAGGTCCTAATGCTGAAATTCTTCTTTTATGTGTTAGTTCTGATAATGGGTTTGTTTGATCCATGAACTGTGATAATTGTGAACTTCCGAAGAATTCTCTAATTGCTGAAGATATTGGTTTTGTATTAATTAATGCTTGAGGTGTGATTGAGTCTAGATCTTGTATTGTCATTCTTTCACGAACAACTCTTTCTAGTCTTGCTAGTCCAATTCTAAATTGGTTTTGTAACAATTCACCTACACATCTAATACGTCTATTTCCTAAATGATCTATATCGTCTATTTTGCCTAATCCATGATATAAATTTAATAAATAGCTTATTGATGCAATTATATCTTCATTAGTAATATGACGTGGTACTAACTCTTCTTTTCTTGCTTTTAATTCTTCATGTAAATCTTCTGGTGCTGTTTTTTCCATTATTTCTTTTAATACAGCATAGTTTACTAATTCTTTTATGTGTAAATCAGATATATCAATATCCACATAATTCTTGATATCTACTGTTCCATTTCCTAGAACTATTATAAATGAATCTCCACATTTAATTTTTACTGAATTAATTCCTAGATTTTGAATCTTCCAGGCAATTTCTTCTGAAATTTTCTCGTCTTTATCCACTAATATCTCACCTGTTGTTGGATCTGATATTGTTTCTGCTGATACTTGGTTTCTTATTCTCTTTGCAAGACTTAGTTTATCATTGAATTTATGTCTTCCAACTTTAGCTAAGTCATATCTCTTTGGATCAAAGAATAATCTATCAAATAATGTACGAGCTGCTTCAACTGTTGGTAATTCACCAGGTCTTAGTTTTTTGTAAATTTCTATTAAAGCTTCATTCATTGTTTTGATTGGATCTTTTTCCATTGTTGCTTTAAGCAATGTTTCGTTTCCAAATAGGGCTAATATTTGGTCATCTTTTTCAAGTCCAATTGCTCTTAATAGAGTAGTTACAGGAATTTTTCTTGTTCTATCAACTCTTACGTAGAATATGTCATTATTATCTGTTTCATATTCTAACCATGCTCCTCTTAATGGCATAACTGTTGATGTGTACAATTTCTTTCCTGTTTTTGTATCCAATGAATCTGCATAATAGCAGCTTGGAGAACGTACTAACTGGCTAACTACAACTCTCTCTGCTCCATTGATTACGAATGTAGCTGTATCAGTCATTACAGGGAAATCTCCTAAGTATATCTCTTGCTCTTTAATTTCTCCTGTTTCACGATTGAATAATCTTACTTTTACATGTAATTTTGTAGAATATGTAGCATCTCTCTCTTTTGCTTCTTCTACAGTGTATTTTGGATGTTCATCCATGTGGTAGTCTAGAAAGTCTAATACTAGATTTTCTGAATAGTCTACTATTGGAGAAACTTCTCTTAATACTTCTCCTAATCCTTCGTTAATAAACCAGTTGTAAGAATCTTTCTGAACTTTTATTAAGTTAGGTAATTCAATGAAATCACCTATTTTTGAGAAAGATTTACGTGTTGTTTTTTCATGTTTTACGTCTTTTACGTTTACCAAAGGTAATACCCCCTTCTTAATAATAATTTAAGCAGATTGTATTAGTATATATTTAATTTTGGAGAAGTCCTTCTTAACTTGATAGCTACTTTTAAGTCATTGTAGTCCTGCTTTTTTAACTATAATCACCTAAAAATATGGCTATCTTGTAATTCCTCTTCTTCATAATTTACATAAATAAAATTAGAAGGCAAAAAAAGGTAAACTGATACATAGCATCAGTTTTACCTTTCTCTATTCTTTTAAATTATTTCACGATTACCGAATTATTCATCTATTAGCCCTTCTAGATTTTATTCGTACATAAATATACTGAGTTTATTATATTGCAAAATCTGATTAATGTCAACAATTTCGCGATATAAAATTTAAGTTTTTTTATTATTTCCCAATAAAAAAAAGACTATGTTGATGTCATCATCATCTTAAGTCTATTGTTCTTTACTATTTAATATGTTTTTTTCGTACAAGTTAACGACTTTTTGCAGTTCGCTATCTTTGAATTGATTGAATACACTTGTATATGTATTTAGTGTTATTGATATGTTTGTATGTCCTAATATTCTTTGCAGTACTACTGCTGCCATTCCTGCTTCTATACATCTTGTTGCAAATGTATGCCTTAGGCTATGTGTTGATATTCCTTCTATATTTTTCATTTTTAGTGTACTTCCCATTATTCTTTTTAGTTTGCTGTTTGCTATATTATGCGATAGATATTTTCTCTTATATGAAAATAGTATTCTCTTTTTTGATCTGTTGGCTTCTTTTAATTGTTCTTCTATATGTGGAATTATAAATTCTGGTATTGGCACTTCTCTTATTCCGGCATAAGTTTTTGTAGAATCATGTAATACTATTTTTCCTTTTGTGTTTATTGATAATGTTTTGTTTACTTTTATTATTTTTCGTTCAAGGTCTATGTCTTCGACTGTTAGTGATAAGACTTCTCCTATCCTTAGTCCGGTATACATTTGTATTAAAAATATGTTTTTGTATTTTTCTTTTCTTATGCTTGTATTTAAAAGGTAGTCACTTAATTTCTTTTGTTCTTCCATTGTTAGTGCTCGTACTTTTTTTAATTTTTGTGTGCTTTTCGGTTTTATTACATCGTACAGTGGATTGTCTGTTATATATTTGTTTCTAATTGCATAATTAAATGTTTGATTTAATTGTTCATATATCTTGCATATATATGAGTTGCTGTATTTTTTTATTTCGTTTAGATACTTTTGTATATCATTGCTTGTTATTTCTTTGATGTTCATTTTTCCAACATCACTCTCTTTTATTTTATTGATTGTCTTGCTTATTCTTAAATATGTTGAGTCTTTTATTATATTTGATTCGTATTTTTTATCTCGTATTTCTTCCATTATTTTATATAGCCTGATTCCTTGTGTTTGCAAATATTGTTGGTCTTTTATTTTTATTCTTAGCGTTTCTAATTTTTCTATTGCCTCTTCTTTTGTTTTGGCATATACACTTTTTCTTGTTCTTTTTCCATTTGTTGTTATTGATATTTGTGCTCCCCACCTATCCGTTTCTTTTATGTAGAATACTGTTCCTCCTTTTCTTCTTTTTCTGGTTCTTTTTTCATTTGATTCTTTCATATTTCTCCTCCTTTGACTTTTCCCCCACGAAAATCATATCTCTAATGATACGATAAAGTAAAGTGTTTTGTGACTTTTTTGTTAAACTGTTCTAACCACGAAAGATATAGCTCAGAATACAGCAACGAGAACATATACAATAAAGTTAAGATTTCCGCATATAGGAGACTACATTGATTATTCACCTTCTTTATCTAATAGTTATAACTTATATGCTATTTACTCTGGTTATAATCAAAACCAGCTAATATCTCAGGATACATCATTAAAATGGAGAATCTTCGACTTTAATAATGGAAAATATATTGATGTTATAAGTGATCGTGTTACGAATAGTCCTTTATATTTAAATTATATCCAAGGATATAATAATGGGGTCTATATTCTTAATAATATATGCGAACAGTTATATAGTAATAATGAAAAAAATATAAAAGCAAGAAGTGTAAATCTAATAGACATAGAAAAAAATTTGACAGATACGGGATTTTCCGTTAGAAATGCTCATATATGCGATAATATAACATATGGTAGTTTACATACGTATACGTTGAATAGCTATTACCCATCAGAATATTCTAAGCACCCTGACTCAGGAATAAATACAACTAATATTTATAAGCCTGATATATTAAAAACAGTTGATCCATATAAAGATAGTGCAGAATATTCAAATAGTTTTGTGTCAAGTTCTTTACGGTCACGCTAATAATGGAGGATTAACCGTTACCAAAACATTCTACACGCTTCCAATTAATGAGGCTAATTTAGGAAAAACATCACAATTATTATACAGTGATGAATATTATTGGATATCTGCAACTTTGACTGAAACCACATCTAATGCTGCTCTATTAGGAATTAGAATGGCTGGTCCACAAATATCTGGACACTATACTTTTAGTTCTAATAATTATTACGATACGAAAGGAGAATATCTAAGACCTATTGTATCATTATCTAGTGAATATATAGGAATGTTTGACGCAGAAAATAATATTTGGAAAATTAAATAAAATATAAAAAAGAATTCTAATTCGTATATGCGGAAAAAGAATTCTTTTTTTGTGTACTTGTACTAAAATTTTACATTTGACTGATAATTTATATTAGAAAAATGCTTGGTAAATATTAATGACATTAACTAATTTTTGGGGAAACAGATTTATTTTTCTAATATATATGGTTCATTTATTGTTCCACTTCCACTCTTTATTTGAATTCCAGAAGATATATAAACTACAGGTGTTAAAGGGTTATCATAGCTACGACTACCATCAGAGGCAAAAAAATTCAGACCTCCCAAAGCATTGCCATCGACATTTCGAATACCCCAATACACATATGAATCACCTGAAAGGCAGCCAGTATAGCGCGATGCAATCCAGAAATTTGTATCAGTTCCAAATATCATATTATAGAAGTCTATATCATTAAAGTATGAATTAGATGTATTACCCCAATAATAATATGTCTGCGTACACGTTAGAACATTTGAGGCTAACTGAGTTGTCTCTGACGTTGTTGGTAAAGTTTTATATATGTTATCACTTCCTATTTTTCCATTTGGATTCATTTTAGCCTGTGCTATTATGTCTATGTTTCCAGCAATAATTTGTGTTCCATTTGATACATTACTTATATTTGTTCCAGAATATTTTTCGTGTGCATATATTGATGGATATTGTATATTACTTCCTGTAAATGTTTTTGTTGTTCCATATTGTATACTATTATTATAGTATCCTTTATTTTCATTTCTTTTTACTATTCCTGTAGCACTCATTCTTAATTCTATATCTTCTATATTTAAACTCCTTGCTGTTGTTCCTAAGATTGCATTTCCATATCTAGTTTTGCATATATCATTTAATAAATATACTCCATTATTATATCCAATTGGTCCTTTAAACCATACTGTACTATTATTTTCAGTTGTAGATCCAAATAATTTTGTTATATTGCCTAATTCATTTATATCCATTATTCTCCATTCTGTTGGATCATAGCTTGTATCTATAATTTGATCTTTATCATATCCACTGTAGATAGCTTTTAGGGTATAAGTTGAGTTGATATTATCAGGTATATATTGAACATAGTCTCCTATTTTCAACTTGGCGATATATATTATATACGTTTTACTGCTTGAATTTCCGACTATATCTTTTGTGGTTAGAACAATGAAGATAGAAATTAGTAAAATGCATCTCTAACAAATTAAGTTTTTATAGTTCAGGTTTAATTTAGAATTTATTTTAAAATCAATTTATTATTCACTAATGAAATTATAAATATTTTATATTCAACACTTTATATTTTAATTTCATAAAAAATAGCACATAAAAAAATGTTTATTAATTTTTATTTAAAATTTTAAATTTCTGTTCTAACCACGAAAGATAATGTTGGCAATTCAAGCTGCAGAACGTATACAATTAAGTTAAAGTTTCCTCACATCGGAGAATATGTAAATTACAAACCAGATACACCAAACACTGGATATAATTTAAGATCTGCTCAAAGTGGATACAATAAAAATCAAATTATAGACACAAGCTATGATCCAACAGAATGGAGAATCATGGAAGTAGATGAAAATAGAAATGTAACTAAATTATTTGGAATAAGTTTGAAAAAAATTGGCTGGGGAGGACCAACAGGATATAATAACGGAGCATATTTATTAAATGATATATGTAAAAATAGATATAGTAACGCAAAGTTAGGAGCAACAGCAAGAAGTTTAAAAATAGAAGATATAGAAGAAAGGATGAATGCGACTGGAATTGCTAAAAGAAATGCTTATAAACTGGAAGGAAATGTACAATATGGTACTACAATAAAATATACAGGAAGTTATACAAAATATCCAGCAGAATATGCTTCAGAAAGGTACTCAGGAGTTGGAGTAAGAGACATATCAAATGGAACTCAAGTTATAACTGGAAATGTAAATAAAACTGCTCAAGGAAAAATGAATCCAAATGGAAAAACAAGGAGTGACAATATCTACACAACACTTCCAAGTCCATCTAAGGCATTAGGAGCTTCAGTTACTAGTATTACGTGTACACAGACGTTTTACGGAACAGGTCAAGTTGCCTCTGATTATTATGATTCAAATTTATATAAACTAATATTTGAAAATGATAATTCATTTTGGTTAGCTTCACGTTATGTTATATGTGGAGACCCTAACAATATAGGTGCATATTGGGGATTTTGCCGTGTACGTAAAGGTTGTTTGGATGGATATGGTTTATTAGGCTCATATGGTAATACCAATAATTATAGTAATTTTTATGCATCAGTAGTGTCTATTGACGCTGGTGCTAAAGTAAAAAGTGGAAGTGGAACAGTCAGCAGCCCATATGAAATAGAATAAAAGTTTACAAAAAATCCGCAAGCTATAAAGATATGCATGCGGATTTTTTATTTTTATATCAATAATATGTTATTTTCCGATTGTGTATGGATTATTTATTGTACCATCTCCATTTTTTATAATAATGATATCACCGAAAGAAACTACTGGTGCAATATGATTTGCTATACTAGGGCTATAACCGCTCGACTGAAATAATGCATAAGCTCCAAGATTTCCGTCTTCATATGCAAAATAAATTCCAAAAGTAGAAAATAAGTCTAAGCAATTAATGTCTATACTACGTGAGGCAATAAAAAATGATATATTATTTCCTAAAACTGTTTCAAAAAATTTTGAATTTTCATAATCTTCAACACCTATTCCTCCGTAAAATGTTTGAGTACAAGTTAGAGAATTAGAAGATTCTTTATAGGTGTCTACTGTAGTTGCTGATGCGTAAATTGCATCATTTTGTTTTTTACCATTAGGATTCATTTGATTGAGTGCAGATGTATTAATTGATCCATTTATTATTTGAGTTCCATTTGTTACATTTGATACATCTATTCCAGAATATTGTTCTTTAGCATATAATATTGGATACTTCTTATATTTTATCATCTTAAAAGTAGTTCCATAAATTGAACCGTAAGGATTAACATATTTAGTTTTCTTAGCAATACCATTCGAATTCATTTGACTTTCAAGATTGCTTAAGTTAAGACTTCTTGCTGTTGCATTTAAACTAGAATTTTTATATCTATATGCGCATATATCATTTAACAAGAATATGACATTATTATAACCTCTTGCTCCACCAAATGAGATTGACTTCTGATTATTGTTTGGCACTCCAAATAATTTGGTTATTCTTCTGTTTTCATCTACTTCCATGACTCTCCACTCTGTTGGATCATAGCTTGTGTCTATAACTTGATCTGTATTATATCCACTTTGAACAGATTTTAAATTATATCCAGCACTTGGCGTATCCGGTTTATAACTTACATAATCACCTACATGTGGAAACTTAATTTTTATGATATACGTTCTCGTCTCTGTATTCTGAGCATAATCTTTCGTGGTTAGAACAGATAAAAAAATAAAAATAATAGATTTTTATTAAAAAAATGATATACTAAGAATAAGATTATTTATAATGGAGGTTTAATATGTCTATTGAAAAACAAAAATTATATAATGAAATTGAAACTTTACCAGAAGAACTTACTAATCAAGTTATAAATTTTATTGAATATTTAAAGTTGTCATATGCAGACACAAAATCTGATAATAGTATAACTATCAAAAATAAACTTCAAAAGGGAATTGATGACATTAATACTAATAAAAAATGTTCACTTGAAGATTTATTTAAAAATTTAGAAAATATATAAATTGGAAAAATAAAAAAGTCGTTAGAAAGATGTGCAATGTATGTCCAAAAGTCATTAGAAAAATGTGCGAAAATATTAAAAAGTCGTTTGATTTTAGTACAAAACTATGTTATAATAGTTAATGTAAAGGAAAAGGTGATAAATTTATGTATAGAAATAAGATTGAAGAATTAAAAAAGTGGAAAAATTCACTCAATAGAAAGCCTTTAATCATAAGAGGTGCAAGACAAGTTGGCAAGACTTGGCTTATGAAAGAATTTGGAAATAAATTCTATGACAAATGTGCATATATTAATTTCGACGATAATAGTAGAATGGATAAATTATTTGATGGAGATTTTGACTTAGAAAGAATAATACAAGGTCTGAAGATAGAGTCAGGAGTAAACATAGAGCCTGAAAATACATTGATAATTCTTGATGAAATTCAAGAAACTCCAAAAGCATTGAAAGCATTAAAATATTTTTGCGAAAATGCAAGACAGTATCATATAATTTCAGCCGGTTCATTATTAGGAGTTGCAATTCATGAAGGAACTTCATTTCCTGTTGGAAAAGTTGACTTTTTAGACCTAATGCCATTAAGTTTCTTTGAATTTCTAGAAGCTTTAGGAGAAGATGAAATCCTAAAATTATTAGAAAAAAATGATTTTAAAATGATAGATGTATTTAATAGCAAATTAAAAGAATACTTAAAATTGTATTACTATGTTGGAGGGATGCCAGAAGTCGTAAGTGCCTATACTATAAACAAGGACTTACAAGAAGTTAGAAAGATCCAGAAAGAGTTATTAGATGCTTATGAACAAGATTTTTCAAAACATGCGCCTAGTAATATTGTACAAAGAATAAGGCAACTATGGCATAACATACCGACACAGCTTGCAAGAGAAAATAAAAAGTTTATATATGGACTAATAAAAGAAGGCGCAAGAGCAAGAGAATATGAAATTGCACTATCATGGCTAATTGACTGTGGAATTGTATACCAAGTAAATAGAATAAACAATTGTAAAATTCCACTATCTGCATATCAAGATTTTAATGCATTTAAACTTTATATGCTTGACGTTGGACTACTCGCTGCAATGGCTGGAATAGATGATAAAACTCTTTTAAATGGAAATGATATATTTGAAGAATTCAAAGGTAGCTTAACTGAACAATACGTATTATGCCAATTAAAACAATGCACAGATCTTGACGTATTTTATTGGTCATCAGAAAGAGGAACTGCAGAAGTTGACTTTATAACTCAAATTGACGGAAAGAATGTTCCAATAGAAGTCAAAGCAAATGAAAATTTACAAGCAAAAAGTTTAAAAACGTTTATTCAAAAGTATAAAACCTCGACAAATGTACGAACTTCAATGTCAAAATATAGAAAAGAAGATTGGCTTATTAATATTCCACTGTATAGCATTGGAAATATTAAAACGATAACTAATATGTAAAATTAATATACCCTAAATAGAAATAAATGTATGTTGATTACAAAATGCATAAATTGAGTCGAAAATAAATAA
>ENA-ORTT01001104-ORTT01001104.1-human-gut-metagenome-genome-assembly--contig:-NODE-1104-length-29445-cov-4.513168_pt1 | contig 29445 bp, 23 predicted proteins | sample MGYA00242074_ERZ509197 | MGnify/ENA primary metagenome ERZ509197 (study PRJEB26280, sample SAMEA2338789) | human gut metagenome | biome: human gut; feature: human-associated habitat; material: faeces...
ATATAATGTCATCGGCGGAGTCGTCGCCATGTTCTCCGTCATTTCCGGCGGATTATCCGCAGCGATAAGCAGGTACATAACATTCGAGCTGGGACAGGGCAATACCGCAAAATTAAAATCCGTATTTTCATCGTCGGTAACAATCCAGATCGGGCTGGCGCTCCTGATCTTCGTATTGGCCGAAATAGGGGGCGTATGGTTCCTGAATGAAAAAATGAACCTGCCGGAGAGTCGTATCGGCGCTGCCAACTGGGTGCTTCAGTGTTCCATACTGACGTTCATGGTGAACCTGATCAGCGTTCCGTACAATGCGGCGATCATTGCACACGAACGAATGCAGGCTTTTGCGTATATCAGCATTATCGAAGTAGTACTCAAGCTGTTGATCGTCTACATACTCGTCATTTTTTCATTCGACAAGTTAAAATTGTACGGTATATTACTACTGGCCGTCGCCTGTGTCATCCGGATCGCTTACGGCATCTACTGCAAGCGAAATTTCAAAGAGTGCACATATCATTTTACATTCAACAAAGCCCTTCTGAAAGAAATGATGGGATTTGCCGGCTGGAATTTCATCGGGGCTTTTGCGGGGGTTTTGCGGGATCAGGGGGTCAATATCGTCATAAATCTGTTTTGCGGCCCGGTCATCAACGCAGCGCGCGCTATCGCATTCCAGGTGAACGTCGCCGTCAACGGATTTGCAACTAATTTTATGACTGCAATCAATCCGCAAATCACGAAAAGCTACGCATCGGGCGACTACCTGTATATGCTTACATTGGTACAAAGCGGCGCCCGTTTTTCATTCTACCTGCTGTTGCTGCTATCGCTCCCGATCATCATCGAAACGAATACGATCCTGACGCTATGGTTGAAAAACGTCCCGGAATACACCGTAATCTTCGTCCGGCTGGTTCTGGTATTCGCCATGTGCGAAGTCTTGTCCGGCACGCAAATAACGGCTTTGCAGGCAACCGGCAATATACGGAACTACCAGATCGTCGTCGGAAGCCTTCAATTGCTCAATTTTCCGATCTCCTACCTATTGCTGGGCAAAGGTTATGCACCAGAGACGACCATGTACGTAGCCATTTGCCTCTCTTTGGGATGCCTCTTCGCCCGCCTCTGGTTTCTTCACCGGCAGGTGGAAATATCCATAAAGTCCTACTTTACCCAAGTGCTGTTGAATGTCTGCGTAGTGGCTGTTCTGGCAGCAATCTGCCCTATAATAGTCTCTCACCTGATGAATGCCGGCATTTTGCGGTTATTCGTAGTTTCCGGCGTATGTGCCATCGCAACTTTGATCGTCATTTACTATGTCGGACTGTCGGTGCAGGAGCGGATTTTCGTGCAGAAAAAAATAGTAGCCAGAATCAAACAGAAATGTTCTGCATAAAAGTATGATCAATATTGCAGATATACACGATTGTTTCGGATGCGGGGTTTGCGCCAAGGCTTGTCCCAAACAAATCATCGCATTGAAGTTAAATAAAAACGGCTTTTACGAACCCCGCATCGAATCGGCGGATCAGTGTATAAAATGCTCGATCTGCGTAGAGGTTTGCGCTTTTGCAGCAGACAGCCAGGTTATAGACCTTAAACCGACAAGTTATGCGGCATGGAGCCTGAACGACGATATCCGCAAAAATTCATCCTCCGGGGGAATCGCTTTTGAAATCGGCCGGCAAATGCTGCAGCAAGGCTTCAAAATATGCGTCGTCCGTTATAATTATGCAAAACAGATTCCGGAACATTATATCGCACGAAACGAGGAAGAGCTGGCTGCATCTGCAGGAAGCAAATATCTGCAGAGCGATACAACCGACGGATTTGCGGGAATAGATATCCATGACAAATACGTGGTGACGGGCACCCCTTGTCAAATCGCATCTTTCCGACGCTACATCCGGCGTTTCAGGGTTGAATCGAATTTCATCCTCGTGGATTTCTTTTGCCATGGAGTTCCGTCGATGCTGTTATGGCAAAAATACCTGCGCACGATCGGCGAAAACGCAAAACTCACGGACATCAAATGGCGAAGCAAACGGCGGGGCTGGCACGACTCATGGGCCATGGACTACACATATTCGGCATCAGACGGAATAGCCAAAGGATTTTCAGCATTATCGGATGGAGATCTTTTTTATAAAATATTCCTAAAAGATATGTGTTTAGGTTCTGCCTGCTACAAACAGTGCAAATATAAACTCGACAACTCAGCCGCGGATTTGCGGGTCGGCGACCTCTGGGGTTCCCGCTATCAGGATAACGAACAAGGTGTCAGCGCGCTGATCCCGTTCACGGAGCGAGGCCAAAATATCGTCGAAATATTGCAAGGCTGCCATATATCGGAGATTTCATTCGAAACGGCAGCGGAGGGACAAATGCGGGAGAACGCCCGACAACCCGGCAATTATGATCACATCATGTCGCTGCTGCGAAACCCGAAAATTTCGCTCAGACAAATAGAGCGCTACGTAACCCGTCGAGAACAATTAACGCGGATAGTAAATCACGCCCGTCATCCGACAGCGACAATGCGCAAACTCATAAAACGCATCGCAAAATGAAAATAGCGACGATTACGTCTGAAGATAATTTCTAAAATGTATCTAATTGAAAATAAAGAAGTTACCTTGCTATGCAAACTAAACAGGTAACGATTTGGAAACGAGCGAAGTGCCATTAACCGCAGGTTTCTGCATCAACAAAGAACGCTTGTTATTCTATTTGCAAAGATAATCATTTGCTTTGAATAACAAGCGTTTTTGATAAGATTTTCACTCTTTTGCGTCATCTGTTGTTTGGAAAGATTGAAAAATGAGGAGAATGGTTATATTCCTCTTCCTCGTTTCTTCTTTTTCTTGGCTTGGTTTCTGAGTTTTCGTTGCCATACCGTCTCAGCATAATCATCGCCATGTGTCTGTGGATTGATAAGTCCACCTGCTCCTGAAATTATTTCTTCAGCAGTATTCAAGACAGTGCTTGCTACATTTCCTACGGCTTGTGCAATAAGTGAAGTTTCGTTTGCTTTTGTAGGCGGTGTGTACGAACGGCTGGGAGGAACAAGTTGATAGGCTGTATCCGGTTGGGGGTTGCTCTTTTCCTGCTCGTGCGCCATTATTTGAGCTTTTGTCATTATCTCCTTTGTTTCGGCTTTATTGCCTGCTTCGAAGTTCTTTTGCAAAGAACGGTAGCCGAACTCCCTGCCGATTTCGGAAGCCTTGAAGCTTTGTCCATTGAAGGAGAACTTCAAACCATATACTTTGCCCTGCTTGTTCTTCATGCGCCCTATGGCGATGTCGTTCTTACTTAGGTCGTAAAGAAACATTGAATGCCCTGTGATGCCTGTTCCTTTATACTTTTCAAGCAAGGTGTAGCAAATCTTTTGTACCTGCTGCTTCGTTTGCTCTCTCGTAGGATTGGATTTTGCTTTCTGATACATCCTTTCAGCCTTTACTTCCTTTGCAATGGTCAAGCCTTTCGAGCGACTTATTTCCTCCGCCACTCTTGCTGCCCTGTTGCTTACAAAAGTGGTGTCATAGACTTCTCCGTACAGACTGATACGGTTGGCAATGATGTGAATGTGTCTATTATTAGTGTCCTTGTGCGTTACCGCCACCCATTGGTGGTTGTCAAGTCCCATTCGCTTGGCAAACAAATGGGCTATCCACATAAGTTCGGACACAGGCAGCTTTTTCTCGTCCTGCGGTGCGATGCCTATTTCGATACGGAGAAACTTGTTCCTGCAACGGCTGTTATAGTCGCTGACCACTTTCATTTCCTCATAGATAGTCTTTGGCTCCCTGCTGCAAAGATTGTGGAAGGCAAGCCGACTGCCGAGTTTGCCCTCTCTGAAAATATAGTTCAAAGCTGTGCTGCCATGCGCTATCGCCTTACACTTTCCTATCATCTCTTGTCATATTTAAGACCTTATATATCTCATTGTCCACACGAAAATGAGGGTCGTAGAATCGCTTAAATGCTTCTTTGGCACATAGCGAAAGGTTCTGTGTGATATGTACCCATCTCTCATCCTTGACTTTAAGAAGGTTGGAAATCTGCCCATAGAACCTGCCCGTATGCTGGAGAATGGCAATGGCTTCTCTCTCATTGTCCGTCATCTTAGGAATGGCAACCACTTCTCCATTAAGGAGTATTTCACGGCAGTAGTCTGAGAACTTCCGTCTTGTGCTTTCCGCCTTTGACTTGATGCGCTGCTTTTCCTCTAAGGTGCATCTTACCTTGATGAACTCCGTCTTGTTCATCCTCGCTTCTTCTTTACCTCGTTGCTGCCATTTGGCAGTTCTGCTATCATATCTGTTCATATAAAAGTCCTCTTTTCTTTGTTTTCAATCTTGCTTAATTTCCGAACGCTGACCGATGAGAACGGAGTGATTACGGTCTAATCTCCCCGATAACCGAACGAGGGGAGCAAGCGCAGTTTGTGGGTACAAACTGACGTCTTGCAATGTCAGCTAACGAAACGTTTACGCATAAAGCGTTTTGTCGTCCAAAAATGAATGCTATGCATTCAGAAGATTAACTGTGTTCGTGGCATTCCCACCGTTCAATGTGTTCAGTAAAAATCTATTGTTGGTACTACCCTAAAACGGTCGAGGATTTTGAGTGAAAGGGACATCCTTTTACTCGATAGTCCTTGACCGTTTTTCTGTTGTTTACAGCTTCCTCCATTTTTCTATATCCTCACCGTATTCCTCCAAATGGATACGCACAAGGTTTTCGATGAAGCTCGAGACATTGGCTCCTTTATCTCCCAATCTACGGACAATGAAGTCCGCACGTTCCTGTGTTTCCCTGCTCAGATAGACCGCCTTTCTCTCACTTAGCTTTGTTGGAACAAGGAACGCCTGCTTGTATGCGTCAAGTGTCTCTTTTCTCATCTTGGCACTGATGCGTCGTTGAATAGTTGCATGCTCTGTATGCAGTACAGGCTCAGATGGCGTGGCATGCTCTATGGCATGTCCTGTTTCTTGTTGTTTTTGCTCTTGAATAGTTTTCATTCCCTTCTCCCGGAATTCAGAGACAGATTGTTCACTTGAATTTTCAGCTTGGCTCATACCAAAAGTTTTTCCTATGAAACGATCTATTTCTTCCATGTTTCTTCTTTCCTTTTTCATCACTCTATCTTATTTTAAGTTTGACTTGTTTTATTTTGTTGCTTGTATTTGGAGTTTTCTCCAACTTTTTCTGTGGCTCACGAACACGGCTGATATGATATTCGTTAAGGTCTTTGAAGTCTCTATAATACACAGCCATATCTTCTACCTTAAAACCTGCGTTTACAAATTCCTGCACAGCTTTTCGACCTGCATCGTCATTATCAAGAAAAGCACGAACGGAGGTTATATTTCTTTTGTTCAGGTAGTGAATACTTCTGGCTACATTACTCACGGAATTCATCACGAGGCATTGGTTGGTTACTTCCTCTTTCATTGAAAGAAAAGAGAGAAAGTCCATAAATCCCTCGAACAAACAGACAGGCTGTGTCCTGTCCTCAAATATCGAAGTGATGTCTTTCGGGGCAACTGTTCCCTTAAACAAATGATTGTCCCGTAGTTCATAACCACCCGAAGAATTAGCAAAGCCTATAGCTTCATATCTTCTTCCCCTTACCTCGTAACTGATACATTTAAGAAAGGGTGTCGCCTTTTTCAAATCAATGCAGCGTTCCTTTTTGAGGTACTCCTGCAAATGCCGTGGCAAGGTGTCTGATAGGCATATCAGTCTCCTTGTACCGCTTGCCGTTACATGCTCTCTTTGATTTGGGCCGATGGATATTTCTCTCTTTGGAGAGTTGTAGCTGTGCGCTGTATTCCCAAGAGTGTTCTGTCCCAAACGGCAGATGGCTTCCGAGAGCGAGCAGTCCTCCAAGCGCATATAAAGGTCGATGATGCTTCCACCCCTCCCTTCGGCATAATCTATCCAAAGGTTCTTTTTCATATCTACCTTGAAACTCGGATGCGTTTCCTCCCTGAGCGGTGAGCGGTACATGGCATAGGTAGGTGTTTTACGGACAGGCCTGATACCCCTCCTTTCGAGATACTCCACGATGGGATATCGCTTGATAAGTGATAAATCTTCTTCTTTCATTGTTTTGATACTTTAATGGGTTGAATGATAATTATTTATGCTTGTCTGTTTTATGGTTTTACCGTTTCCAAAGTTTTCCCTTCCAAACTTTTTCATCATTCTTCTTACTACATACTATTCTGTGATAAGTAATTGATAATCAATATTATTTTTTAGTATCAAGTCGTATTACAAACCTACTACATTTGGCTACTACAACTATTGAGCAAAGGACATGGGAGTATTTTCCTTATCTTATACACATAGATAGGGCTACCGCCCTCCCGTCGCTTACTTACTTTTTCAAAGCCTGCCTTTCTTAGAGCCTCACCCATGTGCTTCAAGGATAAGGGATGGTGCATATAAAGTCCCAAGTAGGTGATTATCTCGGTAGTGGTCATATAAGAGCTATGAGGATTATCTTCCGTTGGCTTTTCAAAGCAACGCAGCAAGAGTTCCATCTCAGCGGTCTGTACTTGAAAGTCTTCACTCTCCCTGTATAGTTCGGCAATCTCATTATCATCAAACCAATAGCGAAAACCTGACTTTAACAGGGCTTTGGCTTCAGCATAGACATTGTCCATTGAAATACGCTTGGCTTTCTCTATGTCTATGGATAGAACTTCAAAGGGCAGAAACCTTCTGCTGCCTGTCGGGTCTGTAAGAAAGTCATTGCCGTTCACTGATGCCACGAAGCTTGCCAAGTGGGGATGCTCCTCTACATACTTATCATACGGCATACGGTACTTGACCATCGGACAGGTGATAAGGTTCTTCAGTTCGTTTTCGTCCCGCTTATTGAGGGCTTTGAGCTGGTCATCTATATTTACGATAAGGTTCTGACCGATATAAGTGAGTGTGTCTTTCTCCTGCGGATATATTTTTCCTGTGTAACTGTAACCGTGCAGTTTGGACGGACAGAGCAAATCGAGAAACGTTGTCTTGAACTTACCCTGCTCACCTGTCAGTACAAGGCAGGTATGGTTACGGCACTCACGGTCGTCCATCGCATTGGCGACCACCGCCACAAGCCATTTGGTAAGATACGGCAACCATTTGTTAGAATTACGGACAACAACGCAGCTTGCCAAATCGGAAATTGCTTTCGGTGAAAAAGAAGGCACATTACTATCCCTACAACCAGCATCATCACAGCTACTGCTATCACTTATATCTATCAATGGCAACCCTTTTAAATACTCCTGCACGGGATTGATACGGGGAGAAAAGCTGCTTTCAATGATGGAATAAAGGTTTTCGGCAGAAGTCGCTATGCCTTCATCGCAATCAAGTTCCCTGCGAAGTGTGTTGATTTCATAGCGACCAACCTTTACAAAACTACTATTACCCTTACTGCGATATTCGGTTCTGCCCAATACCGTGTTGTATCTGAACTCGTAGTGTGTGGAGAGGTAGTTTTCTATCTCTGCGTTCTTGGAGGAACTCCTCTCTCGATGAGGATTTCTCCTGCTGTCTATGTTGCCTGCATCTGCGTTCTTTTTCATTATTCCCTTGAATTGGTTTCCAAGAGTGAAGTTAGGGTGAGAATGTGCAACTTCCAAGCATTCAGAACCTTCTTGCATAATGTTGCGCTCGTCCGCTGCAAAATTCTTAGGGAAACAGGCTGTCAAAAAGAGCATTTATCGTCTCATTAAGCAAAAAATGGACGACAGGAAAGAAAGGTTAGCTGAAATACGGATGTTACTGTCTGCTTTCAGATACAGTTTTTTGCTCCAGCTATCTACAAACTATTGATTGGAGCATATTTTATCTCGGATTACTGTGCCAACCTATTCCACTACAACGCCACAAGCTGCCACTTGAATGGAAAGTGATGGAATAAGAAATGCCCGATATTAATTTTGCATAAGACAAGCTGTGCTCGGCAAAGGATAAGTGAACTTTCCTCTGCACTCGCTTGCATTGTCTTTGCAACAAAAGAAGAAGACGGGGCAGGAAAACGCAAATGAGAACCGATGGAACGGATTGCTCTTTTCCCGATAGTTCCCGATACTTCCCTGCTGTTCCCCACGGCTTTGAGAGGCACACGCACGCCATTACCTTTGCCGATGGAAACAGGAAAGAACTGAAACAACAAACAATAACAAAATATGATTATGAACTATTACATCATTACAGAAACCAATTGGGCAAAGCTTCGAGATGAAATTTTGAGCCTTGCCGAGAGTTGCCACAAGGCATTCGGAGAGAAAAGCAAGCACACGGACTGGCTGCACAACGGCGATGTGTGTCGACTGTTAAGCATCAGCAAGCGCACCTTGCAGCATTATCGTGATACGGGTGTGCTGCCGTTTACGCAAATCGGGCACAAGTGCTATTACAAGCGTGAGGATGTGGAAGCATTGCTTCTTACGAAATCGGACAAACCTAAAAACAAAATGATATGATGGAAACAGCAAGAGACTTGAACATGGAGACGGACGAGATGCAGTTGGTCGTCTCAGCGTTGAGAGGTGTAGGTAAACGAATAGTAGAAGTGGCGGATACGCACAAACCACTCTTTGCAGGAGAACTTTTCCTCACGGGTAAGGATGTGTGCGAACGGCTGTATATCAGTCCCCGTACCTTGCAGGACTATCGAGACAGGAAGATTATTCCCTACACGCAGTTTGCAGGAAAGATACTCTACAAGGCTTCGGACTTGGAGAAGATGCTACAGGAGAATTACAAGAGCAGTAGAACAGGATAAAGGCAATAAGCGTATATTGCTGAACGGACAACGGTACTCGGATAGAGATGCATCTATTCCAAGTACCGTTTTATTTATGTCTCAATATAAGAATTTTCGTTCTTCTTGGGTTCATTTTATAATATTTATTGTATCTTTGTCATCGTGAATAGTAATAATTGTTTGACACATAGCAATAAAGGCATGATGCTGTTACAGAGAAATAGAAATTTCTCTACAACTTTTAACGCTTTATATTTGTGCGTTTCAAATAATTTGCTAACACACACACACTCTCTCCCTCTCTCTCCTAATATCTAAAACCGCGTTTACACTTTTGTATACGTGCGCGAAGCGTGCCGTATTCTCCATAAACAAACGGTTTTCCAAGGCTTCTTTTGCTCAACTTTATCTCTCTTGTATGTGTCTACCCATAATAGGAAAAGTTGTACAAAAGCAGTATTTGCAGTTGATCACAAAACATAGAACATAATATTTATTTAAAAAACTTATGACAAAACAAATTCTTATCATCTGTTTTACAGTGTGTGGTTGGTTAAATACAACAACCTTGTTTGCCCAAGAGGCACTTCCTACACAAACAATACGTGGTTTAGTAATTGATGCAGCATCAGCTGCACCGTTGTCTTCGGCAAGTGTAAAGATTATCAATGCAGAAGGTCAAACAACCGTTACCAATGATAAAGGGCTATTCGTACTGCCCGATATTCCTGTGGGACGATATGATTTACAGGTGTCTTTTATGGGCTATGAAACTGAAATCGTGAAAGGCATCATACTTACCTCTGCCAAAGAAGTAAATTTGGAGGTTCAGCTGAAAGAACGTCCGAGTTCCCTTGGCGAAGTAGTAGTGCGTGCACAGATAGACAAAAGCCGGCCATTAAACAAGATGACCTTGACGGGTGCACGTATGCTTAGTACCGAAGAAGCCAGCCGTTTTGCAGGTGGTATGGACGATCCCGCCCGTCTTGTGAGTGCTTTTGCCGGCGTTGCCTCGGGCATATCGAATAATGGTATCTCCATTCATGGCAATTCACCGGGCCTTTTGCAATGGCGATTGGAAGATGTAGAGATACCCAACCCCAATCACTTTGCCGACGTGGGCTCGTTCGGAGGGGGCATTCTTACCTCTTTGAGCAGTAATGTATTAGGCAATTCCGACTTTTATACATCAGCTTTCCCTGCAGAATACAATAACGCCATCTCGGGCATCTTTGACATGCGGCTGCGCTATGGTAACAATCAACGGTTCCAACATACATTCCAGTTAGGTATTCTCGGTATTGATGCCGCTTCTGAAGGGCCGTTGGGTAAACGTGGAAAAGCATCTTATATCTTCAATTATCGCTATTCCACGATGGGGTTGCTTCATAAACTGAACAGTAATAAAGACATGGCACAATCGTTGGATTATCAAGATCTGAATTTTAAACTCAACTTTCCAACCGCTCATGCAGGCATATTCTCATTTTGGACTACGGCACTTATCGATAAGGTAAAACCAGAGATGCGCAAACCTGCAGATTGGGAATATGCCGACGATGCGAAAGATTCACAAGCGAAACAAACATCGGCTGCGGCCGGACTGTCACATCGTTACTTGTGGAATAATGGCGGAATGTTGAAAACAACGCTTGCCCTTACTTTCTCGCAAACCGATGCTTGGGAAGACGTCTACGATGTTTCGATGAACGCAAAACCAAATGTCGATTTCAGAGTGCGTTATACCAACATGGTACTCAACTCATTCTTCAATAAGAAATACAGTTCACGCCATACTAATAAGACAGGTGTTACAATTACCAACATGCACTATGATATGCAGTTTGATATGGCACCATATTATCGACAACCACTTCAACGCCTTTCAGAGGGTAAAGGCAATACGGTGTTGGGGTCGGTTTACAGCAGCTCGCTGTTCAATCTCAACGACAAATTGTCTGCCACGGTGGGTATTAACGGTCAGTTACTTACCCTCAATAACCATTGGACAATAGAGCCGCGCATTGCATTGAAATGGCAGCTAACGGATAAGAGCTCGCTGGGATTTGCCTATGGATTGTATAGCCGAATGGAAAAGCTGGACGTATACTTTGTAAAAAATGCAACGACAGGCCAGGCTTCAGTTAACAAAGACCTTGATTTCACTCGCTCGCAAAACGTATCTTTGTCTTATCATTACCGCTTTTCCGACAATCTCGGCATAAAGATAGAACCCTATTATCAATATCTTACTAATATTCCCGTTATGCCCGATAGTTCCTACTCACTCATCAACCGGCGTTCTTACCACATCGAAGACCAATTAGTGAGCAAGGGAAAGGGATATAATTACGGTGTGGATGTAACATTGGAGAAATATATGTCACACGGACTTTACTACATGGTAACGGCGTCTGTATTCGACTCTAAGTATAAAGGCGGCGATGGTAAATGGTATAACACACGCTTTAACCGGCATTACATCTTAAATGGACTTATCGGTAAAGAGTGGATGATGGGGCGTAGTAAACGTAATGTATTGGGTGTAAATATCCGAACCAGCTTGCAAGGGGGCGACCGTTACTCGCCTGTCAACACACTTGCAACGTTGGCACATCCCGATAAAGAAACCATTTATGACGAAAGAAGAGCTTTTGAAAACGAATTTTCACCCATCTTTTTATTACATTATAGCATCAGCTATCGCATCAATTGCAAAAACACCTCGCACGAATTTGCCCTCAAGGGATTGAATGCCACTAATTATAGAGAGTATTCGGGGTATGCCTATAACTTGAAAACGGGTACTATTGAGCCGAGAAGACTGAAAACAACGGTGTTAAATCTACTTTACAGGATAGACTTCTGAGACGGATTGTCGAGATTTAAAGCGTGCATCAAAAGCAATTGCCTTTTGATGTACGCTTTTTCTTTTGCAGGCTAAATATCCGTTATTTATGGTTCTGAACAAGAAAAGTGGGCTTAAATGACAAATATAGGTAGTCAGTCCGTAGTAAAGACTATTTCTGCTTTCTGACTACAACACCAAAGCTTTTCCTTTCACCGTATTATCCCTCCTTGTAGTTATGTAGTAAGATAATATCGGTGAAAGAGAAAAGTATATCAATTGATACTGTCACTGCAGTGTAGGTATATCTGCTCCACTACAGGTAAAGGGCGTTGTAGCTCTCGACAGAGGTGTTTTCTGAACAAATGGGCTTCCATGCTGTCCAATTGATAAGACAAAGCGATGATGATAGTAAGCGGATAAAGCAAGGCATAACCTCGCAGCCGTCCGTTCACGTAGACTTCCTGCTCCCCTGTATCCCTTTCGTCGGGTTGCAGGGGAGAGACTTTTAGTAGAAGTTGCAGACGATAATTGAGCTTCCTCCATGTTACACTAAAGAAATCCACCAGTTCACTCTCTGTCATGGCTATTTCGCCTTTGCCTTTGCGAGTGATTTGCATATTATCGCCCCATTCGAAATAGCTTCGCTCTCTTTTTGTTTGATGGTGATTGACATTCATACGGTTTCCTCCTTCGTTTCTTTTGTCTGATGTTTCCTTATCAACCTGTCCATGTCCTCCGAAATCTTATTGTCCGTCACCTGTGCGTAGATTTGAGTACTGGATATAGAGGCGTGCCCCATCATCTTGGCAATGCTTTCGATGGGTATTCCTGCACTTAAACTCATCGTGCCGAACGTGTGCCTTGCCATGTGGTAGGACAACCGCTCTCTGATACCGCAAGCCTTACCCACGATGCTCAGGTTCTTGCTCATCACGCTACGGCTACAAGCACAGTGAAAAATAAAGTCGTCACCTTTTTCTTTCACCGTCTGCATTTCTTTCATGCAGGGTTGCTCTTCCTTACATTGATTGATGATGGTCTCCGCTATCGGATGCAGGGGCACAATAAACTCCACCTTTGTCTTCTGCCTTTCTTTACGGATATATTTCTGTCCGTCGGCTGCCGTTTGAATGTGTCCAAATTGCAAATGTTCCATATCAGCAATAGCCAAGCCCGTAAAGCATGAGAAGATAAACATCCGTCTTGCTTGTTCTGCTTCCTTATCAATTACTCTCAATGCCATGAGTTTGGCAACATCGCTCTTTTGCAGAAAGCGTATCTTCTGTTCCGTTTTCTCATACTTGGCATTCTCAAAAGGATTGCAACGAATGATTCTCTGGCTGACCGCACGGTACATCAACCTACTCAGCCAACAAAGGTAACGATTCATGGTTGCTGTTGCCAAGCCTCGTTTTTTCAGATAGAAACCGTATTCCTCAAATAAGTCTTCCGTTATTGCAGAGATGGTTATATCCATCATTCCCTTATCCTTTACAAACTCTGTAAGTAACTTGTCTGAATAGAGAAGATTCTGATAAGTGCTTTTTGCTCTTGATTTACCCACGCACTCTTTAACGGATTGCAGTTCTGCTTTGCTCATGGCAAGGAGTGTTGTCGGCATGGTGGCTATCCCCTGCAAACGGTTCTTGAGCAGTTCCACGCTTACCACTCCGTCCTTTATCAATATCTCCTGATAGGTCTTTTCTACAAGTTCTTTAAACTCGCCGATTCTTTGATTGGTTTTCTTGTCGGTTGTCAGTCCTTTCCTGCTGTTCCACTCGGAGGATTTGCACTGCTCGTCTGTGGTAATGGCGGTACTCTTTCCGTCTATGGTGATACGGCAGAGAATAGCGGTCTTGCCGTCTGCTTTTATTTTCTGTCTGTTGATGTAAAACAATATCTTGAATGTACTTCTCATAAAAAATCTTGGTTAAATGGTTAAACGTAAATCTTCGGTGAAAGAGAGGAAACGGTTAAACTCCTCAAAGAGTTTTTGTGGTGTAACCTTTGCATAACGTTCGGTCATACTTACGTTCATATGTCCCAGCATCTTGCTCACCGTTTCGATTGGTACGCCCTGCTCTAAGGTGATAAGTGTGGCAAAGGTATGCCTTGCAGTGTGCGTAGTAAAGGGAAAAGAAATGCCTGCCCGTAATCGCAAGGCTTTGAGACAAGACTGATAAGTGGGATATTTTATGAAAGGCAGTAGTGCTTCCCTTTCATCGCTGTACATTTTCTCAATTAACCGAACAGCTTCCGGCAATAGTTTGATACGACAAAGTACACCCGTCTTCTGTCGGTTGAACTTTAACCAAAGGCTACCATTATCATCACGAACAAGATGCTTCTTGCTTAGTTCCATCAAATCACAATAGGCTGCACCGGTATAACAGGCGAAGAGAAACACATCACGAACTGTTTCCATTTCCTCTTCCAATTCATCAAAGCGGAGTGCTTTGAGTTTATCTAATGCTTCCTTGTCAAGTGCCTTGGGTGTTTTCTTGTCTCCGCGTTCTATATGAGCCTTATCAAACAGAAGCGTATCAGTCAACCCCTCGCGATAAGCCTGTCTGCAGACGGTCTTCAAATCTGCTGCAACTCTGAAAAATGTGCTTTGCTGATGACCGAGTTCGCCAAGACAGAATGTCTGCAATTCGTAGATAAAGCTTTCTGTGAGCTGCGAAAAAGCCAAATCCGAAACATGGTATTTCTTCTGAATGAACTCCTGTAATCGTTTCCGAGTGGAATGATAGGCAGACATAGACTCTTCCTTGATGTCTATACCGATATGGCTTTCTTTCTCCTTGATGAGCATATCCAACCTTTCGATGAGCATACATCTTGTCTGTACGCTGCCTTGAAACTGTTCCTTTACATCAGTTGCATCAAATGGCTGTCCTTTGGCAATTAGCGACTGATAGGTAGATTGAATGGAAAGCAACAAGTTCTCCAACCTTCCGTTAATCTCCACCGCCTCACGGCTTTTGCCGTCCATCCTGCTCTCACGTGAATTCCATAAGCCGGGATTGCAGGAGAGTTTACAACTAAACTGGGCAATGGAGCGTCCAATGGTAATACGCCCCATAATCGGAGCTTTCCCCGACTTGTCCAAACCGCTCTTTTTAAGGTAGAGCAACACTTTCATCTTTTCTTTTTCCATACGCTTTAATATTTGTGGGTAAAGTTACCCGAATTAAAGCGTTCCTCACTTACGCAGAAAACTGCCGACCAAAGCAACAGCCACACGAGCTAAAATAATTCAGTTACCGAATACTGCACCATCGTTACCTACATCAAACCAGGGTAACACTCTGGTAACTGAACTTCTGCCTAAATCTGCATATTTCTGCCCTTTACAAATAGAGCAGTATTATGCCAATTCGTGTATTTCCTCCTCATTATCAGTTAGTTTACATCAATTTCGATATTTCTTCTTTTTCATTGATTAGTTACCTGTCATAACGTTTATAATTACGGAGCCTCTTTGCAGGCGTACGCACTGCAACGGTATCTGTCGCAGGAGGGACACGATGTCGAGATCATCGATTACAAGCCCTATTATCTGAACAGCAGATATAACTGGCGGCATATTCCCGCTGAATCAAGATTATATCCCTATAAAGATTACGTCGGGACACAATGTATCTATTTTCTGCTCAAAAACCGGAAAATATACAAAACGATCGGCCGGAAACGTAAATTCGACGATTTCAGGCAAAAATTCCTGACGCTTACCGACAATACCTATACTTCGGCCGAAGAGCTAAGGGCCACTCCACCGCAGGCAGATTTATATATTGCCGGAAGCGACCAGATTTGGAACACGGCGTGTGAAAACGGAAAGGATGCAGCGTTCTATCTCGATTTCGGATCCGACGATACGCGGCGTATCTCCTATGCAGCCAGTTTTGCAGTATCGGAGATCGCTCCCGCATACAGGGCTTTCGTCACGAAAAAACTGCAGCGATTCGATGCGATATCGGTGCGGGAGCAGACAGGGGTAAGAATAATCAGGGATCTTTCTGTCGGCAGAACGGCAGAACAGGTGGAAGATCCGGTTTTTCTGTTGAACAGACAAAGCTGGGAGGAAATTTCCGCGGACATAACACCCCAAGAAAGGTATGTTCTCGTATATGATTTCTCGAATGATCCCACTATTAGGGAACATGCACGGCAAATAGCCCGGCAGCTCGGCGCCAGATTGTATTCCCTGAACGATTTCGCACCGCTTGCCTATGCGGAACGGAATATTTCGGACGCCGGGCCGCTGGAATTCCTCGCATGGATTAAAAATGCGGAATTCGTCATTTCGAATTCGTTTCATGCGACGGCATTCTCCGTCCTTTTCCATAAACCGTTCCTGACCTATCCGCTCCGGGGCAGAACGAACCATTCGCGGATGCGGGATTTCCTGAACGGATTGGGAATGACCGACAGATTCGATCCTCAACAGATACAGGACACGACACCCCTGTCAACTCCGGATTGGAAGCGCATAGACGATCTTCTGTCCGGGAAAATCGACACGAGTAAAAGCTTCCTGTCACATAATACCAATTCATAATATGAAAGTACTTTGGTTTGCCGTAAATCCATCTCTTTACGATGCCCACCGGAACGGCGAACATAACGGCGGCGGTTGGATCGCATCCTTGGAAAAAATAATCCGAACATCAGATAACATCCGCCTGGGGGTAGCATTCGAACATCCGGATCCGATATTCAAGAAAGAAATCGACGGGGTGTGTTATTATCCGATCCGGGTAAAACCGGGATTGCGGCGACGCATATACGCATCGGAAAAAGACAAGATAATTATTGCGGACTGCCTGAAAGTCATAGAGGATTTCAAACCGGACATCATCCATGTTTTCGGTTCGGAATGGGGATTCGGATTGGTTGAGAAATACGTAGACATACCAGTCGTCATCCACATGCAGGGCAGCCTTCCTCCCTATGTAAATGCCTCGTATCCTCCAGGCTATAATTTCTTCACCCAGTGGAAAACATCGCACTACAACCCTATCGTACTGTTAAAAAGACGATTTGTATGGAGTAGAAATGACAACTATAAAGTAGCACGTGAAATAGATATCCTGAAACACTGCCGTTATGTCATGGGGCGAACGAACTGGGATTACAATATCACACGCCTGTATGCCCCAGACTCACAATATTATCATTGTAATGAAGCACTACGCCCAGTCTTCTTCAATCCCCCGAAAACATGGACATTTCGACAAAGGAAGCGCATACAATTGCTCAGCGTCGGGTCATGCAGTATGGTCAAAGGCATGGATCTCCTTTTGAAGACAGCCAAATTATTAAAAGATCATACGGATTTTGATTTCGAATGGCTTATTGCCGGCCCCACCGGGTCTTTCTCTTTCTTCGAGAAAAATGAACGTACGCCTCATGATGCAGTCAACATAAAATTTCTGGGAACACTTTCGGCCGAAGATTTAGCCGTTCAACTTGCAGAGGCCGACATCTACGTACATACAGCATATATCGACAATTCTCCTAATTCATTATGCGAGGCCCAAATAATCGGAATTCCAGTCATCACGACCTATGTAGGCGGAATTCCGTCTCTCGTCAAAAACTACGAAACCGGCATTCTCATCCCGTCAAATGAACCGCACATGCTGGCAATGGAGATCGTTAAACTGAGCCGGGATACAAAATTAATGGAGCAACTGAGTCACCAAGGACAACTAGCAGCCCGGCAACGGCATAATCCCGAATCTATCAAAAATACGTTAACCGATATCTATCAAAAAATTATTTCTCATCAACAAAGATGTATGTCAAAAATATCCGACCAAAATAATCCAGAGTAATGTATCGTACAATTCGTTTATACGGATCTAAGATCATAAATATCGTCCGATTAAGTTCATTTTTACGGATACGGACACTTTGCGTGTTATTCATCCAACTGATACGGGATTTTTTCTATTTTCATTTCAAAGAATGCTTTTTTTTTGAAAACCAGAAAATAGATTCTATTCGCCGATGGATGGATGAACATTATTGCGATATGGTTCCTGCAACATTTCCATCGCTACAAGAAAAGTCAAATAACGATCCGGTATGGATCTTTTGGTATCAGGGAGAGACTGCAATGCCTGAAATTGTAAAAATATGTTACAATAGTATTGTCTCGAATATACATGACCGGCCAGTCCATTTATTGACCAAAGATAATATTGCCTCACACGTTACACTTCCTAATTATATTTATGATCGATTGAATAGAGGAGAACTTTCATACACCCACTTTTCCGACATATTACGCATTTGTTTATTATTTGATAAAGGCGGTATTTGGATGGACAGTACTTTACTGATTACCGATTCAATATCAATTCCTGCCCCAGACTATTTTCACTCAATAAAAATTGTGACTGGATCCAATACCACCATATCTGCATACAGGTGGGCTACATTTTTCCTTGCATCAACTCATGGTAATCCGGCATTTGGCACTATCCAAAGTATCTTTCTTAAATACCTCCAAGAATACAATAAGATGATCGATTATCTTCTGATAGATTACATCTTCGACCTAATTTATCGGAAAAACGATTCATTCCGCAGAAGCGTAGACACGATGCCCTATACATCCCCATATTTACACCAATTGCTTTCCGAGATGAACCAACCATATGATGCAGAAAAATTCGATCGCATCAAACAAGAAACGACGGTTTTCAAACTAAACCATCGGTTATCATATTATGAAACGGCAGATGGTAAGGAAACATTATACGGGTATTTGAAAAATAAATTTTTAAATACAAAATAAAAAATGCTTTATAAATATATACGAACATTCGGCAATTTACTTCATTGTATATGGCCATATTCGCTTTCACAACGGTTTAGCCGATATTACGCATGGTTTTATACAGCATGGATTGCACATAACGTCCGAAAAATAGGGCTTCATACAGAGGTAGAACCGGGATTATATTTAGTCAATGGGAAAAAATACATTGAGATTGGGGACTATTGTCTTATCGGCCGCAATTCCCATATCACGGCTCATGAAATGCCGCAATACAATACTCCGGTGAAAATATCGATTGGTGACGGCTGCATGTTCGGTCCGGATATGCATATCACCGCAGTCAATTCTATCCGGATCGGTAAAAACGTCCGCACGGGGAAAAGCGTGCTCATTTCGGACAATTCGCACGGAGATCCCAAAGATATGGCGCTCCGGAACATCGCACCGAATGCCCGGCCTATTTATTCCAAAGGTGCGATCGTCATCGGAGACAATGTGTGGATCGGGGAGAAAGCCGCGATTTTGGCCGGAGTCACGATCGGCGAGGGGGCCATCATCGGTGCGAATGCGGTGGTTACAAAAAATATTCCCCCGTATTCGATCGCGGCAGGGATTCCGGCCCGAATTATAAAATAATGACTGCATGAATCCATTCTTGATTATAGCGGCACTGCTAATTCTGTACTCATTAAAAAACTACAAACAAGGTTTTTTTCTCTTTCTGGCGTTCCGGCTGTTCCTAAACAACAACATAAACCTGATAAACCTTCCGGGCGTTCCGTTATTGACCCTGGAAGTATTCATGTCGATCTTCTTCGCACTGCTATATGTAATCAAAAGAAAAAGATACAGCCGGGTAATAACGACATCTCCCCTGCCGTTCAACAAGGTATTTATCTGGGTACTATTGTCCTATGTAGTATCGAGCTTTATTTCGATCGCCGGAATCCAGAATACCTTCACGTCACTGCTATCCGTTGTTTTTTGCGATTTCATCAGTGCCTATTTATGCTGGATGTTAATATCAAGCAAAGAAGATATACTGAAAGTTGTCAATATATTATTAGGAGCCTCGCTGATAATTTGCACATATGCATTTATCGAAAAATTCCTGGGTTACAATCCCGTAATGGATTATGAAATAGACCTCGCAGGTCCCAGAGCAACAGACTGGCAATATCTGGAAGATGAGCGAGGAACCCGTGTCCAATCGTTTTTCCTTCATCCGATCGGCGGCAGCATCAATTTCGGATTGATATTCTGCCTCTGCCTGTACGGGTACGTGTATTATAAAGCATATTTCAGTAAATTACAGCAAAAAACCATGCTGCTTGTCGGCATTATGGCATTCATCGCATCCCTGCTATCCAACAGCCGAACACCGCTGGTATTTCTGGCAGTAGGAATACTCCCGCTGATCAATCTAAAAAACAAACAATCCGTTCGCATCTTAGCTTTTGCGGTAATCAGTATAATCGTCCTGATGCCTTATCTGGATTTTGTTGAAAATCTGATCGTATCGGTATTAAATCCGGAAAAAACCGAAATACGAGGCAGCAGTTTAGAAATGCGCCAGGATCAGTTCGAAGCCGCCTATATTCTTATGTCGAAAAGCCCCATATGGGGATTAGGACAGAAAGCGACACTGTACTTTCCGGATCGCATATTGGTAGGCCGGCTTCTGGGACTGGAAAGTATCTGGATATGGATTATGGTCGAACGGGGAATATTGGGAATTATCACATACTGTATCTTTATTTTTACTTTATGCCGATTGGGCTGGCACTCGCGGGGAAAATGCCTGTTCTTTCTCCCGCTGGCTTTCATAGCGGCGTCGACCGTATCTTCAACACCGGGAATGCACCTTTATCTTTTCTATCTGGTCTACATTCTGATTTATAAAATAGATCGCAACCGATCACGAATAAACAAGCGAAACAATGGAAGTTTCAGTCATCATCGTTAGCATGAACAATTATGAGGTGCTAAGCAGATGTCTGGACAGTATCCGCACACACACCTCGACCTCTTATGAGGTATTTGTCGTCGCATATCTCTTCTCACCGGAAAACCTTCAGCATTTGAGACAAAATTACCCGTGGGCGCAGATTATTGAAAGTAATGAAATCCGTGGATTCTCGGCCAACAACAATCTGGCATTGCGAAAAGCAACCGGAAAATATTGTTTTGTTCTGAATGACGACACAAAAATAGAATCGGACGTAATCACGAGTTTGGCGGCGACGTTCGACCAATTACCATCGGAGGCTGCTGTCGTCAGTCCAAAATTGCTATTTGCCGACCACTCGCTTCAATACTGCGGCCGACCTGAAATAAATTGGAAAACATATGTTTTGGCCCAATTAGGATTGTGGCGCGAAAAAACGGTCGAAAGTCCCTATACGAACCGAATCGGAATATTCCGGACATACAATCTCGTCGGGGCGGCATTTATGATCAAAACAGACATATTCCGGCAAATGGGATTTTTCGACGAATACTACTTTTTCTGTCCGGAAGATATCGCATTGTCCACCGCACTGAACAGACGTGGTTATTTTTGCTACGTGAACGCATCGGTCGAATTAATTCATTATGAAGGCTGTAGTGGCAAAACACACATTTCCCAGATCAAAACGGCAACAGCCCCTGCAGGTGAAAAAGGGGTGATTAGATTCCTTTCCGGGTCGTCTGTAGTATTATATATATTTTTAACATGCTTTGCCTGTGTAATAGCAGTTCTGAGAAGCTTAAAATATCGAATACAGAACAAAGTATCCGGTGATAATGCCAGCATAATGTCAGCAGCAAATCGTAATGTTGCTGCAGCTCTTCTGACAAGAAAAACACCTAAAGAAATTTTCGTCAAATATTATAATCGGATAAAGCACTGATATATAATCATAATACTGACGAATAACTATAAAATCAACGGCAACCGGACATAAAACAATTTATGCAAATACTTTTAGCCAATAAATTCTATTATCCGCGCGGCGGCGATTGTGTCTGCACGATCAATCTAGAAGAGCTTTTGAAACAAAAAGGCCATGAAGTAGCCGTTTTTTCCATGCAGCATCCGGAAAATCTGGAAACTCCCTGGAGCAAATACTTTCCGAGCGAGGTTAAATTCGCCCCCGGGTTGGGAATAATCGAGGCGCTGCGCCGCCCATTCGGCACCCGTGAAGTCAGGACAAAGTTCACCCGACTGCTCGATGAGTTCCAACCGGATATACTCCACCTGAACAATATCCACACCCAACTTTCTCCCGTTATCGCCGAAATAGCCCATCGACGAGGCGTGAAAGTCGTATGGACTCTGCACGACTACAAACTGCTATGCCCTCGTTACGACTGCCTGCGCAACGGGTTGCAGGTTTGCGAAGAGTGCTTTAGCGACAAACGCAAGGTGCGGAAGCACAAATGCATGAAAAATTCCGCATTGGCAAGTTTCCTGGCATACAAGGAAGCTATGAAATGGACTCGTATGCGCCTGGAAGCAGTTACCGACGCCTTTATTTGTCCCAGCCGGTTTATGGCGGACAAAATGGTTCAGGGCAACTTCGACAAACAGAAGATCAATACGCTCTGCAATTTTATCGACATTGCCAAAACCCGGAAAGACGATTACGACAAAGAGAACTATTACTGTTACATAGGCCGTCTTAGTCCTGAAAAAGGGATCGGAACACTGATCGAAGCGGCAAAGCGACTGCCCTACCCACTGAAGATAATCGGTGGCGGTTCGCTCGAAGAGACGCTGCGCGCCGCAGCTGCAGGAAGCGATATAGAACTTCTGGGTTATAAACACTGGCCGGAAATCAAGGAAATAGTCGGTAAGGCCCGATTCTGCGTCGTGCCTTCGGAATGGTATGAAAACAATCCGCTGTCCGTCATCGAGTCACAATGTCTGGGCACTCCGGTGCTCGGCAGCCGGATCGGCGGCATTCCCGAACTGATCGATGAAGGCAAGACCGGAATGCTGTTCGAATCCGGAAACGCAAAAGAACTGAAGGCCCGAATCGGACAAATGTTCGCAACCCCGTTCGAATACCGGCAGATCGCACTCGACGCACAGAAAAGATATTCGGCAGAGAGGTACTATACAGAACTCCTGAAAATTTACAACAACAGATAACATGAATACCCGGAATATACCTCATCCCACGGATGCCAGTATCATCCTGACCTATCGTTGCCCGATGAAATGCAAGATGTGCAACATCTGGTTCAACCCCACGAAAAAAGAAGAGGAAATCAAAGCCTCGGATCTCCGCACGCTGCCGCGGCTGAAATTCATCAACCTGACCGGCGGCGAACCGTTCGTACGCGACGACCTGGCCGAGATCGTCGAAGAGTGCTACAAGCATACGGATCGCATCGTCATCTCCACCTCGGGCTGGTTCGAGGAGAAGGTCATCGCGCTGGCGGAAAAATACCCGCAAATCGGCATCCGTATCTCCATCGAGGGCCTGAGCTGCAAGAACGACGAATTGCGCGGCCATGCCGGAGGCTTCGACAAGGGCCTGCGCACGTTGCTTGCCTTAAAGCAAATGGGCTTGAAGGACATCGGATTCGGCTGTACCGTATCGAACAACAACTCCAGGGACATGCTTTCGCTGTATCAGTTGAGCAAATCGCTGGGGATGGAGTTCGCAACGGCAGCGTTCCACAACTCCTACTATTTCCACAAGGACGACAACGTCATTACCAACAAAGACGAAGTATGCAGGAACTTCGAGCAATTGATCGCGTGGCAGCTGCAGGAGAACCACCCCAAGAGCTGGTTCCGGGCTTGGTTCAACATGGGGTTGATCAACTACATCGAAGGCGGCCGGCGTATGTTGCCGTGCGAGGCCGGATCCGCCAATTTCTTCATCGACCCCTTCGGCGACGTCTATCCCTGCAATGGACTGGAAGAGAAATACTGGCAAAAATCGATGGGCAACATCCACCAAACGCCCGATTTCATGGAGATATGGCAAAGCGCCCGGGCGGAGGAGGTGCGTGCCATGGTGCGCAAATGTCCGAAGAACTGCTGGATGGTGGGCACAGCCAGTCCGGTCATGCATAAATATGTAAAGTACCCGCTGAAATGGGCGCTCAGGAACAAGCTCCGCAGCATGAGGGGCAAACCGGCCTGTCTGGATAAAAAATGGTGCGACGTCGGCCAGGATCCGGCGCAAGGAGACCTGAAGCAGCGGATGTAACCATGGAACGGTCGGCAACGGCAGACATCGCCAAGACGATAGGCATCATCCTCGTCGTCATCGGACATTACAATCCTGCGGATGCCCCCGAATGGTACCACCTCGCCAACCGGTTCATATACGCATTCCACATGCCCCTGTTCATGTTCGCAAGCGGATACATCTATGCAATGACCGGGAACAGCCAAAACAAGGGGGGGGGAAACTTCATTTTGAAGAAATTCAAAAGGTTGATGATCCCCTATTTCTCGACAAGCGTCGTCATAATCAGCATCAAACTTTTGACGCAACAGGGAATGTCCGTGGAAAATCCCGTGACGGCAGCATCGTATATCAAGATGTTCTATCTGCCCGAAGCAGGCTATTTCCTCTGGTTTATCTGGGCGCTATGGCTGATATTCCTGCTCATAAGCATGATAAAGACGAAAACGGGAAGAACCGTGCTGTTCGCAGCAAGTCTCCTGACAGGGTTTCTGCCTGTCGACTGGCCCGAAATCTTCTGCATAAACAAGGCCGTGGCCATGCTGAAATATTTTATGCTGGGCGTGTTTCTCATAAATTGGCCCCGTTGGCTCGATTCGGCGAAGAAAATACCGGGAATGATTCCGGTCTGCGCCCTGCCCGTCCTGTTCGCATGCACCTTGCTCGTCCGAAACGACATACTCACCGGCCTGATGGGTTATATATTGCCATTTGCAGGCATCCATACGATATGCGTGATATCGGCACGGATCAAAAGCCTGAAACATATAACGCAAAAACTCCTTGTCGTATCGGCCTCTTCTTATATCATCTATCTGTTCCACACCACATTCGAAGGATTCGTCAAATCCCTTGTCCAGCAAGTTCCGTTGCTTGCGAACGGCAACGACCCGCTCTATTTCAGCGTCGGGGCCGCGGCCGTAATCGGCGCAGGGATTTTTCTTCCGATCATCCTGCACCGGTATATCTTACAACGTAATCGTCTGTTAAGATTCCTGTTCGGACTAAAACCCGCAAAATAACAACATGAAAATAGTCGTCACCGGAACCCGCGGCATTCCGAATATCATGGGAGGCGTGGAGACACATTGTGAAGAGTTGTTTCCGCGTATTGCTCGAAAAGGCTTCGAGGTAACCGTTATACGGCGGAAAAGTTACGTACGCGACACGCTGTCCAGCTACAAGGGCATCACGCTCTCGGACATCGAAACGCCGCGGAAAAAATCGCTCGAAGCAATCGTCCACACGTTCAGGGCCATCGTGCGGGCCAAACGCCTGAAAGCCGACATCGTCCACCTCCATGCGGTGGGCCCGGCACTGCTGACACCGCTGGCCCGTTTGCTGGGAATGAAAGTCGTATTCACCCACCACGGGCCGGACTACGACCGGGACAAATGGGGCATGGCGGCCAAAACGGCACTCCGCCTGGGCGAGGCCGCAGGCACGCTCTTCGCCAACGAAGTCATCGTGATCTCGCATGTGATCGACGACATGCTGATCCGGAAATACGGACGTAAAGACTGCCATGTGATCTACAACGGCGTCCCCTCACCGGATATCACCGACTATCCGGAATATTTCGGGGAGCTGGGGATCGAACAAGGAAAGTATATCTTCGCAATGTGCCGGTTCGTACCGGAAAAGAACCTGCACCACCTGATCGAAGCGTTTTCACGTACCGAGCACAGGGAATGCAAGTTGGTCATTGCCGGGGACAGCGATTTCGAGGACGACTATTCCGCAAGCCTGAAGAAATACGCCCGCGAACAGGGAGTCGTGCTGCCCGGATTTATCAAGGGCAGGAAATTGCACGCATTGCTGTCGCATGCCCGGTGTTTCGTACTCCCCTCCTCGCACGAAGGGCTCCCGATCGCACTGCTCGAAGCAATGAGTTACAGGCTGCCTGTGATCGTGAGCGACATCCCCGCAAACCTGGAAGTCGGGCTCGGGCAGGAATTCTATTTCCCGTTGGGCGACAGAAGGGCTCTGGCACGCAAACTCCAGGAAAATATGGACGCCCCTTACCGGCAAATAGAGTATCCCATGGAAAAATACGATTGGAATGCGATCGCCGAACGGACGGCCTCGGTCTACACCAAATACGCGAAACCGGGGAAATAGCCACAGCCCTATTCCCGGCGGCTGATTTCCGCCACGGTCGCCCCGACGAAAGCTATGAGCTCCGCCGGGGCGATTTTCAGTTGGAGGCCGCGGACGCCGGCGCTGATGTAGATGGCCGGAAGCGACGCGGCCGAGGAGTGGATATAGGTCGGAAACTGTTTTTTCATGCCGATCGGCGAGCAGCCGCCACGGATGTAACCCGTCACGGGCAGCAGCTCCTTCATCGGGATCAGGTCGGCCTTCTTGTTGCCCGATACGCGTGCGGCGGCCTTGAGGTCGACCTCGTGGTCGGCGGGCACCACGCATACGAAATACCCCGTGCGGTCGCCCCGCAGCACGAGGGTCTTGAATACGCTTCCTATATCTTCGCCCAGCTCTTCGGCCACGTGCGTCGCTGCGAGGTGTTCTTCATCAACCCGGTAAGGGACGAGTTCATAGGCTATCTTAGCGCGGTCGAGCAAGCGGGCCGCATTGGTCTTTTCGACTTTTCCGTGTGCCATTTCTGCTTTTGGTGTTCGATTTTTCGACTTAAATTATGCAAAAGTAATTTATTTTGACCAAACAGGTTCTTTTTAATTATTTTTGCAAAATGCTCCGTGGCAAAATTACATACAGGCTGCTCGCCTCACTGCTCGCAGCTTTGTCCGTGTGCACGACCCTGTCGGCACAGAGCACCCGTGTCCGCGGCCGTGTGACGGATGCCGCCAGCGGTGCCCCGATGCAGTTCGTGAGCGTCGTGTTCCCCGGCACCACGACCGGCATCACGACCGATGAGGAGGGTATCTATACGCTCGAGACCCGCGATACGGTGGGGCGCGTACAGGCCTCGATGGTCGGCTACGCCACGCAGACCAAGCCGCTCACGCGGGGCGGCTTCAACCAGGTAGACTTCGCCCTGGAAGCGGTCGAATTCGGCATCGGCAGCGTCGTCATCACCCCGGGCGAGAACCCCGCACACCCGATCCTGAAAGGGGTCGTGCGCCGCAAGCCGCAGAACAACCCCGACGAGTACGAACGCTACCACTGCGCCACGTACACCAAGATGGAGCTCGACCTGACGAACGTCAAGCCGCGCTTCCGCAACAAGCGGCTGCAACGCAACTTCGGCTTCATCTTCGAATACATCGACACGTCGGCGCTCACCGGGCAGGCCTACCTGCCGGCCATGATCTCCGAGACCACGGCCGACTTTTACCACAGCAAGCGCAACCCCTCGCTGTCGCGCGAGATCATCCGCGCCAACCGCGTATCGGGGGTGGAGGACAGCTTCGCCATCGCCCAGTTCACGGGGCAGATGCACGGCAACGTCAACTTCTACGCCAACTTCATCGACATTTTCAACGTCCGTTTTGCCAGCCCGCTCTCCGACGGGGGACTCTTCTATTACGACTATTTCCTGGTGGACAGCATGCAGGTCGACGGCCGCAAGACCTACAAAATCCGGTTCCACCCCAAACGGCTCACCTCCCCGGTGCTCGACGGCGAGGTGAACATCGACTCGGCGTCGTATGCCCTGCAATCGGCCTCGGCGCGCATGCCCAAGGGCGTCAACGTAAACTGGATCAAACACCTGCGGCTCGAAAACGAGAACCGCATCGTGCGCGACAGCACGTGGTTCCGAAGCCGCGACCGCGTATCGGCCGAATTCTCGGTCACCACGGCCGACTCCTCGAAACTGACCTCGTTCATCGGGACGCGCGAGGTGGTCTACACCGACGTGCGGATCGGCGAACCGATCCCCGCCGAGGTCATACGCATGGACAACAACGTCGTGATCGGCGACCAGGGGCAGGAGAGCAAGGACGAAGCCTTCTGGGAGAGCGTCCGCCCCTACCGGCTGAGCGACAAGGAGAAAGGCATCTATTCGATGGTCGACTCGGTGCAGAACGTCCCGCTGTACCGCAATATCTACACCCTGATCAACACGGTCATCGTCGGTTACTGGAACACCAAATACATCGGCATCGGGCCCTACTATAAACTGGCGAGCTTCAACAAGCTCGAAGGGTTCCGCATGCAGCCGGGATTCCGCACTACCACGGCTGTCAGCCGCCGCATACGCCTCTCGGGGTATGCGGCATACGGTACGCGCGACGGGATGTTCAAAGGCGGCGGCAGCGTCGAGCTGGCTTTCAACCGCCGGCTGACGCGCAAGCTGACCGTCTCGGGCCGCCACGACGTGATGCAGCTGGGCGCGGGGCAGAACGCCCTCACGGAGAGCAACATCCTCAGCTCGCTCCTCTCGCGCGGCGACTCGCGGCTCTCGATGGTCAACCGCGGCGAGGCCGTCTACGAGCACGAATGGCGGCACGGGATCAGCAACTTCCTCGGCGCCCGCATCCAGAAGATCTACGGCAACCGGTACGTCCCGCTGGTGCGCCCCGACGGCACGGTCATGAACTCGGTAGCGGACGCCGCCGTACACGTCGGGATGCGCATCTCGAAGAACGAAAGCATCTACCGCATGCCGTTCGACAAGCAGTACATGGGGACGAAATACCCCGTCCTGACCCTTGGGTTCACGGCCGGGATACCCCGGGTGCTGAGCGGCAGCTATGAATATTACCGCCTCGAGGGCGGCATCCACTACAAGCCCGAGCTGCCGCCGCTGGGCTACTCGAACATCACCGTGCAGGGCGGCAAGATCTTCGGCAAGGTACCCTACCCGCTGCTGAAGCTCCACGAGGGGAACGGCACCTATTTCTACGAGCCGATGGCGTTCTCGTGCATGAACTTCTACGAGTTCGCTTCGGACACCTGGGTGGCGCTGTTTTTCGAACACCACTTCAACGGTATCCTGCTGGGGCGCATCCCGCTCATCAAAAAACTCAAATGGCGCGAGGTGCTGGTATGCAAGGGCGTGTGGGGCACGCTGTCGAAGGAGAACGACGGCAGCCTCGCCGCAACGCAGGCACCGCTGCTCTTCCCGCCCGGCATGACATCGGTGTCCGACCCTTATGTCGAGGTGGGATTCGGCGTCGAAAACATCTTCCGGCTGCTGCGCGTGGACTTCATCTGGCGCGTCACGCACCGCGACCCGAAACCCGGGCAGGAGATCCAGAATTTCGCCGTCAACCTGGGCATAAAACTCAAATTCTGAGGCCCGGAGGCCGGGAACCCGGGGATTTTGACTACCTTTGGGCTGGAAAAAAGGGGACAACTATGATAAAAGGTGCAATATTCGACATGGACGGGACACTCGTGGACAACACGCCCGTCCACATCCGTGCGTTCGAAATCTTCTGCGAACGATACGGCATCCGCGACTGGAAGGAGAAACTCGGCCAGGCATACGGCATGGGCAACGACGACATCATGAAGCTCATCATGCCCGCGGAGGTGATCCGCGAAAAGGGGCTCGCGGCACTCGCCGAAGAGAAGGAATCCATCTACCGGGAGATCTACGCCCCCGAGATCGTGCCGATGCCCGGGCTCACCGACCTTTTGCAAAGGCTCCGCGACGCAGGCATACGCTGCGCCGTAGGTTCGTCGGGCTACAAGCCCAATGTGGATTTCGTGCTGGAAAAATGCCGTATCGAGCCTTATTTCGACGCCAGGATCAGCGGCGACATGGTCTCGCGCTGCAAACCCGACCCGGAGATTTACCTTACGGCCGCCGCGGCCCTGGGGCTGACTGCGGCGGAATGCGTCGTCTTCGAAGACGCCAAGGCGGGCATCGAGTCGGCACGGCGGGCCG